>ERZ1026854.672-NODE-672-length-23571-cov-21.412825_pt1 | contig 23571 bp, 21 predicted proteins | sample MGYA00380157_ERZ1026854 | MGnify/ENA primary metagenome ERZ1026854 (study PRJEB33269, sample SAMEA4719793) | human gut metagenome | biome: human-associated habitat; feature: organic feature; material: feces | place: Cameroon | collected 2013-10 ... | reverse complement strand
TCTGAATAGTTTTGTTAACCTTAGCACAGAGAAATGAGGAACAATATGGTAGAAAAAATAAAGGCACTGTGGATCAAGTATGAAGAGATCATAGCATATCTGATCGTAGGTGGACTGACCACGGTCGTATCCTGGGCAGCAAAATTCCTGGCAAACTTCCTGTTATTTGATAACACGATGTTTCCCACACCTTTCCAGAACATTGTATTAAGTATTATCAACTGGACGGCGGGTGTCATTTTCGCATATTTTACCAACCGTAAGTTTGTATTCAAGAGCAATGCTCCGATGTTGTCAGAGGCACCGAAATTTGTACTTTCCAGAGTATCCACGCTGATTCTGGATATGGTAGTGATGCAGGTACTGACCGCAATCGGTGTAAATCTGCTGGTGGCAACCCTGATCTCCGCAGTTCTGGTCATCATCGGCAACTACGTCTTCAGCAAGCTGTTCGTATTCAACAAGAAAAAAGACGGCGGAGTAGAAGAGGCAAAATAAATATATTAGCTTGCAAGAGTATTATAAAAGCAGTCCGGAACTGGCAGAAGATAGAAAATCTGCTGGTCTCCGGACTGCTTTTTATGTGCAATTTATATTTGGAGTTATGCCAGATAAGCCTTCAGCAATTCCAGTGTTGCAGCAACGGCATCCTTATGGGATCTCTCGTAGCCGTGGGACGCATAGACACCGGGGCCGATAAGGCCGTGTCTGGCGTCGATACCGGCGTTTAATGCGGCATCGGCATCGGAGCCGTAGTAGGGATAGACATCTGCGGCGTAGTCAATATGATTGTCCTTCGCTGCCTGGATCAGGGCTTTGACTACATCATAATGATAAGGTCCGTGGCCGTCCTTCACGCAGATGGACACCTGGCGATCCGTGCATTCCAGTCCTTCTCCAACGCAGCCCATATCTACGGACAGCAGTTCCTCCACATCCTCCGGAACGGAAGCACAGGCACCATGGCCGACCTCCTCGAAGACGGTGATATGCTGGTAGACTTTACGGGACAGCTTCAGATCCTCATCTTTTACATATTTTGCAAATCCTAATAGAATTGCGGTGCTGAGCTTGTCATCCAGGAAACGGCTCTTGATGTAACCGGACTCCGTGATGCGGGTGCGGGGATCCATGCAGACGAAGGAACCGTTCTCAATACCCAGTGCCTTGACATCTTCCTTGGAAGATACCTTTTCATCCAGCAGGACTTCCACGGAGTCAAAGGTACGCTCGGATTTCTGGTAATCGCCGTTGACGTGGATGGAAGCATCCGTAAGCTGTACGGTGCCTTCGTATACCTTGCCATCCAGTGTGTAGATACGGCAGTTCTCGGTCTCAACATTGTTTGCATTCAAGCCGCCTACCTTGGTCAGGCGGAGACGGCCGTTGCTCTTGATCTCTGCCACCATGCCGCCCAGGGTGTCTACATGGGCCATGGTCAGAACAGCGTTGCCTTTACCGCCGATCTCTACGAGGACACCGCCCTTTTTGGTCTTGACCGGCTTGTAGCCGAGGCGTTTGTATTCCTCACAGAGGTAATCCGTTACTTTCTCGGTGAAGCCGGAAGGACTGTCGATGGCCAACAGGGCTTCGGCCTGTTTTAAGATATATTCAATGTATTTCTTTTCCTTTTTCATGTTAATATGCATGCCTTTCTATTGCCTGCAAAGTCTGTGCAGCAGGCATTGTTTTCGATCCACAGGACAGCCGCCCGGATCAGATCCGGGGCATCATAGCCTCTACCAGCTTGGCGGAGTGGAGCGCTGCGGCCTTTTCAAAGGTAGGATAATCCATCTCGGCACTGTCATCCGCCTTGTCGGAAATGGCACGGATGATGACAAAGGGAATACCGTTCAGGTAAGCACCGTGGGCAATGGAAGCACCCTCCATCTCGGCACAGTCCCCCTGAAATTCTTTGATCAGGCGGTCTTTGACTTCTTTGCTGGAAATGAACTGATCTCCGCTGACTACACGCCCGGTATGAACGTGAATGTCCGGATTGGCTTCCTGACAGGTGCTGGCAGCAACCTCGATCAGATGCTCATCGGCAAGAAATTCCCGGCATCCCAGCTGAGGAACTTCCCCTGGCTTGTAACCGAAAATGGTGGCATCTACATCATGGTGCAGGGCATCCTTGGAGATCAGGATATCTCCGATGTCCAGAGCGGCATTCAGGGATCCTGCCACACCGGTGTTGATGATGGCAGTGACCTGAAAGAGGTCTGCCAGGATCTGTACGCAGAGAGCGGCATTGACTTTGCCGACACCGCTGCGGACGATGACAACGGGAGTACCGTTCAGGGTACCCTCGTGAAATTCCATATTTGCTTTGGTCGTGATATTAGTGGTGGTCATGTGAGCCTTGAGAGTTTCCACTTCCAGCTCCATGGCACCGATGATTCCGATTTTTTTCATGTGTGTTTTCCTGTTCTTTCTAATAATAATTTAATTCTACTCCGGATATACCAGGCGGTTGTCATCAATATTGTACAGCACATTATCCAGATAGCGTTTTGCCAGGTAATTTGCCATGCCCAGATTCATATCCAGATAGTTGCCGCAGTCTTTGGGAGAGGCACCGGGTACCTCACCCTTGTAATCGCGGATGAATTCAAACATTTCCACCATCAGAGGAACAATATCCTTAGAAGAGAGATCTCCGGCCAGCAGCAGATAGAAGCCGGTACGGCATCCCATGGGGCCGAAGTAGACGGTCTTGTCCTTGTATTCCGGATGATTGCGCAGGAAAGTTGCACCCAGATGCTCGATGGTGTGTACTTCTGCGGTATTCATCACAGGCTCTTCGTTGGGACTGGTCATACGCAGATCGAAGGTGGTGATGACCTCTGCACCGATGTGATCCTTGCGGGATACATAGACACCGGGCTGAAGCTTGATATGGTCAATGGTGAAGCTTGCTATTTTTTCCATGATATTCTCCATTCCGCACAATCTTTCAGGTTAATAATTGCGCTTTTTCTCTGCATAGTATACACTAATTCAGTAGAAAAGAAAATAGCCGGAGGGATAAGAGTATGAAGCATTCAGCGGAATATTATATTGAACATCTGGAAATGGAGCCCCATGTGGAGGGCGGTTATTTCAAGGAATGTCTGCTGGAAAAAGAAGAGAGGAACCTGTGGAGCAGCATTTATTTTATGCTGGCAAAGGGGGAAGTGTCCCATTTTCATCGCCTGAAATCGGACGAGGTGTGGTATTACCATGACGGCAATGCACTGACCATTTATATGATCGATGAAGAGGGAAAACTTACCGCTGCGAAGCTGGGACTGGATCTGGAGAAGGGAGAAGTACCCCAGGTACTGGTACCGAAGGGGATGATCTTCGGTTCCGCCATGGAAGAGGAGGGATTCAGTCTGGTGGGATGTATGGTGTCCCCATGTTTTAAATATGAAGAGTTTGAACTGTTTGACCGCAAGGAATTATTGGAAAAATATCCGGAACACAGTGATGTGATCCTGCGGTTGACCCGTGAGTAAGCGCTTACATTCACAGAGTAGCGCAATAAAGCGTTGCATTCTGTCGATTTGTGTGTTATACTGGCTTCGCATGTGAATAGCCGCATGCAATTAGGATTTATGAGAGGGAGAAAAGAAAAATGAAGAAATTTGCTGGAATTATTGTAGCAACTGTACTGGCTTTCAGCCTGGTAGGATGTGGTCCTGTGGACAGTGCCGTTCAGAACCTGGCAGGAGCAGCATCCAACAAGGGCAGTGATGTGGTAACCGCAGATGACGACGGGTATGCAGAGGGACGTATCGGAGATGTAATGAGAACTTATTTCTTCGACTACACAGTAAACAGCGCGTATACCTGCAAGGAATTTGAAGGATATACCCCTGCAGAGGGAAATAAGCTGTTGGTAGCAGAAGTAACCGTTAAGAACACCGATCGTTCTACCGTTACCATGTATGACACCGATTTCCAAATCCAGTGGGGCGATGATGATAACGATGACGCATACGATGCACCTATCACCTACTATGGTAACACTGTAAGTGACGAACAGCTGCCGGAAGAGTATGATCTGAGTGTCAACGAAGAGAGAACCGGTCTGTTGGTATTTGAAGTACCTGAGGATTCCAAGGATTACTCTATTTCTTATCTGGAGCAGTTCTCCGATGATTCCGAGGGAGATGTATTCTTCGTATTCTTTACTGCAAAGGATAAGTAAGAGAAAACAAATAAGTAAGACTGGCGGTTTTGCCTGTAAAAAAGAACCGGAGTACTGTGGATCACAGTGTTCTGGTTCTTTTTTGCAGTTTATTTTTAATTTATAATTATATAATTTTTCCTTAATTGACATACTTATATATGCGTGTTATAGTACAACTAGAACAAGTGAGAGGAAGAAAGATCAAGAGATTGATCGAAGATCCTCTGACAGGTTCCGAAATTCTCCGGCGGTTGCCGGAGGACAAAAGGTAAGAGGTATCGAAAGACACCGACATATGTTTAATAGAAAAGGAGAGATGACTTATGTTATTACCTAGCATTTTTGGAGAGAACTTATTTGATGACTTTTTTGATGATGTACCTTTCTTTGACAACAGAGCAGAGAATCAGATAGAGAAGAAACTGTATGGCAGACATGCACATAATGTAATGAAGACCGATATCAAGGAGACCGATGACAACTATGAGTTGATCGTTGATCTGCCCGGCTTCAAGAAAGATGAGATCAAGGTTTCTCTGGAGGATGGTTATCTGACCATTGAGGCTGCCAAGGGTCTGGATGAGGATGAGCAGGAGAAGAAATCCGGTAAATACATCCGTAAGGAGCGTTATGCCGGAGCCTGCCAGCGTAGCTTCTACGTTGGTGACAACCTGACCCAGGAGGATATCAAGGGTGAGTTCAAACATGGTATCCTGACTCTGAATGTTCCTAAGAAGGAAGCAAAACCTGCAGTGGAGACCAATAAATACATCGCCATTGAGGGATAATCTCTGAATACAAAAACCGTTGCCCGTAAGGGCAGCGGTTTTTTGCGTTATACGAAATAGTTGCGTAGAATCTCAGGATGACTGTCTTTTCCGTAAGACAGCCCGTTCTTTTTTTATAATATATTGTTCCAGTCCCGGAACCGGATTGTTGAGACGGCAGCCGTAGAGAAACAGCCCGTTTTCCAGTTCCTGTATCCGTGCCACAAGGCCATAGAGATGAAAGTTAAAATTCTCAGCAGTCTCGTCCATGTGGTCATTCAGAACCGCATGGACCGTCTGGTTGACCTCTAACTTCAAGTCTTCCCTGCTGACCACGGAAAAACCGTCGCAGCTGATATCCTTAATAATGGCATCGTGGGCGGCACGGTTCAGACCGCATTGTATGGCAGTCTCAATGCCGACGTAGCATCGGTAGCTTTGTCGTCGGTTATAGGTCTTGCTTCCGGCGATGGAGGAGACAGTATAGCACAGTGTTCCATCGGAAAGCTTTACTACATTGGTAGTAACGTTTTTGAACAGCTGCGGTTTATCCTCCGGAAGTGTGACAATGAGATCTACGACCAGTCCTTTTCCACGGAAAGAGATAATTTTATCATCAGTAAACACACCCTGCGCCAGCAAAGTGTGCTTGCGAGGATATACCTCCAGAATTTTGGATTCAAATTGAAGCTGCTCGGTATTAAGATTGATCAAAAAGCTAAGGGATAACCCTGCTGTCAAGTCATCGATCTGCATAAGTCTGGTGGTCTCCCATCTTTACAAAATCATTTAATTCACCATTTTTGCATTCGGATAGATGCGTTCCATCCGTGCATCCGGATAATGCGTATCTAAAAATTGTTCCAGTCCGTTAAGCTCTGTGGTCTCTACAGAATAGGAAGCACCGTTGCGCTCCGTATATCTGGCCAGCGCCAGTGCGGAGATCAACATGTTCACAATCATAAATACAATCAAAATATTGCAGACAATTGTGCCGGTTCTTTTCGGAATCTTTTCAATCCAGCCGGAAAGCTTCGGATAGATCAGTTTCAGCCATACAACAGCGGCAATTCCCCAGAAGAAGCAGTACAACAGGTTGATACGGCCGCCCAGATTAAAGGCAAATCCACTGTAGTCCCAGAAGATTGTGCCGAAGACCATTTCCGTGAAGACACTGCAGATATATTCGTAAGCACCGCCCAGCAGGGTACCTGCCAGAAAAATAGTACTGTCGCTCTTGTTGCGGTAACGGTAGAGCAGCAAGGTAAGGAAGGCACAGCCCAAACCCCAGACAATACTGAAAGGCCCGTAGATGACACTGCTGCGGCTCATCCAGACACCTGCGGTGATGCGGCAGAAGATCGTTTCCGTAATGTCACCTAACAATGCACCGATGAAGAAGAGAGAAAACAGTTTGTAAAAGCAGCAGCCCTCGGCAAAGACGGTGGATTTTTTATGTTCTTCTCTGGCTTTTACCAGAGCATCCAGGCTGATAGAAGGATATGATTTCTGCAGTCGCTTCTGTATATGTCTTGTCAGGGCATTTTCCAGAAAACGGGAAGTCTGGCCCAGCCCTTCTGTAATCTGATCCAGGCGGGCGGTCTGCTTTTCCAGAGAGGCCTCCACCCGATGCTTTGCCTGTACCTGTAAGCTTAAAGTAGATAAAGCGGAACCAACGGCATCCAACAGGAGCAGTCCGCCCAGCACCAAGAGAAGTACAACGGAAAGCAGGTGCGGAATGTGGTCAAAAAGTCCGCATAATAACGGATCTGCAAACATTACCGTCACAACACTTAAAGCACCCCACAGCAGGGAAAAAGGCAGACAGATGTAGCCGCCTACGTTGTAGCGGAAACGGGAGTAATCCCACAGCTTTTTCTTATAGACCTTTTCGAAGAACATGCCGGTGGAATATTCCAGCAGGGAAGCCAGTACAAAGCCACCCAGGAACAGGAAAAACGGGTCTTCCGTCAGTTCCGGCAGGAAGATCTCGAACAACATGGCACCGAAGCCGTAGATCGGGCATAGGGGACCCGCTACGAATCCGCGGTTAACGAATTTCCGATGCTGCACCGCAGCAGCACATACCTCGATACACCATCCGATAAAGGAATAGAAGAAAAATAACCAGAACAGGGATAACCAGGTTATTGTCATAGGGACACCTCTTTCGCCGTAAAATGTCAAACACTGTCTTGTTCCATCATATCACAACGGCATGATAGAAACCATGACTAAATTACAATGTTGGAAAAATGTACAAAATGGTGATAAAAATCGTTGGAAAAGTGATCGAAAGGAAGCTCTGATGATAACCGGGGCAAGACAGGTAGGAAAGACTTATATTCTTCGATAGGCTCTACACGGTAATTTCCCTACCCCATCTGAACTAAGATCTCGGAAATCTCGGCGATATGATTTATCTCATCCCATTCATTGTCTGTTAGACCGTTCTGCTGCAGACCTTCCCATGCAATGTCACAATTCTTGTCCTCGTGTAATTCCTTCATATTGTTGTAATAGGTCTTATCTCCGGTGACGGCATAAGGCTGTACGGCAGCGGTCAGCGTTTTGGAACCCAGACGGTATTGGTTCATATACATGGCAGCTTCCAGTTGTTGAGAATTGATCCGGCTCAGATATAGACTGGATCCCACGAACAGGATCATCATGACGATACTGATGATCAGTATCCGATAGGTAGACCTTGTTAAAAAATATAAAAAAAGCGTAAAATTATTTTGAGAACCACCGGTGATGGCTTGCACCCTATACAGGAAGATGGTACTATAAAAAGTAAAAGGCATGATTCGGAAAAGAGAAGATAACGGTAAAAATAACGATAAATAAAGAACCAGGGGTGGTTACATGAAAAAAAGAATAGTTGCCGTAACTTGTGTGCTGATGTTTTGTCTGGGACTGATCGGATGTGGGACTGAACGAGCCGACAAAACGCAGCAACTGATCCGGGGTGCGGCACCGGGGTATAATGACGGTCTCATCCGGGTGGGGATGATCCAGACGGGAAAAGAGTCTGACTGGAGAGATGCCAATACCAATGATTATCTGAATACGTTTACCAAAGAAAGAGGCTACGATCTGATCTATATCGACGGCAATTCCAGTTCGGAGCGCCAGGTAAAAGCCATGTACGATCTGATCCAGCAGAAAGTAGATTATATTATCCTGCAGCCCATCGTGGAGACCGGATGGGAGGATGCCATACATGCCGCAAAGGAAGCAGGGATACCGGTCATCGTAGCGGATCGTAAAATCGCTGTGGATGAAACGGAATATGTGTCCTGGATCGGTTCGGATTTTGAAGAGGAAGGCCGGAAAGCTGTAACGTGGCTGGATCAGTATTTAACAGAGCAGGGACGGGAAAACGAGACAATCCACATTGTCCTGCTGGAAGGAACTGAAGGAGCTACCGCTGCCATCGGAAGAACGAATGGTATTTTACATGGAGTGGAGGAACACCCGAACTGGACCATCGTAGACAGGGGATGTGCCAATTTCACTCAGGGAGAAGGCCAGACCTATATGGAAAATCTGCTCAGCAAAGGAACGGTAAAGGATATTGATGTTATCATTTCGGAAAATGATAACATGATCTTTGGTGCCATGAAAGCACTGGACCGGAACGGCATGAGCTATGGGCCTGAGGGAGACATCATTATGATCTCCTTTGACGCTTTGCACGAAAGCTTTGAAAATATGATGGCGGGGAAATTACATGCCACCGTGGAGTGTAATCCACTGTTGGCATCCACGGTGGAGACGGTCATAGAAGAACTGGAAGCCGGCAGAGAGGTGGACAAGATCTATAACACTGAGGAAAACATCTATACCTATGAAAATGCAGCCGACTATATAGATCAGAGAAAGTATTGATTTCCGAGGATTACGAATGAAAAAATCATTAAAGTATAAAATCGTTCTGGCTATTGTTATCATCGTATGCATTATGGATGTGAACTTCATATTTGTAAACTACGTCAATTATATGAATGTCAATCGGAATTACACAGATTCTCTGGCGCAGACTGTGGCGAATACCTGCAGACTGGTGGTAGACGGAGACAGCGTAACGGGCTATCTGGACAACAGACGGAGAAATACGGCGTATTACGAGGTATGGAATAAACTCATTGACTATCGCAACACCAGTGAAAATGTATTGCAGATCAGCGTGGTCAATTTCAGGGATGGTGGAGGATGTTATGTGTATGACACAGATCTGACAGAAAACGGAGCCTTTTTAGGAGATATCCGCCCCTATGATGAGGTACAGAATGCTGTAAAAGACGAGTTGATCGCATGTGAGAAAATAGAACCGTTAGAGTATAACGGAAGAAGCGATTACTACATTCCGCTGAATTCCTCATACAATATTCCGGTGGCTTATATTATCGTAGGAATTTCCACAGAAAATGTCAGAAGGGAGCAATTGACTTATTTAGGGTATATTACCATCATTGTTACATCGATTACGGTGCTTTTCGGAGTCTTTATGATCTGGTTTATGCAGCACAATGTGCTGGGACCGTTAAATGCCATGTCCAAGGCGGCTTCCAGCTATTCTATTGCCGTTTTGCGGGATGGTAAGGAATCTCCCATCAGAACCGGAGATGAACTGGAACGGCTGTGTGAATCCATGAAGAAAATGGAGCATGATATCATTGCGTCCAGTTCCCAGCTGGCTATTGCCGATTGGAACAGCAATCATGACAGCATGACGCAGCTCTACAACAAGAGACACTACAAAGAACAGTTAAAAGAACTGCAGAATGACAGTACCATCGGTGTAATTTATTTCGACATTGACAATTTGAAACGCATGAATGATACCTTTGGACATGAAAAAGGCGATGCTGTGATCCTGAAAGCAGCGGAATTTATCCGGAGGTATCTCACGGAGCAAGCAAGAGGATTCCGTATCGGCGGAGATGAATTTGTAATGCTGATCAGAGATTGTACGGAAGAAAAAGTACAGGAACTGGTAAGTACCATGCGTGGAGATGAGAAAGGAAATTTATCGGATGTAACAGCAGAGTTTTACTGCCGTCTTGCAATCGGCGGAGCCTTTCGCAAGACAGCAGAAACTCTGGAAGAAACCATAAAACGGGCAGATGATGAAATGTACAAGAATAAACATTCCGTGAGAAAAGCCTGAAATTTTAGGCTTTATTGAATAGTCAGCCGGAAGCTGGCATCGTTGCCCTTCAGCCGGATCCGGTACAGATCATGATCCCATGCCGTTTTCAGGCGTGCGTCCGTGATCGGTAAAGTTTCTATGGCAAGCAGATCAGCCCCTTCGAAGGAGGCAGATGCTTCTCCGATGGAGAGTTTACCGTCAGAAAGAATAACAGGTTTTTCATAAGTAATAAAATTAAGAATAACATCTTGTGCATTTGTATGGTCTTCCAATACGACAGTGTTGGAAGACTTTTTTAAAGTCACCCTGCGGACATAGGTCAGGTCCGGCACGGTGGCCTGTGCGGTGGGATAGGCGGCAGCCAGTTCCATGGAAATAGAGGGTTCGGCTCCGATAAGCTCCGTCACCACTTTTTCCGCACGGTATTCCGCACCGTCCTTCTGATCCGTACCACAGATCGTAGGCAGGTTATGATAGCCGGACTGCATGGTCCAGATCTCGTAACGTCTGGGAGAAAAGGTCTTCCGGGTGTAGGTCTCCACACCGATATCTACGAGGATGGGCTGACCGTTTTTGTATAAAGTGATGCTGCCGGTATCATTGTGGTTGTGGCTGTCGGCATTGTCTCCGGCTTTGACGGCGAGATCCAGAGTATCGGAATGCACGAGGAACAGCCCCACGCTGGGATAATAGACATCCCGGTGGGAAAGTGTTCCGGAAGTATCCTGTTTCATCAATTCCTCATAATGAAATACGGTCTGCATACGATAAAACAGATTCCCACCGTTCACTTCATCTGTGACAAGCTGTCCCTGACCCGCCTGAAAATCTTTGGCGGCGAACAGGCAGAGATCCTCCTGCCCGGTGGCCTTGCCAAAGAGATATTCCCGCACTCCGGCGCGGCCGGCGATGGGAGAGCAGTCGGCAAAATTAAAATAGTATTTATCATTCACATGTACATTCAGAATATAGGCTGCAATATTTTTGACCTTATCCCACCGGAACAGGGAGGAAAAATGTCCGTCGGTGACGGTGTTCAATACAGTCATGGCACCGTACAGACATAACCCCGCATGGCGATAATATTGGGCCCCCTCCTCGCAACAGCCGTCAGTACCGTAATCTTTGAGGAAATAGTCGCAGCTTTCTGCAGCTTTACACAAAACAGCCTGCAAAGTGACGGTGCTGTCATCAATTCCCTCCGGCAGAAACAGAGGAACATCCCCGCAAAGAGCGCATACGGGAGCAGCCAGTTTGGAAGACATCTCTTCACTCCAGGGCATCAGGAACGTGGTCAGCAGGACATTCTGTGTACACCATACGGTCCAGTTGCACATAGGCTCATCGTCATGTCCCATCCACCAGAAATGTGCGGTCAGATAGGGCAGCAGGATCCGGCGCTTCAGATTGTCCTCAATGCAGGTCAGGATGAAAGGGCTGACAGCGTTGAATTCCGCTTCCAGCAGATAAGCCGCACAGGCAAGCAATGCTCCCGTTTCACAGGCGAACAGATCCATGACGGGTCTGGTGACATCCGGCAGGATCAACTGCGGGGTATCACGGATATAGGAGTTATGCGCCGGAAGCTGCCAGGCAGTCTCTTCGCAGATAGAATAAATACCGTTGAGAATATCATCCAGAAAACGTCCCTGATGTTCCACACATTCGGCCTGGATCAGATCATTCAGGGCATTGCGTTTGCCAAAATAGAGCGTTTCGAAAGCGGCGCGGTCACCGTCTTTTTTAAAACGCATATAATCCGTAGCATGGATCACCGGGAATTTGTATCCAAGTTTCGCCTCTCCGGCCTGAATCAACCGTTCTTTCAAAAACGTAGGGAGCATTTCATAAGCGGTGCGGTCCGTAGCTTTGGCAAAAGGGTGAAAAGGACTGCATTTTCCGTGAAATGCCTTTGCCGTCTCTAAGAAACGCTTTTCTATGATTGCAGTTTCAGAATTCATTTTCATAACCATACCTTTCCATATCCGTAGTAATAGACCGCTATCAACAGTATTTAACTGAACTTACTGTTCACGTAATCTGTGGGAGAGACACCTTCCACACGTTTAAATACTTTGCTGAAATAAAAGGCACTTTCGAAGCCCAGAGCCTCTGCCACCTCATAAACCTTCATATTTTCCTCTTCCAACAGCCGCTTGGCTTCCGTGACTTTACAGATATTGATATATTCGCTGAAGCCAGTATCGTTGTATTTACTGAACAACTGGCTTAAGTAGTTCGGACTGATGCCGAAGACAGCCGCCACTTCGTTCAGTGATAAACGTTCGCTTACATGCTCGTTAATGTATTTCCGGACATTGGTGACAATGTGATTTTTGTAGTCCTTTCTACGGGTCTGGAACAGCTCGCACAGCTTATCGGAAAATAATTGCAGCCACTGGATCACATGATCCACATTGGACTGTTTATACAGGGAGCGGTAACCGTCCGGATCCTCGGCGAAGAAGCCGGAGACCGTGGATTCTCCATCCTGCAGCAGGGAAATGGACAGATACAGGATATTGCTGGCAGCATCCAGTGCCTGGACATAATGCCCCGGATGATCCCGGAACAGGTCACAGAGAGACTGGATCGTATTTTTCAGAATATCCGGATCATACTCCTCAAAAGCCCGGGTGAGATCATTTTTGAACAGACTGATATTGAAGGAGTTCTTCGCATTCTCCCGGGAATCATCTGCATCGAAGGCAACGATGGAAGCATTGTCTTCTGTGCTCTGGAAGATCTGTCTTGCATACTGGTAGGAATCGCAGATGGTACCGGGGGTCTGTACCGGGAGACCGATACCACATCGCAGAGTAACGTTATAATAATTCTGCAGGGTGCCGCTGATACTCTGCAGAATATCCGTCAGGCTTTCTGCATAATCTTCCGTATCTGCCGGATCCGTGAAGCAGAAGATCAGGGCAAAATGCCGCAGATCCAGAGACAGTGCGTAAAGCGGCAGATATTTGCCGCCCAGTTCCCGGATCATTTGCAGGGAAGTGCTGAACAGAGAGAGCTGTTGCTCAGCAGACAACTGGTCGGCCTGGGGACTGAGAATCTCGCCATAGCAGCATATGTAGGCACCGTAATCAAAGTTCAGGTTCAGATCCCTGCTCTGCAGTCGGAACTGTTCTTCGGATTCAAACAGATCGTGCAGAAGACTGATCAGGAACTTGTCATAAAAAGGATGGATATTTACAGCGGAAAGCTGTTTTTTACGGGACTGGGAGATCTGGGAGAGCACCCGGTCAATGGCGGTTTTCAGTACCTCCGGTGTCAGCTCCAGTTTCACCAGATAGTCAGATACCTGATAAGCCAGAGCATCCCTTGCCATCTGGAAGTCTTCGTAACTGGTCAGGATAATAAAATAGGGGCAGTTTTCCGCGTAACGTTCCCGGCATCCCTTTGCCAGCTCCAGACCGTTCATGACTGGCATTTTGATATCCGTGATCACGATATCCGGAGATTTTTCCTCGATGATCTTCAGCGCCGCCTGTCCGTTCATGGCAGTGCCGCAGATTTCTATATTCATTTCGTTCCAGTTCAGCATGGAACGGATTCCTGCCTGAACCAGAGGCTCATCGTCTACGATTAACAGCTGATACATACAAACTCCGTTTCTGGGCGTATGTCTGCCCGGCTTTAAGTATTTTCATCTGCTTTGAAAATGATATTGGGAATATGAATGGACATGGTCGTATATTCCCCCACTTTGCTTTCTATGGTAATACCGTATTCTGCACCGAACTGATATTGCAGGCGCTTGTGCACGTTGCTGACACCGATCTCCCGGAAAAAATCTGCCGAGCTGTCGTCATTGGAACTCAATATCTGAGCGGCTTTTTCCGCAGTCATGCCGACACCGTCATCGGTCACATCGATCCGGATCCTGTCGGTAGTATCAGCAGACTCATACCCTGCATGGATCTGAATGTGTCCGGCACAGCCCTTGGGTTCGATACCGTGGAAAATTGCATTTTCCACCAGAGGCTGTAGTGTGAATTTAATAATTTCGCTGTCATATAAAGACTCGTCATCCACCTGAATATCCATAGTGATGGTACCACCATAGCGGTAACTCTGGATGGTAAAATAATTTTCAAGCAACGACAGCTCTTCCCGGATATCGATCAGCAGACTGGTACCCTTGGAGATGCTTTTCAGCAGTCTGGACAGAGATGTTGTCATTTCAGAGATACCGTTGGCACCCTGTATGGTGGCCATCCATTTGATGGAATTCAGTGTGTTATACAGGAAATGGGGATTGATCTGGCTTTGCAGCATCTTGTATTCCAGATCCTGTTTCTGCTTTTCATCTTCCAATCGGCGATCCATAAGCTGGCATACATTTTCCGACAGGTCATTGATCCCCCGGCCGATGTCCCCCAGCTCGTGATCCCATTCTATAGAAGGATCTCTGGAGAAATCTCCTTCGGAGATCCGTACCATGCGGGACTGCAGATGGGATACAGGGACTGTGATCATACGGTTCATCAGAAGCATCAGCACAATACCGATAGACACAATGCCCACCAGAATACCGACCAGGATCCCGCCGAAGAGAACGGCCTGATTTGTGCGTTCTGCATGGGAAATGCTCTGACTTAAGTAGCAGTCCGGCATATCCAGAGGGGCGGTGACCAGAATCTGTTCCCCTTTGGTATTACTGTGGATCCGGGAGATCCGGGTGTCTCCGGTGAGGGAGGAACCGGTCATATCCTCCTTCAGATTGTATTCCGGGGTAAATTCCCGCAAAGTATTATTTTCAAAAATATAAGTATGATCCGCAATCGTCAGGTAGAGATAACTGTCTTCCGGACAACTGTAGTCCTTTAACGGAGTAGTAAACAGATCCGTGGATACTTCTATAAATAAGTAGCCGGCCTGTTTGTTGTTATACTGGTAGGTGATCGGGCGGATAATAGGCAGTACTTCACGGCCTGCCCGATGAAAGGGGTCAGCAACGATTCCCATGGAAAAATCATAATCATCCGCAGTCAGTAATTCTTCATAATAAGGAAGAAGCGGAACCTGCTCAGCCAGGTTTGCTGTGGAAGAGTAGGTAGCAGCTACTACCTGCAGGTAATGTTCCTGTGAAATGACAGCAACTCGGGGCATGTAATTGGATGCTCCGTTGCGGCTGCATTCTTCACTGAAGGAATCATAGGTGGATACTGACAATACTGATCCCGGATTCGGATTGTGCTCAATGTATTTTGCAATGTTTGAATCCGTCTGACAGTAACGGACCAGACGATAGACATCATTGATGCTGGAATCCATGGACTCCGACAGTAGACGCAGGCTGGTCTCAGTAGACTGAATCAGTGTGTTCTGCAAATAGTGCTGGAAAATATAGTAGCTGAACAGGCTGATCAACAGGCACATTCCAAGGATCGCACTTAAAGTAAAAAGCAAGATACGATTTCGTATACTTTTTGAGTGATAAACAGTCTTTTTCATGCATTTAGTATAACATAATGGAAGAAAAAAGGTAGTTGGAAAAACAAGATGCTAAAAAAAGTGCATGTTAAAATAAAAAAATACATTTTCTGAAAGCGCTTTCTGAAAAAATGTAAACAAATTATAAAAAATTGTGAATACTATTATAAATTTTTCCATGTCATGTCACAGTCTTTTTCGTTATACTTTAATTACAGTCAAGGAACCGACAGGAAAACGGATCCGGGACACGTAACACAGTATCAAATTTACAGGAGGGTTTACATGAAAAAGAAAGTATTAAGTTTAGTACTGACAGCAGCAATGATGACAACCATGCTTGCAGGATGCGGCAGCTCCGATAATGGCAGCACAGCAGCTTCCACCGGTGAGGCACCCGCAGCAGCAACCACTGAGGCTGCAGCAGCTTCCACCGAAGCAGCACCTGCCGAAGAAGTTACTTTAAAGTGGGCTATCTGGGATCAGGAGACCACACAGTACTGGGGTGACATTAAGGACGCATATGAAGCATCTCATCCCGGTGTAACCATTGAGATGGTAGACCTTGGTTCTACCGACTACATGACCGTTCTGGCAACCGAGCTTTCCGGCAGCGGATCCGATTTCGATGTAGTAACCATCAAGGATGTACCCGGATATGCAACTCTGGTACAGAAGGGATCCATCCTCGCTCTGGATGATTACATCTCCAAGGATGGCGTAGATTTAAGCAAATACGCAGGTGTTACCGATCAGGTAACCGTAGACGGAAGCCTGTATGAACTGCCTTTCAGAAATGACTTCTGGGTACTGTTCTACAACAAGGATCTGTTCGATGCCAAGGGTGTTGCTTATCCTACCAACGATATGACTTTTGATGAGTACGATGCTCTGGCAAGAGAGATGACCGATACCACCTTCGGTTCCCAGGTATACGGTGCTCATTACCACACCTGGAGAAGTGCAGTTCAGCTGTTCGGTGTTCTGGATGGCAAGCACACTATCCTGGATGGCAACTATGATTTCTTCAAGCCTTACTACGAGATGGTTCTGAATCAGGAAGCTGACGGCGTATGCAGAAAGTACACTGATCTGAAGACCGAAGGCTTACATTATTCCGCAGCATTCTCCGGTGGAGATGTAGCTATGATGAATATGGGTTCCTGGTTTATCGCAACCATGATCACCAATTTAAAATCCGGCGAGTATGATTCCAGTCTGTGCGGCAACTGGGGTATTGTTAAGTATCCTCATGCCGATGGTGTAGAAGCAGGTTCTACTCTTGGTACCATCACCGGTCTGGCTGTTACCACTGCAAGTGATACTCCCGATGCATCCTGGGATTTTGTTAAGTGGGTAAGCGGTGAAGAAGGCGCAGCAGTTATGGCATCCAGTGGTAACTTCCCTGCAATGATGACCGACAAAGTAGTAGGCATGATCTCCGGTCTGGAAGGATTCCCTGCCGATGAAGCCAGCAAAGAAGCTCTGAACGTATCCAACCTGTACCTGGAAGTTCCTTACGCTCCCAACGTATCTGAGATCAACTCCGTTCTGGATTCCTATCACGGAAGTATCATGACCGGAGAGATGAGCATTGATGATGGTATTGCAGCAATGAATAAAGCGGTAGCTGACCTTCAGGCTCAGTAATGAAGATCTTCTCTATAAAAGTATTGAATGTTTGTTGAATGTTGAATAAGACAGAGGGGTCGTACCTACGGCCCCTTTCTTATCAGAAAAAGACGCAAAAGATGACACAAAAAGCGTTTGAAAGGAGAATTGTTATGCGGAAATTAAGCCGTCAAACCAAAAGAGATCTGGTGGCCTACTCCTTTATTGCACCTAACTTTATCGGTTTCTGCGTATTTACTTTGATCCCCATTATTTTTGCCTTTGCCCTTGCTTTTATGAAGTGGGACGGTAGTAACCCGATCCAGTGGGCAGGCATCAGTAATTTTACAAGACTGTGGAAAGATACCTTCTTTATCGCAGCATTTAAAAACACCATTATCTATTGTATCGGCACCGTGCCTCTGACCATGATCGCATCTCTGGCACTGGCTATCGTATTAAATCAGAAAGTAATAGGAAGAGGCATTTTCAGAACCCTTTCCTTTTTCCCATATGTAGCTTCTCTGGTAGCAATCACCGCAGTATGGAAAATGCTGTTCCACCCCTCCAAAGGACCTGTGAACAACATCCTGCTGAATGTTTTCAATGTACCGCAGGATCAGCTTCCCCAGTGGTTCACCGGTGGGCTGGTATTGTTCTCCATGATCCTGTTCAGTGTATGGAAATACATGGGTTATTACATGGTAATCTATCTGGCAGGCTTACAGGGTATTTCCTCCGAGCTGTATGAAGCAGCCAGTCTGGACGGTGCGAATACCTGGCAGAAATTCCGTTATGTGACCTGGCCGCAGTTGTCCTCCACGACTTTCTTCGTAGTCGTCATGCTGACCATCAACTGCTTTAAGGTTTATGATATCGCTATCATGCTGGCGGGCGGCGGAAGCGGCGAGCTGACCACATCCGCAACCGTTCTTGTATACTACATCTATCAGAAAGCATTTATTGACTGGGATCTGGGCTACTCCAGCTCTGTAGCAATGGTACTGTTCCTGATGGTACTGTTCGTAACGATCATCCAGTTCCGCGGTCAGGCAAAGAGGGAGAAAGCATAATGGCAATCTTGGCTTTGAAGGTTCTCGATAAGGACAGCAATACCATCTGCGTCAGCAGTGGTGAGGACTTCGTGGATCTGGTATGTACTCACACCTATGAAGAGGGTGACCGGATCGTGCTGGAGACCGACGAGAAAAATATACACGTACATTTACAGGTGGATGATGCACTGGGTGATGCTTTCGTATACATAACCGACAACGTATCCTATTATGTCCCATTTGGAGAAAAAAGGATCAGCATGTCCCCCAAGGTATTTTCCGGCAATAAGCATTATCTCTATGCGGAAGTGGCAAGAGAAGATGAGATCACAGCCTACCGGAATCTGGCACTCAATCCGGCAGACCAGCATATGGATGTTCCCTGTTATCCGCATGCGACAGCCAATGTGGAGACCAGAGGCGAGAGCGTATTTGCAGCGAAAAATGCCATTGACGGTGTCCGGGCGAACCGCTCCCACGGAGAATGGCCCTACGAATCCTGGGGTATCAATATGCAGGATGATGCAGCCATGAAGCTGGACTTCGGCAGACCGGTACTGGCAGACCGGATCGTGCTGTACACCAGATCCGATTTTCCGCATGACAACTGGTGGCAGCAGGTAACAATCCGGTTTTCCGATGGCAGTGAACAGGAATTTCCCTTAGAGAAGAGCAGCAGGGCACATGTACTGCCAATCCCCGAGAAAGAGATCACCTGGCTGGAGCTTTGCAACCTGATCAAAGCAGAAGATCCATCCCCCTTTCCGGCACTGAGTCAGATCGAAGTGTACGGCAGGGTTAAACGTTAGGAGGCGTACAGATTATGAAATCAGCACATAAAAAAGCCATTTTGGGCAAAGTGATCGTATATGCGATTCTGATTCTGATCGCAGTGGTCATGATCATTCCTTTCCTGTGGATGCTTTCCGCATCCATCAAGAGCGACAGAGAAGTATTCCAGATGAATCCTTTTGTATGGATCCCTGCGAATCCCAAGTGGGACAACTACGTGAAGATCTGGACGAAGATTCCCTTTGGCAGATTCGTGGGAAATACGGTATACTTGACATTGATCGTTACTTTCTTACAGTTACTGACCAGCAGCTTTGCAGCATATTCCTTTGCAAAACTGGACTTCCGTCATAAGAACGGACTGTTCCTGGCATACATCGCAACCATTGCAATGCCCTGGCAGGTATACATGGTACCTCAGTTCATCATGATGAGGAGAATGGGACTGAACGATAAGCTGCTGGCTATGATCTGCCTGCAGGCATTCTCCGCTTTCGGTGTGTTCATGATGAAGCAGTTCTATGAAGGCATTCCCGATGATCTGTGTGAAGCCGCCAGAATCGACGGTATGAGTGAGTACCGGATCTATGCCAGCATCATGCTGCCGCTGTCGAAACCGGCACTGTCAACACTGACGATCTTCACCTTCGTGGCGACCTGGAACGACTATCTGGGACCCCTGATCTACTTGAAGAGTCAGGAGAAGAAGACCATCCAGCTGGGATTAAAAATGTTCATCAGCCAGTACTCTTCCGATTACGGTCTGATCATGGCAGGATCGGTATTGTCCCTGATCCCGGTACTGATCGTGTTCCTGGTATTGCAGAAATATTTCGTAGAAGGTGTTGCTTCTACAGGACTGAAGGGATAACAGATAACAATGTATTTTCACAAGCCTGTGCCGGTTCCATGTCACAGGCTTGTGTGATAAAGAAAAGGGATAAATTATGATAACATTTGACGAAAAAAAATATCCGCAGATCACAGATGCGGAGATCAAAGAGGCATTGCAGTTTTCTACGGAGCAGGTGATCCGGGATCTGCCGGAATTTACCGATCAGTTCCAGAATGCCTACAGTGAGAACGGTTTTTACCAACCGATTCCGAACAATTACTGGACCTGTGGGTTCTGGACAGGGGAGATCTGGCTGGCTTATGAATATTCGCAGGACGAGCGTCTGAAAAAAGCTGGCGAGATTCAGGTAAAGAGCTTTTTAGACCGTATTGACAATAAGATCGAAGTAGACCATCACGACATGGGATTTCTGTATTCGCCTTCCTGCGTGGCAGCTTATAAGTTGACCGGCAGCAAAGAGGGCAGGGAAGCGGCAATTAAGGCAGCAGACCAGTTGATCACCCGTTATCATCCCGTAGGTGAGTTTATCCAGGCCTGGGGTCCCATGGATGCCCCGGAGAATTACCGTCTGATCATTGACTGCCTCCTGAATCTGCCCCTGCTGTACTGGGCATCTGATGAGACCGGGGATCCGAAATACCGTGACATAGCCGAGAAGCACATCCATACAGCAGTAGCAAATGTGATCCGTGAGGATTATTCTACCTGGCATACCTTCTTTTTTGATATGAAGACGGGAGCACCGGATCATGGTGCCACCTGCCAGGGTTACCGTGACGGTTCTGCCTGGGCGAGAGGCCAAGCATGGGGTGTCTACGGTATGGCACTGGCTTACCGTTATACCGGAAGAAAAGAATATATCGACCTGTTCCGCCATGTAACAGAGTATTTCCTAGCACATCTGCCGAAGGATCTGGTACCTTACTGGGATCTGGAATTCACCGATGGGGATGACCAGCCGAGAGATTCCTCCTCTGCATCCATTGCGGCTTGTGGTATGCTGGAAATGGCGAAATATCTGGAGCCGGAAGAAGCAGAGCATTACATTACACTGGCAAAACAGATCATGCGGTCTGTCTATGTGGGCTATGCCGTAAAGGATCCGAAGGAATCCAACGGACTGGTGCTGCACAGCACCTATTCAAACCATTCTCCTTACAATACCTGCAATCATTACGGCGTGGATGAGTGCAATTCCTGGGGAGATTATTTCTATATGGAGGCACTGACCCGGTTACTGAAAGATTGGAGAGAGTACTGGTAGATTATATTAAATTGATATCATACGAAGCCCATACAGATACGCATGCCTTGATGTAAGGTCTCCGAGTGTGGATTTTCTAAAGAAAAGTGGCTTAGTTTTTCTCATTATGACGGGCCCGCCTACAGTCGACATCCATGTCGACGATCGGCTGACGCGAACATCGTGTTCGCTTTCGCCCTGTTGCCAGACCACTTTTCAAGAAAATCTCACGCTCTACGACAAACATCTTCGGCATGGTATCCTGTCTGGGCTTCTGACACCGAAATCATAGGAATATAGTTACTAAGTTTGTTATTATGGAGGGACTGACTGCATGAACTTACATAGCAAAAAAGATTTTCAGGACTGTATGTTATCTATCTTAGAGCCGTTAAAGCCTTATTACAGTGAGGAAAAGGCGAGACTGACCCTGGGTGTTACCATGGCACATTATGACATCGGTGCCACATGGATGGAGTCATTTTCCCGCCCCTTATGGGGACTGGTGCCATTCTGGGCAGGCGGGGGATCGGAGCTGGAATTTAAAGAGATATATCGAAAGGGTCTCACCGCAGGAACCGATGAGAAGAACCCGGAATATTGGGGAGAATGCACTTCCTTTGATCAGAGATTCGTGGAGATGGCGGCCATTTCCTACGGCATCATGTTCGCACCTCAGGTGGTATGGGATCCTCTCACAGAAGAGCAGAAAGAGAATCTCTGCAACTACTTAAACAAGATCAATGAGCATCCTCTGCCGGTGTGTAACTGGATCCTGTTCGCCGTACTGGTGAACATTGCAATGAAAAAGGTGGGACGCCGGTATAGCCCCGAGATGCTGGAAGAATATCTGGAAGGGCTAGAGACCTTCTATCTGGGTGAAGGCTGGTATCAGGACGGAGATTCCGGTCAGAAGGATTACTATATTTCCTTTGCCATTCATTTTTACAGCTTGATCTACACCGTGATTATGGAGAAAGATGACCCGGAGCGGGCAAAAAAATACAAGGCGAGAGCCATGGAATTCGCAAAGCAGTTCATTTACTGGTTCGATGAAGAGGGTGAGGCCATTCCTTTCGGCAGATCCCTGACCTATCGTTTCTCTCAGGTAAGCTTTTTCAGTGTCTGCCTGCTGGCAGGACTGGAGCCGTTCCCGGTGCCCGTGATGAAAGGTCTGATCGCAAGGCATCTGCGCACCTGGCTGAAGCGTCCGATCTTCGACAGAGATCATGTGCTGACGATTGGATACGGCTACCCGAATCTGACCATGGCGGAGCGGTACAATGCCCCCGGTTCTCCTTACTGGGGCATGAAGGTGTTTGCCTTTTTGTTGCTTCCCGATGATCATCCCTTCTGGAGTGTGGAAGAGGCACCATTGCCGAAGCTGGCACCGGCCTGTCCCCAGAAGTATGCCGATCTGTTTGTCTACCATTACGGCAATCACACCACAGCATTTGCACCAGGCGTCTACAGCCCCAACGGACATGGACAGATTGTGGCAAAATACGGAAAATTTGCCTATGATACCCGTTTCAGTATCAGCGTGGCGAAGTCCTGCTACGAATTGCATGAGAATGCCCCGGATAATATGCTGGCGTTCTGGATCGATGGTTATGTCTATGTGCGCCGGATCTGCGAGGCATCGAAGATCACGGAGACCGGAGTATGGTCCAGATGGAGCCCTTATCCCGGCATCACGGTAGAGACCACGATCACCCCGGATGCCGGTGGACATACCAGAGTACATAAGATCACCAGCGAGATTGACTGCGTGGCCTACGACTGTGGATTTGCAGTCAGCAGAGGTGATTTTGAAGAGGTCGGCTTTGCGGAAAAGGTGGACGGTATATCCGCGCAGGCCAGCAACGAATTCTGTAGCTGTACTGTCAGTGCGGTATTGGATGAAAATACACAGGTTAACGAAGTGGCAGACAAGCAGCCCGTAGGCTACATGATCACCGTAGATCCCAACACCAACCTGCTCTACACCAAGACCAAGATCCCGGCAGTGAAATACCACATCCGCAAGGGACCCCAGGAAATCGTCACCAGAGTGGATGCGGAAGTTATCTAGTGCATGGCTGGTAACGGGGGCTGTCTTAACCCTGACGAACGCCCAGAATGGCATTATGTTGCTTCGGGAGTTCTTTTGAATTCCCTCAATAATCATAAATAATTATGAAATGGTGGCAATGAGCAACTTCCGGTCAGACAGTGAAATCCTGTTGGCTTAAATGATAGAAACATCATGAGCGCTTTGGTGTAAATAGTCCTCAAATGGTGAATTCAGTACAAAATAATCCCAAAATCAGGAAATTTTGTACTGAATTTCTTTATTTTGCTAACTTAGAGTCAAGTCCAAATTTGTGTGTACATTCATCTTCCAGCTATGTTAGTCCGTCTATGCTGCCTTTATCTTCAGGAGATTTGATTGAATGGAGCTTAGTTTGTCATAGTACTCTTT
>ERZ1026854.671-NODE-671-length-23606-cov-5.866587_pt1 | contig 23606 bp, 18 predicted proteins | sample MGYA00380157_ERZ1026854 | MGnify/ENA primary metagenome ERZ1026854 (study PRJEB33269, sample SAMEA4719793) | human gut metagenome | biome: human-associated habitat; feature: organic feature; material: feces | place: Cameroon | collected 2013-10 ... | reverse complement strand
TAAACTGGGGCAAGGTTTTCAGCGTAGCAGTGATAGCCGTGACGACTGCTGTAACAGTTGCCGGAGTCATTGCTTCGGCGGGCGGACTTGCTGTTGCAGTCGGGGCGGCGCTGAGCGTTTCTGCCGCCACGGCGACAACCCTTGCCGGTGCGGCGGTTACGGTTGTTGCGGCGGCGAATGTTGCCGTCGGTCTGAGCGATATAACGGAAGTTGTCACGGAGAAAACAAATCCGATAAGGGATTATGTGTTCAACGGAGACCAAGAGGCATATGACAGAGCAAAAATAGCATTGTCTCTGACAACTGCCGGCATGGTTGAGGTTGCGGCGAACGCTCCGGATGTTAAGAAGAAATCCGCTCCTACGATAGAGGATGATTATGACGAGCCCGATACCCAGACAACGGTTATCGGCGGTTCCCATGGTAGCGAGATTCATAAGCAGAGAATAGATGACCAGATAGACGATATGGTAAACAGCGGTGAATATTCGGAGATATATGGCAACAGATCGTTGAAAACCGCAGGCCTTAACGGAAACCAGAGACCGGATATCATAGGAAAAACGCATGAAGGAGAATACAGGGTCTGGGAGTTTGCAAGCAAAAGTCAAGCCTCTAAATCCGGATACGCTGCGCTTTGTAGGAAGGTTGAGCTTATGGAATCTAATAATCCTGAAGCAAAATTCATGGATATTGTAAAGTGGGATAGGTGATTCGGTATGGTGGTTAAAAAGATTTTTATCGCCAAGGTAAGCGAGCAGACATTTGAATCCATAGCCGAAATGGTCGATATCGCCGAAAAATGGCTTTCGCATTTTGGATATAAGTTCAATTCGTTTTCATATGCTTATGAGAGCGAAGGAAAGCGAATTGACAAGTTTTATAAATACAGTGCAAACAAACTGATGAAATTGACTTCCATCGATATCTCGACGTTATACAATTGCAAATTTTTGTTTGATAGTGATTATGAAAAGTACATGTTTGGAATTGAGGCTGTGCTCGTAATAAAAAAATGCAGGTCGTCTGGGTATGTGGTTTCAATGGCGGTGCTGAAAAACGATTCTTGCCTTCTTGAAGATATCGAATGTATGTATGATTTCTTTCCTTGCGGAACAGTGAAATTTATCTTGGCAGATTATATGAATGAAGCGAGAAGTCCTGCATTTTTTATAGTCGGTATTGCCGGAGGCGGCTATTCCAATTATGAATGGGATGTGACCCATCGCGTGGCGCGAATCGCAACCGGAGATGGGCTTAGATTGCCGTATCTGTTCAGAACCTCCCTTATAGACAAGAGCTATCTGGAAGGCGTTCGCTTGGGCAGAGTTCCGAAGCGCATTTATAAAGAAAAGAACAGTTATTGTACATTTGATTTTGAAGGTATGCTCCCTGAAAAACTTGATGAATACAGACAAAATGCTGTGTGGAATAAATTGCATGAAACCATGGTGGACAATGGGGTCATGGATAAAATCATGTGAATGAAATGCTTTGAGAGGAGCTTGCCGGAAATGAAGAAAAGAAAAATATTTGTTTTGGTGACACTCGTTTGCGCACTGTCGCTGACGATGTTCGCAGGATGTACATTTGGGTTCAGAACTCCGGATTATATTGCATTTGGATGGAGCCCTATTACGCAGAAGGGTGCTATATGGAGGTCGACCGACGGGACGATCATGCTTGATTTTCATGACGATGAAGTGAGCGGAAATCTTACTGCTGACGGTTATATAATTTCAGGTGATACAAAAATTTATATAGAAGATGTAGCTCTTTTTTTCCGTGACGATTATATGGACTTTAGAAGTTCAGATTCAGGTCTGTATGTAGCTTTCAAATGTAAATTCAAAAATAAAAGCAAGTTCATTGCAACTGTTATCGAGATTAGGGATGAGAGATTCAATTTCTTGAATATCGGCGATAAATTTGTTTTTATAAAAGATCAGGAGTAATTATTTTCCCCCGCAAAACCTCTGGGAAAATCCGGCGCCTGATTACATGCTTGACAGTGTTTGCAATGATGGGAGGATTATATGAATAATTCGGTGAAAAACCGCAAGAAAGCAATCATTGCAATTGTTTTGTCCATGGCTGTTACTATCGGTATAATCGCATTTCTGATAGTTGATGAATATACATATTGCAAACAGGTGCGCCATGTCGACGAAATAATATCCGCAATGCGAAATGACGATACGGAAGCCTTTTCGACTCTCATAAATGATCCGTCAAGAAGCGTTGAACGACCGAGACGCTCGGCTTTATCTTGGCTTGCCCATGTGTTCTTCTCAGGTCTTCTTCGTATGGATTCGGTTCCGACATCATCATGCCTTGAAGAAGCCTGCAGAACTGGAAATCCGTATTATGTCGAAAAACTTCTTGAAAGCGGTGCGGATCCGAATAAATATATGAAGGATGAATATCTGCCGCCGCTCTTGTCTGCACTGAGTTGTCGTTATGACGAGGAAAGCAAGGACAATATAAAATCAATAATTGAATTGCTGCTGGCACACGGGGCGGATGTCAACATTCGGGACAGTTGGGGGCAAAATGCTTTAATACATCTTTTTGAGTATGAGATGAGTAACGAAGAGACGGAGCAATGCCAATACGAGCTTGCCGTACTATTGACAGAGCACTCAATAGATAAAAATCACAAAGACCATAACGGTATGACCGCATATGATTACGCCGTCAAAAACGGGTATTCGCAAAGCACAATTGAACTTTTGAAGCCTTGAAAGATTTTCCCCCGCAAATTGCGGGGGAAAATGAACTGATTTTTCAACTGGCACGGGGATGTAATAGCTCTTACGAGCTTGACAGGCGCCATAACAAAGACCTACGAATATGACGCCTTCGGAGTTGAGGACGACATCGACGAAAACGACCCCAACCCATGGAGATACTGCGGGGAATATTACGATAAAGAGACGAAAACTCTTTACCTGCGGGCGAGGTATTATGCCCCGTCGATAGGGCGTTTCCTTGCGGAGGACAGGCATTGGAATGTCTCAAATATGATTTACGGAGACATTCCCGTCAAATGGAATGAAAGCCCGTCCGAGGAGAATGAACTTCCCGGCATAAATACCTGTGTATATATGCCGGACTTTTCCGCAATAAAGCAAAACGGAAATCTGTATGCGTATGTAACGAACAATCCTGTAAGGTACATAGACCCGACGGGAGAATTTGCGACCGTTGCCACGATTGCCGGCATTGCTTTATGGAAAATTGTTACGGTGGTTGCAATTGCTATAACTGCAGCTGCGATGACGGAAACGCTTGTTGATAATCCGCCGCGGATTTCCACAATTTCAACTCCCAAAAAAGAAGTACAGGCAAAAACAGAAGAAAAAACAGAAGCAAAAGATATAGCTAAGCAGAAACCGCGTCGCAATCCCACTCATCATATTGTTGCAAAAGCAGATCCGCGAGCGGCAGAGGCAAGAGCGATATTGAGAGATGTTGGTATAGAGCCTGTAACAGATTCACGGAACTTGGTTGTATTACCTCAAATGTATCATATTTCTTTACATACTAATGCATACTACAATTATGTTAATTCAAGACTGCGACTGGTTGCGGGCGACAAAGCCGCTGTGGAAGCTACATTGTACGAAATCAGGTTAGAAATCCTTCTTCGCTCATCTATGGGGGAGAGGTGGGATTAGTGATTATTGCACATTTACACATTTTGTATGTACGCAATTACGATGAAATGTATCTGATAACATAGTGAAAGCAGGAGATAGAAATGGTTGATTTACAAGCATATCTTGAAAAGAAAATTTGTGAAATTATTTCAGCATGGAATGAAGATGATATTTATGCAATTTCATTTTTTGTCTATGCAAATGAATCATATGAATATGGCGGCGTTTCAAACGTTACCACTTTTTCTGTCGGTTACAACATGGAAAGCGATTGTAACGGAGCGGGAGAATTATCCGAAGAACGCTGGAATTATGCTTTTTGGCGTCAGGATGATACGCCTGTAATCGAGGCAGAAGATGAAAATGAAGGAATGAAAATACTCTTTGATTGGTACAGAGAAAACGGGATAAACAACATCGGATACGAAGATTATGAATCATGTTATGACAGCGAAATGCGGTATGTCGGGAAGGGACCTGTCGGCTATTATGAATTGCTTTCCGAGGTAACTGCTATTGCGGAAAAACTGCAAAAATGCGGTTTTATAAAAAATAAATTCGGAAAATCCGTTCCGATTATTATTCATGACTTGGAATATCCATGGTATATCATCAAGGCGACGGAAACAGCCAACCCGGGAGGAGAAGCCAATGCGTTTCTTGCCGCAATGAAAGCCCTCGGAATCACGGACTGAAACAGGCGGTTGCAAAACAACCCAAAAAGCTCAGAAGATAGTATTTCACAGGGTTGATAAATAAAGTCTTTTCCCCCGCAAAACTGCGGGGGAAATTTTCAAAAATGAGCTGATTTACGAAAAACCCGGCGGGAATTTTGTAGTTTGGGAAAGAATAATCGGCTTCACAAATTTCGGAGGCAACGAATGAACATAAAAATAAAAAGAGCAGTTGCTTTTTATATTGATTGGCTTATCATCTTAATTATCATGATTGGGATTACGCTTTTGCTCAGTTTGTTTGTAAGTGTGGAATACATGAAAATTTTTCTGAAATACTTTTTTTGGGTGATTTATAGCTTGATACTTCTATTCAAGGATTGTTTGGGAGGAAGGAGCATTGGCAAGGTTATAATGCACCTTAAAATTGTCCCGTTAGACGGAGAAAAAAGTCTTTTTGGTTTTATGTCCTCAGAACATTGGCAAACTTTATTCCAATAACGCCGATATATACGCTGATAACTTCAAAATCCATGGGAGATGTCATAATGAAAACAGCCGTTATCGATAAATGAGCTGTTTCAATTGAAAAAATTTCGGAACCGACCCAACCTTTCTCCGCCTTTTACGCACTTATAAGCGAACCCCCTGAAAAAGAAAGGAAACTTTTATGAACGAACATTTTAACAGAAATGACGAAACTCTTGTCGAGCTGACGCTACTCGGAGACGGAACCGCATATGAAGAGCTTGTCACCCGTCATCAGCGCGCGGTGATGGGGACGGCTTATAAGGTGACGAAAAACAAATTTTCCGCAGAGGACGCATCTCAGGACGCGTTTGTTTCCGCATGGATGAATCTCTGTGAGCTTCGTGACGGTTCAAAATTCGGCTCTTGGGTCTGTTCGTTTGCGAAAAACTGCGCAAGAACGCTTGAAAGGCATTATCGCGCGGCAATTCCGGACATCAGCCTTGACACGCTTGACGGCTTTGAGCCTGCGGAAGAGGATGAGCTTTTTGCCGAAGACGAACTTAAAGACGTCCGCCGGGCGGTAAGCTTGCTCAGCGAAAAAATAAGGGAAGCCGTCAGCCTGCACTATTTCGAGGGAAAGTCCGTTGCGGAAATAGCGGAGATTTTGTCTATTCCCGTCGGGACTGTCAAGTGGCGCCTTTCGGAGGGGAGAAAACAACTGAGAAAGGGTTACGGAATTATGGAGAAAACATACGACGAAAACGAAAGCCTCGTTGCCCGCGTCATGCGTCAGGTCGAGGCGCTCAAGCTGTGGCAGCTCAAAAACGACAAGACCGGTTTTGAAGAAGAATATCGCGCCGTTCTTGCAAATGTCGAGGCGCTTGAAGATTCAAGAGAAAAAAGTTCTATGCTCGCCGATACTCTTCTGCGCGGCTATTGGGAGGTTTCCAGCGAAAAGAATAAAGAGGTTTTTGAGAGAATCAAAAAATCCGCAGAGGACAGTCACAACGAGGACGTTATGATGTCGGTCGCATGCGAGGAATATAACAAATATTCCGGCGAGGAAAGAATCAGATTCATGCGTGAAACGCAGATACCTTATTACCGCGAGGGCGGCTATCCGAAAACGCTGGCTTATGTCTGGTTCTGGCTCGGATATGAATACCGCAAAAGAAAGGAATACGAGGAAGCTATCCGCTGCTATGAGCAGGTGATGGATATCCTCACGCCCTCGGACGTATATTATGCAAATGCAAAATCTGCCATCGAGGGAGAAAAGCGCTCTATCGCTGCCGAAAAAAATCCGGAGGTCATCCGTTATAATGCAGGCGTTTCCGGAGAGGTTTACAGAAAAATCGACGGCAAGTTATATTTCTGGCAGCAGCCCGGATACAGCGCTTCCATAGACGGCGCAAGCTATAGCCTTTTCTGGAATATGTCCTGGTGCGACGGCTTGATGCTTGACGAAAGCATGAAGACGGGCGACACGGTTACATCGTCGGACGGAATCACGCTCACATATCTGAAAAACGACGGCGCGTGCGATACTCCGGCAGGGCATTTTGAAAACTGCTCCGTATATGTTGTTGACGGCGAGCGATACGGATTTACTCATTGCGAAACTTGGCTCTGCGACGGCATCGGCATCGTCCGCCAGATCGTAACAAGACATGATGACTCATACGAATGGGTGCTTTCGGCATATAAGACAAGCGGCAAAGGCGGGCTTCTCCCATTTGAGGCGGGCAACCGCTGGGAATATGCGCTTGCCACTCCTGAAACGCTCAGAATAACGGAAAGAGAAAACATTTTTGAAGTTACCGCATGCGATGCCGGCTCCGCTACGCTTTCGAACATGATGTTCATGGCTGTGACAGGCTATTACGACACATGGGAGGGCAAAACGGCAGAGGCAAGGTACGGTTACTGCAAGAATATAACCCCCAACGACGAAATTCTCTGCGATGTAAGCGGCGCGATGAAGCGTGCCGAAGAGCTCGCCGTAACAAAGCGGCAGAAGCTGCACACTGCTGTGGCAAACAAGGTAATGTGCCGCATTTTTGAAACCGATCCCGCAACCAATCCGGATTATACGGAAAAGGGCAGATGGAATTTCTTTGAATACGATGCGATTAAAAAAGCCGACGGCAAAATCATTTGTGACGACCTCCGCAAATACAGCTTTGAATGGAAAGATATGTCGGATTGCGGCAGAAGCTGCGTCGGCTACAAGGTGCTTTACAGCTTCTTCTTTTCAATTTTGCAGGATGCGGCAGGCTGTCTGTGGTCGGATAAATGGCAGGACGGCTATCATTTCGACGAGAGAAAATCAGGCAAATATGTCACAAAGAATTTCAATGTCAAGGGCGGCGAAACAGTCGTTACGCCTGCGGGAACATTTGAAAACTGCCTGCGTGTCAGCTTCGATTATCAGGCGTGGGGATATTTCTCCGGCAGAAGCGAATATCTCTTTGCTGACGGTGTCGGCATAGTGCGCTTTGAGCATCCTTACGGTAATGAAGGCAAATGCGCCGTATGGCAGCTTACGGAATACAAAGGCACGGGCAAGGGATTTTTCCCCACCGACGACGGACTTTTCCGCAGATATGAAGCAGATGCCCTTTCGGACGGCTGGCACGGCTCTGTCGAATACACCTTCGATGAAGACGAGAGTGGCACGGTCATGTTCAAAAACGCTCTCGGCAATCAGGACAGAGCGGACTATGAGAAAATGAAAAAGAAATAAACAAAAATACCCCTTTCGCGGGGGTATTTTTGTTTACGGAAAGCTATGCGCGGCTTAAAAGGGGAAGTGCGATGAGAGAAACCGAAAACCCACGCTTGAATTATGTCGGCGCGGATATAAACTATTCCGTCGGGGCGGAGAGTGTGATATAATGTAAACGGAAGACGGCATAAAATTCAAAATTCGTGTTAACCGCAGGGGCGGTGGCGGTACTATATAGACGAAAGCTTTCAAAAAACAACTGAAAGGAGCGGGGAAATGAACGAAAAGCGGGCGGCAGAGCTCATCTCCGAAAATCTGACGGCAATATACGGCTATTCTTTTGCCCGTCTTTATGACAAGGACGACGTCGACGATCTTTCATCTGAGATTGTCTGCGAGATATTGAAGTCGGCGGGGAGACTGAAGGATGAAGCGTCATTTTGGGCGTTTGCCTGGAAGATAGCGGAGAACACCTTCAGAAAATTCATAAAGCGGAAAGAGCTTGCCGCAAGGGAGGAGGAGCTTTCGGAGACGACGGAGGTCATTTTTGCAACGCCGACGCCGGAGGAGGAATATGTCGAGGACGAGACGCAGAGCGAAAGCATATATCTTCTCCGCAGGGAGCTCTCTCTTCTCTCAAAGGCGCACAGGGAGGTCTGCGTTGCCTATTACGTTTATAACAGATCCTGCTCCGAGATTTCAAAAGAACAGAAGATCAGTGTCGAAATGGTCAAATATCATCTGTTCAAAACAAGAAAATTATTGAAAGAGGGAATCGGTATGACACGAAAATTAGGAGAAAAAAGCTATAATCCCGGCGAATTTCATCTCAATTTCTGGGGCGACAGAAATCATTATGACGGACTTTTCAATCGCAGGCTCCCAGGCTCAATAGTCCTTGCCGCATATGACGTCCCGATGACGGCGCAGGAGCTTTCCTGCGAGCTGGGAGTTGCAATGCCGTATCTTGAGGAGGAACTCGATACGCTGGAGGCGGCGGGAATTCTCATAAAGAGCGGCGAAAAATACAGAACAAATCTTGTCATCCTCACAGAGGATTACGAAAGAGACCTGCTCGGCAAGACGAAAACGCTTTATAAAGAAGCGGCGGACAGTCTCTTTGACGAGGCGAAGGGCTTGCTTGCGCCGGTCAGAGCGCTTTCCTTTGACGGAAACAACTATGATGACAACAGGCTTTTATGGATGCTGCTCAATGTTGCGTCTGTCGAGGGCTATTCAAAAGCGAAAAAACACTCGCCGATAGGAAAGGCAAAGGCGCTTCCTCTCGGCGGTTACGGCTTCCTTTTCGGTCACGACAGGAGCTATGAAAATCATCATTTCAACGGAGTCTGTATGGAGGTATGGAACAGGGCGCAGACGGCTTGGTTTTCCGCGGAAAATTATTGTGTGATTGAAAAATGTCAGTTTTTCAGACATAACAGATTTGATGAGAAAATCGAAGCAATGTGCTCCGCGATTCTCGGCGAAAAGGCGGATGAAAGAAACAGCACCCTCCCGTCTCTCATCTCCGGAGGATTTATTTCATCCTCTGACGGTGTATTGAAAGCGGAATTTCCCGTTTTCGATTCGGCGGTATACAGATCTCTGCTCGGTATAACGGACGGGCTTTCCGATAAGATCGCCGCGCTTATGATAAAAGTTTCCGATATTGCGGAGGGCGTTCTCGGAGAGTACGTTCCGGAAAGCGTAAAGGATCAGTGCGGGGATGTTGCAAAGATACATCATCGCCTTGACGTTGCCGCTTATCTTGTCGAAAGTCTCGTCGGCGATGGCAAGCTGATCGTGCCCGACAGGGAGGTTCCGCTCTGCGTGTTCGGCGTAAAAGCATAGTCAAACGGTTTTGCGGTGATAGGCAGACCCGACCGGCGCGGGAAAAGATAAACAAAAGAAAAAATCAGGCGCTACGGTGCCTGATTTTTTTCTTTGATTTTATCCTGTGATTGCGTCTTCAACCGCATACGAAAGGTGAACCAGCGATAAGCCGCTTTCGTTGCAAAGGTTTACAAAGCGTTCCGCCTTTTGCCTGTCAAAGAACAGATCCGAATAGCTCGAAAGTATTTCCCCCTCGGAGCCGACCGCTTCGACTCCGTATGAAAGATATTCGTTTTTCTCCTCATCGCAGATAGTGTCTTGTCTTAGGCAGTATGTATATGTCATTTTGTTTTCCGTCCTTTGGTAATGTTTTTGATGTTTGTCCCGTTTTTACCGTGTTGTCTGCACGGATTGTTGTCTTTGATACAGGCGATACCTTTGCCGCATTTTTTGTTTACTTTGTGAGTCTGTGCTTTTGCGGCTTTAAGTCACCGCTTTTTGTTTCCGGAAAGATTTTTACTTCATTTTTCTTTTTATTTTCAACCTCCTTGTATTGTCATAGATTAACACGGATGGATTATCCTAAATTAACAAAATTATTGACAATCAGCATTTTAAGGCGTATAATGTATGCATGATTTTAATTTCAGTCTTTTCTTATGAAAGCTCGGTTTTGTCTCAGTGTTCTTGTTTTCGGCACTTTTATGATACCATTTTGCCGCTTCGGTTTCAATACGCAAGTTTGTAGAAAATGTCAGTCAAGCTTGAATTCTGAAAAACCGAATATGCAAAAATCTTCCGCGGAACGTATCATTTTTGGTTTTTTGGCTAATCAAGTTTGCTTTTTACAATCATTTGAGCACTTTTTTGTCAAATTGCGTCGAAAAATGAGCCTTAAACGTCGGAGACGAAATTATGCTTATCAACGGATTTAAGAAGGTGAATATAATGATGATAGAAAAGCTAAGACAGTTGAAAGAAAAATCACGGATGACAAATCAGCAGATCTCCGAGAGGAGCAATATTCCGGAAAGCACCGTTGCAAGAATTTTTTCGGGCAAGACTCCGAATCCGACAATCGCGACGGTTGTTTCAATGGTGCGGGCGATGGGAGGTTCCGTTGCCGATTTTCTGACAGACGGGGAAAGCGGAGCGGAGGACGGCGCAGATGCGGAAACGTCGACGGCTGTTTCCGAAGGCGAGCCCGCTGACGGGAACGTGAGCGGGGACGAGTTCTCCGCGCGGGACGTGCATCCTTCCGATGACAGTCCTTTCAACGAAAAATATTATGAGGACATCATCAACTTTTATAAAAATTCGATTAAAAAGAAGGACGAATGGATTGCAAGGCTGTTCTGGTGTCTGATATCAATCATGGTTTTTATTCTGTTTATTCTGGTATTTGATATCTTGCACCCGAACTTCGGATTTGTGAAGTATTGAAATCGCCGGAGGGGCACTTTCCCCGATGAATTATCCGTAATTCTTCGCAGGGCGCTTTCAACAGAATGAGAAACGGAGACTGCATTTTCGGGGCTATCCACGGCGGTGTGGTCTTCTTTTTTGCGCTTGGTGACCCCAAAAGTATCCAAATGCGTGACTTTTTCACCAAATTGTATAGTTGACTTGGTATGTGCCATGAAGTATAATTATTACAGACAATATACAGTCGGCTGTTGTCAGAAGGCACAAATATGGCGGAGGCTTGAGGCGGGAGACGCCCCGGATTCGGAGCTTCCCGCGGGCAGAAATCAATTGTCCGTGACGTTCCCATGAAAAAAATAACAACAGACAGGAGACAAAAAATGCAATATTCAGGTTCTATTTATGTTAAATTCAAGGAAAGAGGGCCTTGGGAGAAAACCGTGAAGGACTTCAAGATGACAAGGGACGACAAAACGGTCTGCCTTTATGACTTTGTTACGGATGACGGAACACCTCAGGCAGATGGAATGTTCGGCAATTTTTCAAAATCATTTGAGTTCTTTTCGAACGGAGCACATATCTCCGCAAAAGAGCTCAGCATAGAGCTTAGCGAGTGTTGGGATGAACATAATCTTGAAACGCTTGCAGATATGTTTATAGGCGCTGTTGGGTCAGAGGCGGTTATTCTTGCCTGTTCGACCTGCCTGAACGTCGATTCAAATGTATGCATGATTTATAGCGTCGGCGGAGAAAAGCACAAAGAGTATAAGTTCGGTGGAGCTGCCGAATATCAGAACGGTATAGAGATTTCCAATATTGAGGAGTGGCTTTCCGAGTCTGATCTCAGCGCTGAAGAAAATGAATTTATTGAACAGTTCATTGAAAGAGAAGAGACAAATGACGTTGAAAAAGAAATAACCGTACCGACCGAAGATGAATATGTGTTGGATAATTCATATGCGAACAGAAAAAATCTTGAAAGCGTGACGATACCGGGAAAAATCGAAGATATAAGGAGCGGCGCTTTCAAAAATTGTACGGGACTTAAAACCGTCATACTCTCGGAAGGGCTGGAAAGCATAGGCGATGAGGCGTTCAAAGGGTGTACATCTCTTGAAGAGATCGTTTTGCCGAGCACTCTGAAAGAGATTGGCGCAAAAGCCTTTGAGGGGTGCACAAGCCTTAAGAAAATCGATATTCCCGAGGGTGTCGAAACGATAGAATATGCGACATTCAGGGAATGCAGAAACCTCGAATCAGTTACAATACCCGAGGGCGTTTCTCAGATATACGATTCCGCTTTTGATTCTTGCAGAAAATTATCAAAAATTGAGCTTCCTGAAGGTATTGAGTTTTTGGGCGTGGAGTTTATTTCGTCTACGGCAATAAAGGCCATCACCGTTCCCGGAAGCGTTGAAGGCATTTATGAGCGTGTGTTTGGTGGTCATGAACTTGATACTGTGGTGCTTGAGGAAGGCATAATGAACATAGACGAAATGGCTTTCATGGGCGGAGAAATCAACACGATTACAATTCCGGAAAGCGTTGAATATATTGACGAATCGGCGTTTATGCCGCTCCCGAAAAAAATCAGAGGAGTTGCCGGATCGACTGCAGAAGAATTTGCAGAGGAAAACGGAATTGAATTTGAAGAAGTCTGAACGTGTCGGTTTAAGGAGAGCAATGATCGCAAAAGGCATTGCTCTTCGCCGATAAATTTTCAAAAATACGGAGGGTAGTATGAAAGATGCAGGTTGGTGTGCTCATATGCAGTCTCAGCTTGAAAAAGAAAGACGTCAAAAGGAATATGCGCAAAAGCGCGCGGAGCGTGAGGCTTGGCTGGAAGAGCATTTGTCGTCCGAAAGGTGTCCTTTGTGCGGAAGCCACATGTATGTCCGCGAAGGTAGGTACGGCAAGTTTTTGGGTTGCAGTAATTACCCGGACTGTAAAGGGACGAGAAAGATCTGATATAGGAACAGGCGGACGGGCTCGCAGAACACAATAAGCTGCTCCGGCTGATATCCATCCGCTCTCAATTTACGGCGGCAATGACCATATCGGGCATTGCCGCCGCGATTCGCAAGTTGTTTTTGCAAAAATCACAAAAAACATTATTATGTGTTATAATAAATTCATAATCAAACTCTAAGCGAGGTATATATGTTGAAAATATTTCTGACGGGAGACAATCACATCGGGCTGAAATATGCAAGTCATGAAAAATCGTCCGTTATTATAAGCAAAAGAACGGGCGCATTTTCCGATATGGTTCGCGCGGCAAACAAAGAGGGGTGCGGACTTTTTGTCATAGCGGGGGACCTGTTTGAAAACACGCGAGGAGTGCCGAAGAAGGACATTGCGGCTCTGCTCGGTACGCTTTCGGATTTTGCGGGGACGGTTGTCATTCTTCCCGGTAATCATGATTATTATGATAAAGACGTCAGAGTCTGGCAATGCGTCAGAGAGATAATCGCGGACTATGACAACATCATGCTTTTGACGGAGCACCGTCCTTATGAAATTACAGTCGGCGAAGACGACGTAATAATATACCCCGCGCTTTGCAATTCACTTCATTCTCAGGCCGGACAAAACAACCTCGGATGGATAAAAAACGAGACAATCGGGCATGACGGAAAATATCATATCGGAATTGCGCACGGCGCCGTCGAAGGCGAAACGATTGACAGCGAGGGGCAATATTTCCTTATGAAACGCTCTGAGCTTGAAAGCATACCGGTTGACGTCTGGCTTATAGGTCATACGCACGTTCCGTTTCCCGCAAATCTGACGGAAAGCTATGAAAAACGTTCCGATAAAATCTTCAATGCCGGAACGCACGTCCAGACGGATGTAAACTGTAATACGGACGGAGAATGTTTTGTCATTGAAATAGACAGTGACAAGACCGTCCGCGCAAAGAAATATGTTTCGGGAAATCTGCGTTTTTATCGCAAAAAAATAACGCTTTCGGCAGAAAAAATGCAAAGCATTATCGATCGCGAGCTTGAAGATATTTCCGATGAAAGCATAGTTGATCTTATCCTCTGCGGTGCTGTTACGGCGGATGAATATGCAGACAGGGCGGAAACGGTCGGGAAGGCACTTTCAAGGTTCATCGAAGGTACATACAGCGATTGCAATCTCAGCAGAATCATCTCGAAAGAACTGATAGACGCGGAATTTCCGGAAACGTCATTTTCCGCAAAACTGCTGACGGCGCTTATTGATGAGCCGAAGGAAGCACAGCTTGCATATGAGCTTCTCAAGTCCATAAAGGAGGGAAAATAAATGGTAATCCGCAGAATATCATGCACACAGTTCGCCGGCGTTTGTGACCGTGACGTTTCTCTTTCGGATGGGATAAACATTATTTACGGCAAAAACGAGAGCGGAAAGAGCACGCTTGTGAACCTTCTTTTCAAAACACTTTTTCAGAACGCCCGCGTTGACGGAAGAAGCGATAAGGATTTTGTAGACCAGTATTTTCCGAGCGCAAAGAAGGGCGCCGTTTCCGGCGACTATATAGACGGAAAGGTCTCGATTGAAACGGGTGAAGGCACATACACGCTTTCAAAGGAATGGGGCTCCGATTCCAGATGTGTGCTTTCAACGCCCGAAGGCGCTATCCGCGACAGGGACAAAATCGAAGAAATCTTAAAAGGTATACTGCTTTACGGCGAGGGTGTGTATTCTGATTTGCTGTTTTCGTCTCAGAAAAATACGGATTCGGCACTCCGGACACTTCTTGACGCTTCCGACAAAAAGGACGCAAAAAGCGCAAAACAGGAGATTGCGGACGCCGTCACACTTGCGTTTGCCGAAAGTGACGGTATCACGACGGATTCGATAGAAAAAGCGATAGACGAAAAGATTGATGAAATTGCGGGAAAGCATTGGGATTTTGAAAGAAATGCGCCTGCGAAAAAATCGGGGGCCGGAAGGTGGTCAAACGGTATCGGCGAGATACTCAAAGCCTATTATGCCCTTGAAGACGCAAACGAAACTCTTGAAAATATATCAAAGCTCGAAGCGGACGTCGACCGCGCACTTGCGGAATATGTCCGTGCGGACGGCGCGGCGACCGCGGCAGAGGAGAAATATGAAAAATTCAATGCCTTTGCAAGCCTTTTGACCCTCAAAGCCGAACGCACAAAGAACGTATCGCAGCTTGTAAAAGAGGATGAAAAGCTCCGCAGTGTTCTTTCGTCATGGCCTTCTCTGGAGCGCTCTCTGGAAAGGGCGCGCAGACTTCAGAAGGAAAAGGCTGAAAGAGAGCTTCTTGATAAATATGAAAAGGCAAAGCAATATTCGGAGGAACTTAAAAAAGTGGACGCGGGTCTGCTTTCTGCGGAATGTCCGTCGGATGATGATATAAAGCAGGTCAGAGCCGCGCAGACAAACATAGCAAAGCTCGAAAACAGGCTCTGCGGGATAAACATTTCCGCGGCGATTGAAATGTTTGGCGGAAATACTGTCGAAATTACGTCGCTCCGAACCGGAAACCTTATTGAAATAGACGATGGGGAAGCGCAGATCACGGAAGCCGTGAGGCTCAGAATCCCGGGCGTCATGGACATGGAGCTTTCTCCGGCTGATGTCGACGTCGGGTCGGTCGAATCGCAGATTGCAACGCTTAAAGAGGCAGTCGGCGAAATATTCAATAAATACGGCGTTTCGTCACTTGATGAGCTTGATGACCTCAAACGCAGGGTTGAAAGTGCCGTCGTCACATATGAAAATGCGAAGGGCAGGCTTTCGGCGTTTCTGGGAGATATGTCCTTTGAAGTGCTTGAAGCGTCGGCCGGGGCGATCGGAAACACTGTGCGTACAAAAGCAGAGATTGATAGTGACATTTCGGAATTTTGCGGCGGAAAGGACGTTTCGAGCTTTGTGACTTCCGCAGAAACCGTCATTTCCGGATACATAGCGGAATACGGCAGTATTTCCGAGCTTGAAACAAAAGCGGATGACGTTGCGTCAGAGCTTCGGAAAGCAAAAGACTCGCTCTCCGAGACATCGGAGATACCGGCGGAATATGCGGGCATAACGGATCCGGAAAGTTATCTCAGATCACTGCAGGAAGATTGTAAGTTTAAGCAGCGAAATAAGATGGAAGCGCTTGAGACGAAAACGTCGGCGATCAGCAGAGCGGAGACCTATAAAGAGGGTATTACGGTCGATCCGATATCCGATGTTGAACGCAAAAAGCAGGCATATGAGGAGCAGAGAACATTGCTCGGTCACTGGATTCATATCCGTAAGATTTTCACGGAGCAGAAGGAAAGCATTCACGACAATCCCATGCAGGACGTTGCGGACAGATTCATGCACAATCTGAAAATAATATCGGGCGGAAGGATTTCTTCTGAATTTCCGGACGCGGAGAAGCTCAATATGAAGATATACAGCGGTAACACCCTTGTTGATTACAAAAAACTCTCCGAAGGTACGAAGGAAACTGTTTACCTTGCTTTCCGTATTGCGGCGCTTGATCATCTCTTTCCGGACGGCGGAGGCGTCATAGTTCTTGACGATCCGTTTGCCAATATGGATGCCGATCGGACGGCGGGCTCATGCGAGCTTCTCAAGGACTGCGCAATGCGTCATCAGGTTGTTTTCCTCACCTGCAAGGAAGAATATACCGACATGATGAGCGGAAACGTTATCAGATTTTAATAAAAATATCCTCCGTGCGTATTGCATGGAGGATATTTTTATATACAAAAACAGCACGGCGTCATCAGAAAGGACAGGATTGACGTCGCGCTGTATTGCGGGCGGAAGGGGTTTCCGCCCGACATTTTCCCTGCGCGACATGAGAAAGGAGCGTGTGTCGCGCAGGGAAAATGGGGAAAATATATCATCGATCTGCACCGAGCTGAATCTATCGCCGGGGGGAATGGCAATCCGGCACAGTACAATACCGAAGATAAGCAAAATATGTATGAAGCCGTTATTCCGACCCGAAAGCAGGTCGGATTTTTTGCGCTCCATATATATAGTGTAATGAAATCCGCAAAAAGGTGCACATTTCGAAAATTTTTTTGAAAAAATCGAAAAAATTTTTGAAAATAGGGAAAAAGTTGTGGGGAAAGGAGGTGGGAGGGGGATAAAGAGGAAATTCTTATGGAACTGCGTAAGCGATTTTATCGAGCGACATATTGCCGATATTGAAGTTTTATTTCGCAATATATACTATATTGATTTATAAAAAAGTAAACGAAATATAAAATGTAGATTAAATCGAAAACCCCCTTGCTATTTGTCGAAAAACAGTATATAATGTAAAAGAAGAAATTATATCCATGTTTGGGACAAAAATTGGAAAGAGACAAATAAGTTGATTGGATAAAGGAGACACCGTGATGACTGAAAAGGAAATAATCAAACACGCCAAGGATTATATTGACAGCCTTGCGAACGGAACAAATCCGTTGACTGGCGAACCCGTTAACGAGAGTGATGTTGTGAATAATGTTCGCATATCACGGTGTTTGTTTTATGTTTCGGGAATTTTGGAAAAAGTGTTAAACGGCGAAAGAAACATTTTGCCGCGAGTGAAGAAGTCCAAGTTTTCAATATCCGCAGAAAAGCTTGAGGACTTTGAATATTCTTCAGAGCCCATACTTGTTTCAGATGTTGTGAAAAGAATAGCTGCTTTGTCTGAAAGTGAAAATATGAGAAAATTTCCAACGTCCAAAATTACAAAGTGGCTTTTGAAAAATGGATTTCTCGAAGAGAGGGAAAATAGACTCGGAAAAATCAAAAAATATGTGACTTCCGCAGGCGAGGAAATCGGATTGTATCAAGAAGAACGTGAAGGACAATATGGACGGTATGTTGTAACGCTTTATACGACAAGCGCTCAGCATTTTGTCATAGATAACTTGGAAGCAATTTTGGCAGAGTAAAAGGAGACACCATGACAAAATCCATCGTATATATTGACAGTGAAATCGGAATTGATGACAAAAGAATAAAAGATCTGGGAGCGATAAAGAATGATCGTTCTTCTTTCCACTCGCCGTCTTTACGGGATTTCTATGCCTTTATATCTGATGCAGATTTTGTCTGTGGACATAATATTGTTCATCATGATCTTGCATATCTGACTCCGCATTTTGAAAAGCCGCTTCGGTGTGAACCGGTTGATACACTCTATCTGTCACCACTTCTTTTTCCGTGCCGCCCCTATCATAAGCTTGTTAAAGATGACAAATTGCAGGTCGATCAACTTAATAATCCGCTAAATGACGCAGAAAAGGCAATGCAACTTTTGGCGGATGAAGTGAATGCATTTCAGCGGCTTTCATCAAAGGTGAAGCAGATATATTGTTGCCTTTTGTACGACAAATCGGAATTCAAAGGCTTTTTTGATTATGTAGGATTTGTTCCATATCGTTCAAATGTGCCTAAACTCATTCGGGAAGAATATGATGGGAAAATCTGTGCCAACGCCAATGTAGAATTGATGGTTCGGCACTATCCCGTCGAGCTTGCCTATGCACTTGCATTGATCGGTGCTGCGGATTATCATTCGGTTACACCACCATGGCTGACAAGAAATTACCCCAAAATCGATAACGTTGTAAAATATCTTTGCCATACACCGTGCCAGGATGGCTGTGCGTATTGCCATGACAGACTGAATATTTATAAAAAGCTCAAACAGTTTTTCGGCTATGATAAATTTCGTACGTATGCCGGAGAACCGTTACAGGAACGGGCAGCCCAGGCAGCGGTTGACGGGAAATCCTTGCTTGCCGTTTTCCCGACCGGAGGGGGGAAATCCATTACATTTCAGTTGCCGGCACTGATGGCAGGCGAATGTGCGCACGGGCTTACTGTCGTGATCTCTCCGCTTCAGTCATTGATGAAAGACCAGGTGGACAATCTGAACGAAAAAGGGCTTGTCGATGCTGTAACTGTAAATGGATTGCTCAGTCCTATTGAACGTGCCGAGGCACTTGACCGTGTTGCAAACGGGCTTGCTACACTTTTGTATATTTCGCCGGAACAGCTCCGTTCCCGCACGATTGAAAAATTATTACTTTCCCGCAATGTGGTTCGATTTGTAATCGACGAGGCTCATTGTTTTTCAGCATGGGGACAGGATTTTCGCGTGGATTACCTATATATCGGAGATTTTATCCGTGAATATCAGAAGAAAAAGCAGTTACGGAATCCGATTCCCGTATCTTGCTTTACTGCCACGGCAAAACAAAAGGTCATTACAGATATCTGCGATTATTTCCGTGTAAAACTTAGCTTGGCGCTTGAACTTTTCACATCGACCGCAGACCGCGAAAATCTGCACTATACTGTGCTTTTTAAGGAAACGGAAGAAGAAAAATACAACGCCCTTCGTTCATTGATTGCACAGAAGAATTGCCCGACGATTGTATATGTTTCCCGCACAAGACGCACGATTCAGCTCGCAGAAAAATTGACGAGCGATGGTTTTCCGGCAAAACCTTTCAACGGGAAAATGGACTCTAATGAGAAAATCACAAATCAAGAAGCGTTTATAAACAATCAGGTGAAAATCATTGTTGCCACCTCTGCTTTCGGCATGGGCGTTGATAAAAAAGACGTCAAGCTGGTTATTCACTATGATATTTCCGATTCGCTTGAAAACTATGTTCAGGAAGCAGGACGTGCCGGACGGGATCCGAGCTTGCTTGCAGAGTGTTATGTTCTGTTTAATGACAATGATTTGGACAAGCATTTTATGCTGCTCAATCAGACAAAACTTAGTATCAGTGAGATCCAGCAGGTTTGGAAAGCACTCAAGGATATGACCCATGAAAAGCCATGGGTTTGTTGTTCTGCTCTTGAGATTGCAAGATATGCGGGGTGGGATGACTCGGTAAACGAGATCGAAACACGTGTAAAAACTGCTGTGGCCGCTTTGGAAAATGCCGGCTATGTTAAGCGCGGTATGAATGTGCCGCACGTATATGCCACAAGCATTCTCGTAAAAGATATGGCAGAAGCGTCTCTCAAAATTGAGCGTTCGCCCGTTTTTAATGGTAAACAAAAAGAAAATGCCAAAAGAATAATAAAATCTCTGATATCCAGCAGAAGTATTGCTGATGCCGGAAACGATGATGCAGAATCACGCGTCGATTACCTTGCGGATATTCTCGGTATTCCAAAAGAGGATGTGGTCACTTCAATCAATCTGATGCGGCAGGAAGGGCTTCTTGCCGACAGCATGGATATGTCGGCATACATTCTGAAAACGGATACAGAAAACCGTTCTGCGCAAATTTTGAACCGATTTGCAAAACTGGAAGAATTTCTTTTGAACCGAATAGCGGAGCAGGACGCAGATTATTCATTGAAAGAATTAAATGAAGCGGCTCTTGCGGAAGGTGTTACAAGTTCATCGGTCAAAAACATTCGCACCCTGCTTTATTATCTTACGATAAAAGGCTATATTTCAAAAGGCAGCAGAGATGTCGATCCGGATAATGATTCATCTGAACCGAATCAACATGCGCTGATTATGCCAACGATGGATATTCCGAAGTTGCTTGATAAATTTCATCGCAGAATTGACATCTGTCGTTTCCTTGTCACATATTTTTATGACACGGCACAGACAGTCATCAATGCCCAAAGCGATATGGCTCCAGTGCAGTTTTCTCTTGTGGACGTATGGAGAAAATACAAAGAAACGCCGAGGCTTGATGTCGGTATTGCGGAAACGAGCCTTGTCGACGTGGAGGATGCATTGCTTTACCTTTCCAAAATCGGCTCTATGAAATTGGAGGGCGGATTTTTGGTTCTTTATAACGGCATGGAGGTCAAGCGTTTGATTCTTGACAACAAAATCCGTTATAAGGCTGAAGACTATCGTTCTCTCAGCGAATATTACAAGCAGAAAATTCAGCAAATTCATATTGTCGGCGAATACGCAAATTTGATGGTCAAGGACTATGATGCCGCTTTGCAATTTGTGCACGATTATTTCGGAATGGATTTTAAGCGTTTCATTGCAAAGTATTTCAAAGGAGAACGCGCAAAAGAAATCAATCGAAATATCACACCCGAGAAATATCATCAGCTTTTCGACGAGCTTTCCGATCAGCAGGCAGAAATTATCAACGACTCCGATTCACGATATATCGTAGTAGCGGCAGGCCCGGGAAGCGGAAAAACAAGAGTGCTTGTGCATAAGCTTGCATCATTGCTTCTTTTGGAGGATGTCAAGCATGAACAGCTTTTGATGGTAACCTTTTCCCGTGCAGCGGCGACTGAATTTAAAAAGCGACTTATGGCTTTGATCGGCAATGCCGCGAATTTTGTTGAGATCAAAACTTTCCATTCATACTGCTTTGATTTGCTCGGAAAGATTGGGAGTCTTGACGGTGTAGAAAATGTCGTGCACGACGCTGCTCAAATGATTGCAAACGGCGAGGTGGAGCAAGGCAAGATTACCAAAAGTGTTCTCGTTATTGATGAAGCGCAGGACATGGATGCAAATGAATTTGCCCTGATACGTGCTCTGATGCAAAATAATGATGATATGCGGGTGATTGCCGTAGGCGATGACGATCAGAATATATATGAATTCAGAGGTTCGGATTCTGCTTATATGCAAAGTCTGATTGATGAATACGGAGCCACACGGTATGAGCTTGTCGAGAATTATCGCAGTAAAGCTAATATTGTAGCACTTGCCAATCGATTTGCCGAGAGTATCAGCCATCGCATGAAGCAGCATCCTATTGAGGCAGTACAAAATGAAAACGGAACGGTACAAATCATAAGACATACTTCCGATAATATGGAAGAGGCAGTTGTTCGACAAATCATAGAACAATATCACGGTGGAAAAGTCTGTGTGCTAACAGGGACAAATGAAGAGGCTTTGCGCGTCATGGGACTTCTCCTGAAAAACGGAGTCCGAGCAAAACTGATTCAATCTCTTGACGGTTTTCGGCTATACAATCTTGCCGAAGTGCGTTTTTTCCTGCGCTGCATCGACAAAGACTTAAAAACGCCGGTGATTGGAAATGACTTGTGGAACAAGGCAAAAGAAGAACTTGCACGTGTTTATTCGGATAGTATATGCCTTGAAAATCTTGCGAATATGATTTCGGAATTTGAAAAGGTCAATACATACAGTAAATACCGTACAGATCTTGAGGAATTCATAAAAGAATCGCAGTTCGAAGATTTTTATACCGACGAGCGTGAGACGGTATTTGTTTCCACCATTCACAAATCCAAGGGCAGAGAGTTTGACAGCGTTTGGCTTCTTCTGAATCATACTGTATTAAGCGACGATGCCGAACGGCGAAAGTTGTATGTCGGTATGACGAGAGCTAAGGACAACCTGTATATTCATTGCAACAACGGCATATTTGATACATACCAAATCAGCGGTGTCGATCAGTTTGTTGATGAAGAACAGTATCCGGAACCGCAAGAGATCACGCTACAATTGACACATAAGGACGTTGTTCTTGACTTTTTCAAAGACAAAAAAGAGATTATATTTAAGTTGCATAGTGGGATGCCGTTGTCCATAAAAGACGAGTTTTTGCATGCGGAACTTGACGGACGTACTGTTAAAGTTGCAAAACTGTCAAAGGCACGTATGCTGGAACTTGAGAAGCTGTTGGCAAAAGGATATCGTACGTGTGGTGGTGAAGTGCGGTTTGTTGTAGCATGGAAAGGCGAAAGTGACATAGAAGAAACGGCAGTTTTACTCCCCAACCTGCATTTTAAGAAAGATTGATGAGATGATAAAAATCATGTTCGTTTGCCACGGCAACATTTGCCGTAGTCCGATGGCAGAGGTTATCTTCAAAGACCTTGCGAAAAAGCAAGGCATCGCAGATCATTTTTTAGTCGCTTCTTCCGCCACAAGCACGGAAGAAATTTGGAACGGAATCGGAAATCCGGTCTATCCTCCGGCGAAAGCCGAGCTTGAAAGGCATGGACTGTCTTGCGACGGCAAGCGCGCGGTGTAGCTGCAACGCGCGACGCCGCAAATTCACCGCTTCCTCGCCTGCCGAGCAACTTTCTTGCTTCGTCATCAAAGGTTTGTATTCCGACGGACAGGCGATTTACGCCGCCTTCCTTCAGAACTCCGATCATTTCGTCGGAAAGACCGGTTGCCGATGCTTCAACGCTGATTTCTACTTCCAGCGCGATCTGAAAGCTGTTATGAAGCTCTGTGAGCACGGCTTTCATCCGGACGGGCGAAAGGGAAGTCGGCGTGCCGCCGCCGAAGTTGATTGCGTCAATCGGGGCTTCCATATAGGGATACTTCCGAATTTTATATATCTCTTCAATCAGATATTTGTGATATTCACGACGGTCAAGCTCATCCGGACGGTGAAACGGACAGAAAGTGCAGATTTTGTTGCAAAACGGGACATGAAGATAGATCACGCGGCGACTTTCCGGCTTTTCAGCAAGCACGGCGGAAAGATATTTCTCCCCGCCGATGTCTGTTGTATATCGTTTTTTGAGATTGCGCGATGCGTCGTGATGACTTTTATAGCGCTCGGAAAACATCACTTTTCGCTTTTGAATGAGAAATTGACATCCGGATAAAGGATTTCCGCGAGCTTCTGATATGCTTCCGCAAAACGGCTGTTGGGCTTGTTTGGGAAGAGAGATTTCTCAAGATAGAATACCTTTCCGTTCTTTACGGTGCTCAGCGACTTCCATATGATGTCTAAGAGCGTTCGCACACAGACAGGTGTCCACTTTGGGTTGATTTTCTCTCGTGACGGTTGGAATCACTCTCCCGATAATATCTGTACATTTTTCAAAATTGCTGATATA
>ERZ1026854.670-NODE-670-length-23635-cov-5.978456_pt1 | contig 23635 bp, 20 predicted proteins | sample MGYA00380157_ERZ1026854 | MGnify/ENA primary metagenome ERZ1026854 (study PRJEB33269, sample SAMEA4719793) | human gut metagenome | biome: human-associated habitat; feature: organic feature; material: feces | place: Cameroon | collected 2013-10 ... | reverse complement strand
GTCCACCGAAGTTGATACCCGTCTTTCCTCCCACCGAAGCATCCACCATCGAGAGGAGCGTAGTGGGGATGTTGATGAAGTTGATGCCACGCTTGAAAGTTGCTGCGGCAAAGCCACCCAAGTCGGTAACCATTCCACCACCCAGGTTTATCATGCACGAATGGCGCGATGCACCGCCCTCGCCCAACGACTTCCATACGTGTACCATCGTGTCGAGGTCTTTGTGCGTATCGGTAGCACCAATGGTAATGACCTTCGCATCCCTGAGCGAGAAATAATTTTTCACAACAGGCCAGCACTTGACAACTGTGGTTTCGTCGGTAAGCACAAAAATCTTGTCGTGCTCGCACTCTGCCAAGGCTTCGGCTATCTCACTTTCGAGATTGGTAGAAATGATGACTCTCTGACTCATAAATTTATCAATATATTATAAATAATGTAATTCTTGCGTGCAAAGGTACGTATTTTTCTGCATTTTGATGCAAAAGAACACACTTTTAGCATTCTTTTCACACATTTTAGACTAAACCTTATCACAAAGGATGCGTCTAAACTATCAAGCGAACAAAAAGACCTATAAAATACAGAAATGAGAAAATCAGTACTCACCCTGCTCCTGCTATTCATCGCCATGATGATGCAGGCACAGCAACACCTCATCACGGGTGCCATTATCGACAAGGGAACCAACGACCCTGTCGAGGCATCGACCGTACAACTGCTGCGCGCGGACAGCACTTATATCTCAGGCGCCATCAGCGACGAGAATGGACTCTTCAGCCTTCAGGCTCCCGAAGACGGCAGTTATCTGCTCAAGATAACCAGCGTAGGATACAAGCCCACCGTAAGGCGCATCATGATGACCCAGGCCAAAGACCTCGCCATGGGCAAGATAAACATCAACGCAGAGGCCATCATGCTCAAGGCCGCCACCGTCACGGCCATGGCCAAGAAAGTGGTGCTCAAGGAAGACACCTTCGTGTACAACTCAGCGGCTTATCGCACACCCGAAGGCTCCACCATCGAAGAGCTCGTGAAGCGCCTGCCTGGTGCTGAGGTGAGCGACGACGGAAGCATCAAAATCAACGGAAAGGAAGTGAAGAAGATTCTCGTAGACGGCAAGGAGTTCATGACCGGCGACACCAAGACGGCCCTGAAGAACCTGCCCACCAGCATCATCGACAAGATCAAAGCCTACGACGAGAAGAGCGACCTGGCAAAGGTGACGGGCATCGACGACGGAGAAGAGGAAACCGTGCTCGATTTCGGCGTCAAGAGAGGCATGAACAAGGGACTCATCGCCAATATGGACCTCAGCATAGGCACCAAGCAACGATACAGCGAACGAGGCATGGCGGCTTATTTCAACGACCGCAACCGACTCATGATGTTCGCATCAGCCAACAACACCAACGACATGGGATTCCCCGGAGGTGGAGGCCCCGGCGGATGGGGTCCCAACAAGCAGGGACTCAACGCCTCGAAGATGCTGGGTCTGAACTACAACTACGAGAACAAGGACAAGCTCAAGATGGACGCCTCGCTGAGATGGAACCACAGCGATGGAGACATCAGCAGCACGGTGGCTTCCGAGAACTTCGTGAGCCAGAAGTCGTCTTTCTCTAACAGCCGTGCCAAGAACTTCTCGCGCAGCAACAGCTGGGACGGACGTTTCCGCCTGGAATGGAAACCCGACACGATGACCAATATCATGTTCCGTCCATCGTTCACCATCAAGAGCAGCGATGCTCTGGCACGAAGCTTGTCGGCACAGTTTAACGCCGATCCTTACCAAATCACCAACGACCCGCTTGAGGACGCAGCACGTGCCGAGCTGGGACTGGAGGACGTAAGCACAAGCAAGAGTCTGTTGCAGCAGGCTGGAGCTCTCGTCAACCTGCAGTCGTCGAACAGCATCAGCTATAGCGAGTCGGAAAACGTGAAAGGCATGTTGCAGTACAACCGCCGGCTCAGCGCCATGGGACGCAACGTCACCGTGCGCACCGATGCCAGCTACGGCAAGACCGATGCCAACAGTCTCTCACTCACCAATGCCTACATGTACCTTGTAGATGTGGCCAACGGCAACGTGACCGACCACTACAACACTTATCGTTACAACGTGACGCCTACCCGCAACTACAGCTACTCTCTGCAGGCCACCTATAGCGAGCCACTCTGGAAAGCCACCTTCCTGCAACTGAGCTATAAGTTTACCTACAAATACTCGAAGACCGACCGTTCCACCTACAACTTCTCCGACTTCAGCGATGAGGAGGCAAACCAGTGGGCTTCCATCACTCCCGAGTATCGTGGATGGGGCAACTACTTGGGCACTCTGTGCTCGCCTCTCGACGAGTACTTCGACAGCGACCAGAGCCGATTCTCCGAGTACAAGAACTACATTCACGAGATGCAGCTCATGATGCGATTCATCCGACCAAAGTACAACCTCAGCTTCGGAGCCATGCTCCAGCCACAGAGGTCGAACTTCATCTACGACTATATGGGTCAGCACATCGAAACGACACGCAACGTCACCAACTTTGCGCCTGCGCTCGACTTCCGTTACCGCTTCAGCAAGGTGAGCAACCTGCGCGTCAACTATTGTGGAACCACCTCGCAACCCTCTATGACCGACCTGCTCGACATCACCGACGACAGCAATCCGCTCAACATCAAGAAGGGAAATCCGGGACTGAAGCCATCGTTCACCCACAACTTCCGACTCTTCTACAACAACTATATAGAGAAGCACCAGCGAGCCCTGATGACCTTCGTCAACTTCTCGATGACACGCAACAGCATCAGCGACATGGTGACCTACGACGACAAGACCGGTGGACGAACCACACAGCCCGAAAACATCAACGGCAACTGGAACGCACGAAGCGCCTTCATGTTCAATACAGCCATCGACAGCGCTGGCGTATGGAACATCAACACCTTCACCACCCTCGCCTATACCAATGCCGTGGGCTATCTGAGCCTCGACGGGAAGACCTCGCAGAAGAACACCACCAAGCAGACACAGGTGGGCGAGCGAATCGCCATGGGCTATCGCAACAACTGGCTTGAGGTCAACCTCAACGGAACCCTCAACTACAACCATGCCCGCAACAAGCTTCAGGCATCGAGCAACATGAACACCTGGCAGTTCTCTTACGGACCGAGCATCACAGCCACCATGCCCTGGGGCATGAGCCTGAGCACAGACCTAAGCCAGAGCAGCCGACGAGGATACAGCGACAAGTCGATGAACACCAACGAACTGGTTTGGAACGCCCAACTCTCGCAAGGCTTCCTCAAGGGCAAACCCCTCACCGTGATGATCCAGTTCTACGACCTGCTGCACCAGCAGAGCACCTTGAGCCGTGCCCTTACTGCCATGGCCCGTACCGATACCGAGTACAACAGCATCAACTCTTATGCCATGCTCCACGTCATCTACCGACTGAATATCATCGGAGGCAAGCAGGCACGCGAGACGATGAGGTATGGCGGACGCCCCGACTTCGGCGGACGCCCCTTCAACGGCGGACGACCTCCCATGGGACCACCTCCAGGAGGCGGACATCGCCGCTTCTAAGTTTAGAGAAGTTGAAACCCATATACATGATGCCCAGAACCATTCGTCATCGTTGGTTCTGGGCATTTTTTGTCTCATTGGCTCCAACATCTCTACACCTTTCCACATCCGTCAGTTTTAATTTTTATAAAATAATCTTTAAATAACTATAATTATACAGTAAGAAAACTATAACGATACAAATATTTTCCTAACTTTGCAACCACTTTTTATTATAACAGAAATGAAACATCGTATTTTAAGCATGACAATGTCACTTTGCCTCGCCTGCACGATGGGAGCGCAAAGTGCCGAAAAGATTGTACCCATCAAGTATGGAAACATGGATAATTGGGTTATCAGAAACATCAAGGAATCAGGTATCATAGGCGGAAACAAGAAGGTGGTTTATGCCGTAGGTCCGTCGATGACCATCAATGGCAATACCCCCTACACCAACAAGGGCGGCTCGCCCTGGGGAACCTCCAATGTGCTTGCCCACGTGTCAGGCATCTATAAGACCAACAACTCGGTATATCGCGACAAGCACGAGAACGGCCATTGTGCCAAGCTCGTCACCCATATCGAGAAGGTGAAGGTATTGGGACTCATCAATATCAAGGTGCTTGCAGCAGGCTCGCTCTTCCTGGGCGACGTGCGCGAACCCATCACCGGAACCAAGGACGGTCCTAAGGCCATCAACTGGGGCATTCCTTTCACCCATCGTCCCAAGGCGGTGCGTTTCGACTATAAGACCCTGTTGCCCAACTCAGCCACCCGCATCAAGCAGAACGGCTTCAGCAGTGCATCGAAAGTGGCAGGACGCGACTATGCTGTCGCCATCCTCTATCTGCAGAAGCGTCACGAGGATGCCCAGGGCAACATCACAGCCAAGCGCGTGGGCACCATGGTGGTGAAGTACAGCAAGAGCACCAATGGATGGGTGAACGACGCCACCTACACCATCCACTATGGCGACATCCGACACATGGCAGGCTATGACGCATCGCTCATGGGACTGCGCTCCACCGACTATGCCCGCAACAGCAAGGGCAAGAGCGTCATCATCAAGGAGACGGGATGGGCTTCAGCCAACGAGACCCCTACCCACCTCATCCTGCAGTTCTCTTCCAGTCACGGCGGAGCCTATATCGGAACGCCCGGCAACACGCTCTGGATAGACAACGTGTCACTCGTTTACTAACTTTTATCACATACAGACACCCCTACACATTATTATATATAACACATGAAGCTTCTTCTACTCTCATGCCTCTTATGCCTCCTCGCCGTCAGCATTTGCCAGGCGAGGAGCGCCAGCACATACGCACCTGCGCTTGCCATCGACTCTGACTCCGACTCTGATGTCACCGCTCTGCAAGCCTTCGCTTGCGATACGACCCAAGTGAAGCCGCAAGAGAAGAAGAAATCGCTCATTACCCGTTTTCTCGACTACTTCAACGATGCCAACAAGAAGAACGACAAGCGGTTCGACTTCAGCATTATCGGAGGGCCACACTATGCCACCGACACCAAGTTGGGCTTAGGCTTAGTGGCAGCAGGCATCTATCGCTCCGACCCAGCCGACACGCTCCTCCTCCCCTCCAATGTGTCGCTCTTTGGCGATGTCAGCACGGTGGGCTTCTATCTGCTCGGTGTGCGCGGAACCCACATCTTCCCCCACGACCGTTACCGTGCCGTCTACACACTCTACTTCTATTCCTTCCCCTGCAAGTTCTGGGGAATGGGATACGACATGGGCGACAACGACGACAACGAGAGCGACATGAAGCGATGGCAGGTGCACGTGAACGGAAGCTTCCTGTGGAACCTTGGCAGCAACCTCTTCCTCGGTCCGTCTTTGGCCTACGACTACATCATCGGCAAGGACATAGAGCGCCCCGAGCTCTTGGCGGGAATGGACCGACATACCGACAACTATGGCGTGGGATTCACCTTCATGTTCGACAACCGTGACAACCTTACCTATCCCCACCGGGGTTATTACGTGAACCTCACCCAGATGTTCCGTCCGCGCTTCATGGGCAACGACTATGCCTTCAGCACCACCGAACTTCAGCTCAACGCCTACCAGCAACCCTGGCGAGGAGCCGTACTGGCCGAGGACCTTCGTTCCACACTCAACTTTGGCAATCCCTCGTGGGGCATGATGGCGCAGACAGGAGGCAGCAATGCCCTGCGCGGATATTACGAGGGAAGATACCGCGACAAGCACATGATAGAAGCCACTGTCGAACTTCGCCAGCACGTGTGGAAACGCAACTCGCTCACGGCCTGGATAGGCGCAGGAACCATCTTCCCCAAGTTCAGCCAGATGAGAAGCCGTCACATCCTGCCCAACTGCGGAGTGGGCTATCGATGGGAATTCAAGAAGAACGTCAACGTGCGCCTCGACTATGGCTTCGGCAAGGGCGGACAGAGAGGATTCCTCTTCAATATCAATGAGGCGTTCTAAGAGAAGAAACAATATACACAACATGAAATCATTCAACAAAATCATATACTGGTATGCCGTCATAGCGCTTACCGTGCCCAATGTGGCCCTTTGTTTCACCGAGCACCTCAGCACATGGGCAGCCCTTGCCAACATCGTGCTGCCCTTTGGCGTCTACATGGCTCTGATGAGCATCTGTCGCAAGCCGGGCAAGATGGTGTGGTGGCTCTTCCCCATCATCTTCTTTGCGGCTTTCCAGATCGTGCTGCTCTACCTCTTCGGCAAGGGCGTCATCGCCGTGGATATGTTCCTCAACCTCGTCACCACCAATCCCGGCGAGGCCATGGAGCTGCTCGACAACCTCATTCCTGGCGTAGCGAGTGTCTTCATCCTCTATCTGCCCCTGCTCATCCTGGGCGTGGTGTCCATACGGAGCAAGAAGGCGCCCGTGCTGTCCTCTGCCCTCAGAAAGCGATATGGCCTGTGGGCTGGCGGCATCGCCACAGTAGGATGCATCCTTGTCGCCACGGCCTGTCTCTCCCGCCCTTCCGGCGACAACACGAAGGCTCAGTCCGAGGCTCACGCCCCACACTACAGCGTGCTCAACGACCTCTACCCCGTCAACGTGTTCTATAACCTCTACCTTGCCGTGAAGCGCAACAATGCGTCCATCCACTACAAGGAGGCATCTGCCCGTTTCCGCTTCGGCGCCAAGCCGTCGCATCCCGAGGACTCCTGCGAGGTCTATGTCATGGTGATCGGCGAGACGGCACGAGCCATGAACTTCAGCCTCTATGGCTATCAGCGCGACACCAACCCACGGCTCAGCAAGACGCGGGGACTGGTGGCGTTCAGCGATGTCACCACCCAGTCGAACACCACCCACAAGAGTGTGCCCATGCTCCTCTCGCTGGCATCGGCCTCCAACTTCGAGCGCCTCTTCCACGAGAAAGGCATCCTGCAGGCCTTCCGTGAGGCAGGCTTCCACACCGTGTTTCTGAGCAATCAGCGCCCCAACCACTCGTTCATCGACTTCCTGGGCGAACAGGCCGACCAGTGGCTCTTCCTCAAGACGGGCGATGCCAACCCCGCTGGCCGTGAGCTCGCCGAAGCCCCGGGCAAGGACAGCAACTACTATGATGCCGACCTGCTGCCCATCCTCGACAGGATACTCGCCCGCAAACGCAAGAAGGAGTTCATCGTGCTCCACACCTATGGCTCTCACTTCAACTACATGGACCGCTATCCCCGACAGATGGCGCACTTCCAGCCCGACACGCATTGCGAGGCCAAGAAGGAGAACCGCCCCGACCTCATCAACGCCTACGACAACACCATCCGCTACACCGACCTTGTGCTCAGTGGCGTGATAGAGCGCCTGAGCAGGCACGGAGGCATGAGCGCCATGCTCTATACGAGCGACCATGGCGAGAACATCTTCGACGACAGCCACAAGCTCTTCCTTCATGCCTCGCCCCGGGCTTCGGAGTACGAGTTGCATGTGCCCTTCCTGGTATGGACATCGCAGAGCTTCCAGCATCAGGAGCCAGCCGTGGCACAGGCCCTCTCCGCCAACCGCCACAAGCAGGCACAGAGCAGCCGTTCCGCCTTCCACACCATGCTCAATATCGGGGGCATCAGTACACGTTATCTGCAAGCACACATGTCATTGGCAAGCTTGCAATATAAGCCAGCTCCCCTGCTCTACCTCAACGACCATAATGAGGCTATCCCACAGGCAGAATGTGGATTTTAGGTTATTGAACTTGCCAAAGTTCAATTAGGTTATAAAAACTTCCTCTTTTCCTTCTCTATATCAGTTTTTTGCTGTAATTTTGCACCCGAATAAGTCAATAACAGTAGAAAACAATGGACTCAACACGCAAAATCGAAAAAGTAAGTTTGCGCAACCTCCACATGGAGGATTACGACCAACTGGCGAAATCGTTCAAGCGCATTTATGCCGACTCGGACGTTTTCTGGACACGTTCTCAAATCAAAAAGCTCATTACCATCTTTCCCGAAGGTCAGGTAGTCATCATCGTCGACGACAAGATCGTGGGCTGCGCCCTCTCCATCATCGTCAACTACAACATGGTGAAGGGCGACCACACCTATGCCCAGGTGACAGGCAATGAAACCTTCAACACCCACGATGCCAACGGCAACATCCTCTATGGCATCGAGGTCTTCATCCACCCCGACTATCGTGGCCTCCGACTGGCCCGACGCATGTACGAATACCGCAAGGAGCTGTGCGAGAAACTCAACCTCAAGGCCATCATGTTTGGAGGACGCATACCCAACTATCACAAGTATGCCGACCAGATGCGCCCCAAGGAGTACATCGAGAAAGTGCGCAGTCGTGAAATCTACGACCCCGTGCTCACCTTCCAGCTGTCCAACGACTTCCACGTGCGCCGTGTGATACGCAACTATCTGCCCAGCGACGAGGAGAGCGAACACTGCGCCACCCTGTTGCAGTGGGACAACATCTACTATCAGCCACCTACGGACTCCTATGTAGACCGCAAGCCCACCGTGCGCATCGGTCTCGTGCAGTGGCAGATGCGCCCCTATGCCTCCGTCGACGACCTCTTCGAGCAGGTGGAGTTCTTCGTCGATTCGGTGAGCGACTATAAGAGCGACTTCATCCTCTTCCCCGAATACTTCAATGCCCCTCTGATGGCAAAGTTCAACAATATGGGCGAGGCACAGAGCATCCGACAGATGGCACAGTACACCGAGCAGATACGCGACCGGTTCCGTGAGCTTGCCATCAGCTACAACATCAACATCATCACGGGCAGCATGCCTTACGTCAAGGACGACGGCGCCCTCTACAACGTGGGCTTCCTGTGCCGACGCGACGGAAGTGTGGACATGTACGAGAAGATTCATGTCACCCCCGACGAGCAGAAGTGCTGGGGTCTTACCGGTGGAAGCCACATCCAAACCTTCGACACCGACTGTGGCAAGATAGGCATCGTGATCTGTTACGACGTGGAGTTCCCCGAGCTCTCACGCCTCATGGCTCAAGACGGCATGCAGATACTCTTCGTGCCCTTCATGACCGATACCCAGAACGCTTACTCCCGTGTGCGTGTATGCGCTCAGGCCCGTGCCATCGAGAACGAGTGCTATGTGGCCATTGCGGGCAGTGTGGGCAACCTGCCCCGTGTGCACAACATGGACATACAGTATGCTCAGAGTGCCGTGTTCACGCCTTGCGACTTCGCCTTCCCCAACGACGGCAAGCGATCGGAGGCTACGCCCAACACCGAGATGATTCTCGTATCCGACGTTGACCTCAACCTGCTCAACGAGCTCCACACCTATGGTGCCGTGCGCAACCTGCGCGACCGCCGCAAGGACCTCTATGAGCTGAAGAAAAAATAAAGATGTACAAGATCGACATATCGGAGCGCACGCTCCACTTCAAGCAGCCTGCCGGAACCTCACGGGGTGTCTACACCACCCGGCACAGTTATTACCTCACCCTCACCTCGGCAGAACATCCGGGCATCAAGGGCGTGGGCGAATGTGCCACCCTGCCCGACCTGAGTTGCGACGCCAAGCCCGAATACGAGCTCACGCTCCGACAGGTGTGCCAGATGGTGGAACAGATGGGGCGCATACCCTACGACATGATACGTGCCTACCCCAGCATCACCTTCGGACTGGAGACCGCCTTTGCCGATTTCTTTCGTCAGTGCCCCGCTATCGATGTGCCGGCATGGGCGACGTACCTGGCAAGCCTCTACGATACGCCCTTCGCACGGGGCGAGGAGGGCATCACCATCAACGGACTGGTATGGATGGGCACCTACGACGAGATGCTCGCCCGACTGGAGGAGAAGCTGAAGAGCGGATTCCACTGCGTGAAACTGAAGATTGGCGCCATCGACTTCTTCAAGGAGCTCGACCTCATCAAGCGCATACGCCAGGTGTACAGCAAGGAGCAGATAGAGTTGCGCGTGGATGCCAACGGTGGCTTCACGCCCGAAAATGCCATGAGCCGACTGGAAGCCCTGGCACAGTACGACATCCACTCCATAGAACAGCCCATACGCCAGCACCAGTGGCCCAAGATGGCAGCCCTGTGCCGTGAGTCGCCCCTGCCCATCGCCCTCGACGAGGAGCTCATCGGCGTGAATGTGCGATCGATGAAGCAGGCATTGCTCGACACCATACACCCTCAGTACATCGTGCTGAAGCCCTCGCTCCACGGAGGCATCTACGGATGCCGCGAATGGATACAGATGGCAAGCGAACGGGGCATCGGAAGCTGGATCACATCGGCCTTGGAGAGCAACGTGGGGCTCAGTGCCATCGCCCATTTCTGCGCCAAGACTTATGGTCCCGCAGTCTCCATGCCTCAGGGACTGGGCACCGGACAACTCTTCACCGACAACATCCCCATGCCCCTGCAGATCAAGGGTGAGAAGATTTTTATAAACACCCCCTTATGACACTGAACGAATTTCTTGCCGAATGGCACAATGACACCCCCCGCCTGCTGGTTCACACCAGCGGCTCTACGGGCAAACCCAAGCCCCTGATGGTGGAGAAGCAACGGATGCTCAACTCTGCCCGCATCACCTGCGACTTCTTAGGACTGAAGCCGGGCGACACCGCCCTGCTCTGCATGCCCCTCGACTATATCGCGGGCAAGATGATGGTGGTGCGAAGCATCGAGCGGGACCTTCGGCTCACCTCCGTGCGCCCGAGCAGTCACCCCCTGGCAGATGATGCCCTGCCCAGCTTCACCTTTGCCGCCATGGTGCCCATGCAGGTGTACCACACGCTGCAGCAGCCCCAGGAGCGCGAAAGGCTCATGCGCATCCGTCACCTCATCATAGGCGGAGGAGCCATCAGCGACGAGCTGGCACAGATGATCAAGCCCCTGCCCAATGCCGTATGGAGCACCTATGGCATGACCGAGTCTCTCTCGCACATCGCCCTGCGTCGCCTCAACGGTCCCGACGCCACCCTCTGGTACACGCCCTTCGACGGCGTAGGCATAAGCCTCAATGCCGACGGATGCCTTGTCATCGATGCCCCCGAGGTATGTGCCGAACCCCTTGTCACCAACGACATCGCCCTGCTACGCACCGACGAGCGCACGGGCAAGACGCTCTTCCGCATCAAGGGCCGCAAGGACAACGTGGTGTGCAGTGGCGGCATCAAGATTCAGATCGAGGAGGTGGAGGAAGCGCTGCGCCCTCATCTGCAGGCACCTTTCATGATCATCAAAAAACAAGATGAGGTGCTGGGCGAAAGGGCCGTCCTCCTCACCGAGTCGGCCGACCTGCCCCTCATTGAGGAAATATGCAGAAACACCCTGCCCAAATACTGGGTGCCACGGCAGTTTCTGCACATCGACCGCCTGCCCCTCACCGAGACAGGCAAGCCTAAACGCTCAGGAGCGTTCTGAAATTATACGACCTCCGCTTCACACCCTCTCACACCACGGTGATCCAGATGCTCTCTTCGTTCTGCTGAGCCTGGGTGATGAGGTCGATGAGTTGGCGCAACCACTGTTGCGAGTTCACCACCATGCCCACCATCTTGTTTTCGCCCACCAGGATGCAGCCCTGCGTGTCGTCAGGATAGTTGCCAGCATGGATGCGTATGCCCTCAAAGAGGGGCACGCCCACGAGCAGGGGCAACCATCTCTTGAATCGTGGCGACTTGCTCACCACCACGGTGTAAGACCCTTCGGGAATGGCTGTCTTGCCCGCCACCTTGCGTGCTGCCTTTCCCGACACCCTGCCGTGGTGGGCATCCACCTCCTTCGGGGCGAGCGGAATGCCCAGCAGGTTGCGCCATGTGGGTTCCAGGGTGTCGCAGAGGTAATGTTCTGCGGTGAGCAGACTCTCGTCCACACGGCAGCGCACAGTGCGCTTGTCGTTTCTTCTCTTGCCGGGTATCAATTCCCGTTCCACACTTCCATCGGGCAGGATATACAGTCGGCCGATGGTGTAAGTAGCTCTCTTGGCTATTCTTTTCAATATGATTTCCATTTTTGTTGCTTTTTTATTGAGTTAAGTAATTGAAGAAGTTATAGAAGTTAAAGAAGTTAAAGAAGTTAAAGCCAAATGCCTTGTGAGCTTAGTATGCACCCACAAATGCTATTGGCTTTAACTTCTAACGACCGAAGGGAGTGATAACTTCTTTAACTTCTCTAACTTCTTCAAAAAAGTTAGATATTCACCCCTTCACCTTGCGGAAAATCGGACTGTCAGTGTCAGCGTCAGCGCCTTCCACCTTCGCCACGTATCCCCGGTGCACCCACTGGTGGATGGCATCCCTGATGCGCTTGGCGTTGTCGTTGTCGAAGCCCTGTGCACGCCGCACCTTCACGTAGTCGTCCACGGTGAACTCGTCGGGCAGCAGCGAGAGCAGGTTCTTCGGACCGTTGGGGGCTGTGCGGCTCATCTTGTCCTGCTCGCCGTCGGCATCGTAGATCATCTGTCCGAAGAGCTTCAGCTTGCACCACAGGTCGTAACGCTCGCTCCAGCGCACGAAGTCCTCTATCGGCTTCTCCCACTTCATGCCGTTGGCCACATACAGCACGCAGGCCTTGAGATAGGCGATGACGTTGGCACGAAACGAGAGGTTCTCGAACACATAGTTCTGCGACAGACGGGCGAACTCGGCGTTCTCCTCCATCAGCTTTCGGGCGAGCCTGAGTGCCTGGGGGCAGTCCACCAGTCCGCGGGCCTTCAGCAGGTTGTCGATGAAGGGTTTCAGCTCCTCGTCGAAGGCGGCGTCGTAAGTGCCATAGACGGGAATCTCCGAACCGCACGGACGGCGCTCGATGGTGGCGAACGAGATGCGGCTCACGGGGCCGTCGGTCACCACCCGTCGGAAGTAGTCGCGACACTTCTTCGGCGTGCAGCAGGCATTCCAGTTGAAGCGCACCTTCACGGTCTCGGTCACCGACTGCACGCCCACTCGGTCCTGTCCGTAGTTGCCCAGGTCGAAGGCCAGCTCCATGATGCGGAAGTGCTGGTTGGTCTTTCCCTTGAGGGCATCGAAGAGGTTCAGCTCGTTCACCTTGGCATAGAGGAAGTGGCGTTCTGCCTCCTTCATTCTCAGCACGAAGGCAGGGTTGGTCATGTCGATGTTCACCTCCTGGATGACGAGTCCCTCGGGTCGCTCTCGCCTGTCCTTGTTGGAGCCCTTGCGGTTGCATTCGTCCTTCCATACCCTCTCCCGCTCACGCTGTTCGGCGTCGCGTGCCCTGATGTCGGCCATGATGCGGTTGATGGGCTGTGTGATGCTCTCCTTGCCGCTTCCTGTGGGCGCGCAGAGGATGTTCATCAGCGTAGCCTCGTGCTCCACGTTGTCGACGTAGCGGAAGCGGGTGTCGCACAGATGGCTTGCCAGGGCCGGGAAGACGGCCTGCGACACGGCAGGCTGATAGATGGCGGGTGTCTTGCTCACCAGCAGGCGGATGAGGCGTGGCAGCTTCTGGGGCATCTCGTGTATGCGGTAGAAGTAGGAGTCGGGGTTGAGGATGTCGCCAAATTCGTCGGCATCATAGTCGGAGGCTCTTCCCCTCGCCCTCTCCTCCTGGCACAGGGTGATGGCCTTGCGCACGATCATCGGCATGCGGTGCGACTGCTTGCGCTGGCAGGCGCTGTCGACGGTGGTGAAGGCCCGCTTCTGCTCCTCGCCGAAGGTGGGGAGGATAGCCTTTATCCAGTCTCGATTGTCATCGCAGAGGTAGCGCAAGTAACACGACAGCGTGAAGATGAAGCTGTTGCGTGAGCCATGCTGAGGCTCGCCTCCCAATAGCTCAACCAGCTTCGAGGTTATCGACGAATATGGGATTCCGTCGTATTCCATCGGAAAGTTTTTCTCGGTCTCCATTCCGCCATTGCCTTGATTCCCTCCATTATCGCCGATATGATTATCATCAGAATGATTAGTATCAGCAGGTTGGGCATGCTCAGCAGGAGAGCCAGGAGAAACAGCAGGATTGCCACCGTTGCCCGAAAGTCGATTTGTTTCATCATTTCCTTTGTTGTTTTGATTGTTGTCTATTAAATGTTGATTGTTGAGTTGTGGAGCAGAAACATTTGAATTCTTCACTCTTCGTTCTTCACTCTTCACTCCAAAGAGTTCGCTCTCATTGATGAAGAGGATGTAGTCTTCGGGCACGATGAACGACGGCCGTGCCAGGTCTTTCACGCACACGTCGTACTCCTCGTCGCCGAGCTGCTGCGACATCCACTTCTGGGCCTCTGCCAGGTTCATACCATCGGGAATCGTGAAGACGAGGCGCAGGCCCTCCAAGGATGGCGTTACATGCACCAAGAGGATTCTCTCCAAAGCACTTGGATTCTTCACTCTTAGTTCTTCACTCTTCACTTCCCAATATCCCTTGGGATTTGGGATATGGTCTTTGTCGTAGATGCTGAGTCCGCTGGGTATGGCGTCGGCGTTGAGTCGTCGTCCGTTGCGGAAGGTGGCGTGCGGCGTGAGAATGGGCAACTGGCTCTTGAGCCTTGTCTTCATCGTGTCGTAGTCTTCCTGTCCTATCTCACCCCGGCGTTTGCGCTCCAGTGCGTCCTCTATCTGTGCGCATACGTCCTTCACCCTGCTGCTCCCGGCAGCCTGGTGGAAGAGCTCGGGGGTGCAAACCTGCACCTCCCTGCTCCTTACACTTTGTGATATTCCAAAAGCCATGTGTCTTAAATGTTTTAATGTTTGATTATTTTCTCGATGTCCTGCACCAGGATGTCCTGATACACCTGTCCCTGATACTCATGGGTTTGGAAGCGCAGTTTCACCACGACCAGCTCTCCGGCATAGAACCTGAGTTGTGCGTCCTTGCCGAGCATGACTGCGGCGAACTGGTTTTCAAACTTTCCGCCAAACTCCTGCAACACGATGTTGCACTTGGCGAGTTTTCCGTTCTCACTCTTCACTGAATCGACGAGGGAAGTCTCTCCCTGCGCCACTACTTTCATAATCATTGTTTCCATGTTTTTAGTGTTTAACTTAACTTTCGCAAATGGGGAAGTTAAAGAAGTTAAAGAAGTTAGAGAAGTTAAAGCCATATGCTTTACTGCTAAATATACAGTCCAAAAGGCTGTTGGCTATAACTTCTAACGACCGAAGGGAGTGATAACTTCTTTAACTTCTATAACTTCTGAACTTGCTAAAGTTCAATGTTTAAGAATTCTCCCTTTTACCTTTTGGTGAATGAACTCCCGTCCCGTCTCCGTCCACACGAGGTACATTCGGGTATGCACGGTGTCTCTTCCCACAAAGAGCTCGTAGTGCGTACGGCTCTTCGCCAGTCCGCGGTGGGCATACTCGGCATAGAGCATATACTGCCCGCTCTGGTAGTACTGAATCCGTTCAGCGCAGAGCCATCGGTTCAGTTCCTGTGCCGTCATCCCTAATTCCTTGGCTATCTGCGTGGTGGTGTAGCACGAGATGCTTTCGAGCACGCTGTCGGCATAGAGAGCCTTGGGCAGCAGTCGGTCTATTTCCACATCCTGCTCGGCTATCTGTCTGTTCTTTTGCCCCAGGAGCACTTTCTGCTCACGGATGAGCTTGTTCTGCTGGGCTATGAAGGAATCTTTCTCCCGAAGCGTCTTGCGAAGAATCTCCTCAGTCTTGCGGACGACCGCCTCATCGCTCTCGCCTTCGTGGAGCGGAATGAACCCACCCGTCTTGCGAATTTGCGGCAGCACCACCGAGGTGACCCAATGCTTGAACCGCTGCGCTGTGGGGAGCTTCGAGCCAAGCACCAGCGCATAGAATCCGCTCTCGTTGACGAAATGCAAACTGCGTTTTTGTTCATACACAGATCCGTTTCTTCGTATAGTCACACTCGCGGTACGTTTCGTACCGTCAGTAGGCTTCACATGGCGCAAGATAGCTTTGCGGGCCTGGTCATATCCAAGAGCTTTGCACACGTCATTTCCGCAAAACTGAGGCTCTCCTTTCTCGTCGGTCAAGATGCGGATGCATCCGAACTCAGAGCACTCAAATACCATCACCCGGATGGCGTTCTCATGATTGGCAGCATTAGATGCCACCATGTTGGCAGCAGCCTTGCTACCGACAACCTTTACATTAGTTTTTTTCATATGCTATAACTATTAAAATGGTTAATACTATGTTTCTAATACAAAATGTGATTTTCATGGCAGAAGACCATCATTCTTGTTGTTTCAACCTTGTCAAAGAGCGAGTGGATGACAAAATCATTCTTATGTCCCACTTACAACATGGCATACACAGGAATGCCCACGAACCTCAGAACTCGGCGATGGTTCTGAAATCCATGAGCAAAGGTAAAGCGAAAAAAAAGGATGTCAAAAGAAAAAAATATGCAATGATCAGCTGGTCTAATCAGTCTAATCATTGCATATCTTTTCGTCTCATTCGTCCAACAAAGAGTCTAACGAACGTTAAGTTTTAATAGAAAATCTACAAGTTCTTGAACAAAAGAGATTGGCTTTCAGAAAAAATGCTTACCTTTGTCAAAAAATGAAACAATATGGCAAACAAGACTTTTAATATATATTGTGATGAGAGCTGTCATTTGGAGCACGACCACAAGCCGTATATGCTGCTTGGCAACATTAGCTGTGCCTATCCACAAGTAAAAAGACACTCGGAGCGTATCAAGGAAATCAAGAAGAAACATCATTTCTATGCCGAGATAAAATGGACAAACGTATCACAGTCAAAACTCCAGTTCTATAGTGAGCTTATAGACTATTTTTTCGACACCGACCTGAAGTTTCGTGCCATTGGCATACAAAAAGAACAAATCAAACTCGAAGCCCCAAATACAATGTATGACGATTTTTATTACAAGATGTATTACAGGCTTTTAAACTACAAAATCGACACTACAGACCATTACAATGTGTTTCTTGACATCAAGGACACATGGTCGAACACAAAGGCTAACAAACTGAAAGATATCTTGAATGTACAATTTGGTGTATTTCGAAAAGTGCAGTGCATACGCTCAGAAGAGAGCATCCTATTGCAAATGACAGACCTATTGATGGGAGCAATATCGTACGAAATCAATGTACAAGAAAAGAGAAGCAGTGCTAAAAGGAAGGTCTTGGCACAAATCAAAAAGCATTGTCCTGACTTATCGCATTCCAACTCTTCAAACAAACTAAATCTTTTCTTCATAAACTTGAAATAATGTTTAATCTTATCAAACAATACAATGCTCTTCTCGAAGTTGATGCGTTGACACCAGCTGAAAGAAATGTCTCCCTGCGAAGAATCTTCAACAGAGATATTCAAAACAACAGCGCTTTCTCGTTTAGATCCAAGAAAATATATCCAGTTCCAAAAGAAGGAATGGATAAACTGGAGATGCTATTCTGGCACTTGACCACAAAAGTCGTTGACCATGACACCAATCATCGTGAATACGACCGGGCAAGGAGCATACGACTACATTGGATAAAATTTCATATAGAGGAACACAAGACTAACGACATGCTCATTTTTTCGACAAAGAAAGGCCGGGAAAAAAGAACTTACATCTATGACAAGACTGAGCAATATGTAATAGTACTGGAACCTAAGGAAGCAAAGAAAAAAGACGCACACGGAAATGAGTACATCTATCCCTATTATTATATGCTGACAGCATACAAATTAGAAGGAAAAGACAAAATGCGCAACAAGATTGAACGCCTCTACCTACGAAGAAGCAACACTCTCTTGTAACAAGCCAACCTACAATAAAACAGCAAAGGACGCAAGGTATCTTGACCTAACGTCCTTCGATTTCCTTCCTTCAAATGATGGATGAACTCTGCTGCAAATTTAGGAAATAAAATTGAACAAACAAAATATCTCGGATATTTTTTACATCTACATGAGTTAATTTAACTATTTTATGCAATTCATCTCCTCTTTCATCTCCACGAGCCGCACGTACAGTCCCCTGTAGGCTATCTCGTAGAATCGGCTCACCTTCTCGTAGGCGATACCGAGCTGACTGCGCCTTGCCCACATGTCCTTCAACCTGGTCACCTCCTTGGATTCGCCGTATTTCCACTGGGCGCGTTCATGCGAGATCGACTTGCGCAACTTGTCGATCATCGACTTCATTTCCTCGGGAGTATCATAGGAAAACACCGTAGGGAACCATTCCATCATCTGCTCCACAAACTCTTTGTCGCCCACAGACTGACGGCACACGCCCGACTCCAGCAAGGCCTCAAAGATATAGTACCATTCGTTCTTGGCAGAAGGGTTGATCCTGCCATGCTCGTCGGAGCCGTAGATGGCGTTGTAGTCGCCAAGGTCGATGCTCCTGGCTATCTCACCGAGCAAGGCACGCAGCTTATCGTCAGAGTCGAAGAGCCTGGTGTCGAAGATGTAGTTGCGCAGGGAGTCGGCAAGCTCCTCCCGGTGGATGCCCGAGGCCGACTGGACGCCGCCTCCTAACCCAAAGTTCACATGCTCGATGGTGAGGTTGCCATCGACAGCTATGCCATAGTTGTTGCCATTGATATTGATTGCCATAATTATTGTAAAAGAGGTTGGTTTACTTTGGCGGCGATAGCCTTTGCCAGCATCTCCGCCTGAGGGTCGGTGAAATGGAATCCTGCGTTCAGGTCACCCCCGGTCATGATGCCACGGTTGTCGCCTCCTGCGCTTACGCCCTGAGCCTCGCCGTCGAGCCGCTTGTAGAGTTCGAGCAACGGAACGTCGAACAAGTGACGGTGCTCGATGTTGTACCTGTTCAGCGAGAGCAGCATCTCCTTGATGGTCTCCACGCTCCTGCCGTATGCCGGGGTGAGCAGCTGATTGATGAACTGTCGCATTGCATCAGGGTTATCACCTTCTTCCCGCTCCCACTCCATCAGCTCGTAATGCAACAAGTCGGCCCGCTTTCCTTCCGCCAACCGGGCCTCTTCCTTCTTGCATCCCTCGTCGAGCAGGGCATCGAACAGTTCATGGTGGCACCACCTTTTCATGATGCAGAGGATGACAGACTTCAGGTTTGACTTCTCAAGTAGCCTCCCTGGTGCCTGGCCCTGCTTCGATGACAAGGCGGCGAACATCGAGGCTGCCACCATCTCGATAAGCATTGCATCGGCAGCTGCGCCGCCGTCGCCATAGGCCTCGGTGATGCAGGAAGCCTCCTCCTCCAAGTCTTCCAGTTCGTCATCGATGCCCTCTTGCGCATCGGGAAGCCCGAGTATCACATCACAGAGATTTCTTGCCGAGAGGCAAATCTCCTGAGGCGTGAGGTGGGTCTTGCCTTCCTTGTACCACGCCTTCAAGGCATCGTGGAAGGTTACATAGACCGTATCGGAAAGCATACGGCGGCGCAGGGGTCGAGCCTGCTGAGGTGTAAGTCGTTCTATCATTTATTTTTTATTGAACTTCGCAAGTTCAGAAGTTATAGAAGTTAAAGAAGTTATCACTCCCTTCGGTCGTTAAAAGTTATAGCCAACAGCCTTTTTGGTTGAATATCTATCTATAAAGCATCTGGCTTTAACTTCTCTAACTTCTTTAACTTCTCTAACTTCTTTAACTTCCCCATTTGCGAAAGTTGAGTTTTTAGTTTATTCGATTTAGGAAGAGAGCGAGGGGCTACGCCGTCTGCGTCTCCTCGTCCTCAGACTCGTGCTTGATACTGTTCATCATCTCTATCACCTTGGCTTCCAGCTCTATGCGTTTCTCCTGCTCCATGGGTGCGCCCTCCTTGTCGGTGCCATGAAAGAGGCACTCCAGCAGGACGGCATCGAATTCCTGGGTGACAATCTTGTCGGAGAGAGTCTCCTCGGAGTCGATGAGGCAAGAGTAGCGGGCGCCGTCACTGGTAATCAGCTCCACAGGGGTATCGGTGGCGCGGCTCAGCGTGAGCAGGTTCTTCATGAAGACGGACGACTTGTCTACATAGAGTGCGGTCTTCGCCTCCTCGGGCATCACCGTGTAGAGCGACTTGTAATTGTCCCTCTTGGCAGCCAACGCCATTGGCAGCATGAACGACATGAGCGAGTCGTCGAAATACTCCTTTCCCTCGCCCCTCAACCGGTCCACTCGCTGCAGAATCTCGCTCTCCGTCAGCCCCTCAGGCGCACCGAAGATGAGGTTTTGCGAGTGCTGTTGCAGCCGTGTCCACGTCTTGAAGAGGTCTTCTGCGTAGTAGCTGGGCAGGATGTCGAACGAGTAGCAATATTCGGCGAAGAGCCTGGCGTTGATGGTTCGGGAGAGGATGCGCGCCACTTGCTGCGGATTGCCGAATGCCTTCTTGCGGCGATGTATGGCGACGGTGCGAAGGCCACGTCGGTTGTCGATGACTACGAAGCACGAAGGCTCGTCTCTCGCCACACTGGGCTCGTAATGCTTCTCGATGGGGATGTCGATGCTGTTGGCGAACTGCATCACGATGATTTCGGGTGCCGACAACAGGTGATACACTCGGTGGTTGAACACTTTCTGCGTCTCGCCCTCGCCCAGCCGGAAGTCGATGCTCGAGTCCTCCTCGAAGAGCCTGCCCAAGTGATGCTGGCGATCTTCCCAGTGATGCGGGGCGAACTCATGCTTGTACTTGATGAAAAAATGAGCAAATCTTGCCATAAGGTTATTCAGGTTTTGATAATCCGTTATCTCTCTAATAATATATCATTGAACTTTCGGAAGTTCAGAAGTTATATCGCTACAAAGGTACTCATTTATTTTGAAACAGAAAAGAAATGAGAGAAATTTTTCGACCTGTACGGTTGGCACGCCAAGAAAATCCAGAAGCTCCTATAGTACGGGCTGAAAAGACGGAAGCTCTCCAACAGCACGCCCTTTACCTTTGCTTTACCCTTCGGCCAGCGATTTTCAATTCCGCTACGCGCCGGTGACCGTTGGTTCAGGGCGTGTGGGGCTTACTTGCGAAACTTAAATTAAGATATAAGACCAATCATAAACCAAAAAAGGCACGATTGCTCGTGCCCAAATTACTTGATCTATTATTATATTGCGTTCGTTAACCGAAACTATTGAACAACAACTTTCTTCACACTTCCATCACTATACTTCACGATGTTCAAGCCCTTGGCTGGAGCAGATAATCGCTGGCCATTTGCTGAATAGCGAGAGACTTCCTTGACATCGGTAGAGGTTGTAACCTTATCAATGCCCGTCGCATCGAACTCTACTATATACCAGAAAAAGCCAAATTCTGACACAAAATAATCATCAAAAGTTCCTTTTGGTACATAAACCGTACAATTCTTTTCGTCACATCCAAGAAATAGATTTGACCCCGTCTCTGGTAATTTTTCCATATATGCATAAATGGATGTTAAACTACTGCAACCATTAAAAGCCATAGAACCTATCGCAGTAACACTGGAAGGGATGGTCAAGCTAATCAATCCATAGCAGCTGAAAAAAGCTCCAGAACCTATCGAAGTAACACCGGAAGGGATGGTAAAGTTAGTCAACCCTCTGCAATTCAGAAAAGCAAGCTCGCCTATCTCAGTAACACTGGAAGGGAGGGTCAAGCTTGTCAATCCAATGCAATTTGACAAAGCATAACAGCCTATCTTAGTAACACTGGAAGGGAGGGTCAAGCTTGTCAAACCACTGCAATCATTAAAAACATAATCGCCCAACTTATCATTAGAGGTATAAATGAAGCCATCATCGCGGTCCGAATAATAAGCATCTCCACCTTCTACAATTTTTGCTTCAGACAAGTCTAATATAGATAGTTTTCCGTCGGTTTCTTTCCCATTAACATCACAACCAGCCATCTCACGGATAAATTTCAAATCCGTGCCATTAATTTTACCAACAATCTTCAGATTGGTAATCAGATTCTTCTGGTCATACCTAATCTTATTAGGTATGACCAGCCTCATCCAACTTGATTGTTACTTGTGTGGTATTCAAGCCATCATCTGCAGCCAGAATTGCCGTGCTCCCAAGCAACATAAATAACACTGTTAAAAACAGACCTTTGAAAGTAAATGTTCTCATATTCATTTTAGTTATTTTATTCCGCAGCACTATAGTTTATTATACTTTTGATATCCTGAGCAACAAAAGCGGCCCATGGTCTTGCCATGTCGAAAAATTCAACGTATCTTCGTGTTGCAAAAAGAAACAAAAAATCCAACGATAGACATGGCAAAGTTACAAATAAAATCTGAGAAACCACTTCTTTTGGAGGATTTTTTTTCGGGTCGTGGAGCAAATCCGCTGACGCTGACACTGACAGTCCAAAATTCCGCAACCTACTTCTGAGGGAAAAAGGGTGAAAGAGAAAGTTTATATTTATATATATATAAATATAAAAATATATTATTAACATTTCTTCACTTTTTCTCTCTCATTTCGCCCAAGGTAAGGTGCGGAAAATCGGACTGTAAGTGTCAGTGTCAGCGGAGTGATGGGGTTGGAAGGATAAAAATTGAAATGCGCTGACACTGACACTTACAGTCCAAAATTCCGCAACCCTGCTTCGTGGAAAGGATGAGGACCGAGGGAAAATTATGACTTCGGAAGAAGAAAACTAAATTTATGGGCGCCGAAAACTATGGTTTTCCGTAGGGGTAAACTTACTGAACGCATTTTTGCTGAAAATCGCCAGTTTACGCATACCGAAATTTGGCGGTTACGAAAAATAGCAGTACCTTTGCAACAGATATAGAAACACCGAAAAACATTAACCATTAAAACACATTACAACTATGGCAAACAACACAAAAGGAACATTGAAGTATCGTAAGGTAAAGCGCATTCCACCCTTGGGTGAAAACGCAGGTAAGGAAAAGTGGTACGCCACGGTAGTGACCGACCGAGAGTTGTCGTTCGAAGACTTCGTCAACCACATCTCCGACCACGGCTCGCCCTACTCCCGCGGATGTATCAACGGTGTGCTCACCGACGCACTCGACTGCCTGCAGGAGCTCATCCTCGACGGCAAGAGCGTCCGACTCGGCGACCTGGGACTCTTCTCCATCGGCATGGCCTCGAAGGCCGAAGAGACTGCCAAGGACGTCAGCGCTCAGAGCATCAAGAAGGTGCACCTCATCGTGCGAAACACCCGCACCTGGAGCAACTCGGAGCTCAGCAAGAAGTGCAAGCTCAAGGAGTACGACGCCTTCGGAACTGATGACACTCAGACCGACTCGCCCGGCTCTGGCGACAACGGAGGCGCAGGCGGCTCCGGCACCACTGGAGGCACCACCAACCCCGGAGGCACTGGCACCCCAGGAGGCTCTGAAAGCACCGAAGGAGGCGGCGACGGCGAATAGGCTCACAGACTCCTGAGCAACGCCAAGGGGAGTTGCCCGAAAAACTCCCCTAACTTCTGAACTGCGAAGTTCAATAAACGAGAATCATTCACCTAAACACAAACCCTTAAACATCTATCACTATGAAAAAGGACACTTGGAAAACCCTCATTCAGATCGCCATCAGCATCCTGACTGCTATTGCCACCACGCTTGGCCTCGCCAGCTGCACCATGGCATAAGCACCATGCCTGAATAGGCATTCTGAACACCCCTCTCTCTCTACTAAAAAAGAGGGCGTGTCATAAGCTTCTTAGGATATAGATAAGGCACGGATTACACGGATTACACGGA
>ERZ1026854.669-NODE-669-length-23646-cov-4.022721_pt1 | contig 23646 bp, 19 predicted proteins | sample MGYA00380157_ERZ1026854 | MGnify/ENA primary metagenome ERZ1026854 (study PRJEB33269, sample SAMEA4719793) | human gut metagenome | biome: human-associated habitat; feature: organic feature; material: feces | place: Cameroon | collected 2013-10 ... | reverse complement strand
CCTTTTGGGACTCTACCAGTTTCCGGATCATTCCTCCCACAAAAATCGGAGCTGACAGATGAATCGGCAGATAAAGGCCGATGGAAACAGGTAATACCGGGAGCCCCAGGATCTCGATCACAATGGCAACAAAAACTCCGCAAAAGACAAGCCCCCAAGGTAATGTGCCACCCATCACGCCCTCTACCACCAGCTTCATCAGGGTTGCCTGCGGTGCCGGAAGCTGTGACGAATTACCAAAGCCCCATGCCGCGTGAAGCAGATACATCACACCGCCAATGGTAAGTGCCGCCACAACCGCACCGATCAACTCTCCGATCTGCTGCCACATAGGAGTGGCTCCCACGATAAAGCCTGTTTTAAGATCCTGTGACGTATCTCCTGCCATTGCGGCCACGATACAGATCACCGTCCCCACACAAATCGCAGATACCATACCGGTATACCCGGTCATTCCTGTACCCTTCAACAGTGCTGTCGCGATCAGCAGGGTTGCGATCGCCATACCGGAGACCGGATTATTAGAGGACCCCACAAGCCCCACCATACGGCTGGACACCGTCGCAAAGAAAAATCCAAAGATGATCACCAGCATTGCCCCAAACAAACGGACCGGAACAGACGGCAGAAGCCAGATCACCACGGCGATCAGCAATACACCTGCCAGAACCGCTCCCATAGGAAGTTCCCTTGAGGTGCGCAGAGCGTCCTGCCGTTGTGCCCCAATGCCCCTGACAGCCTTTGTAAAAGTCCGCAGGATCACCGGAAATGTCTTGATCAGACTGATAATGCCGCCTGCTGCCACGGCTCCTGCCCCGATATACCGGATATAACTTCCCCAGATGCTCATCACATCCATTTCGGAAATCCGGTCCGCAGCAGGTGCGATCACATTATCGCCGCCAAACAGAACGATCGCCGGAATCAGTACAAACCAGCCAAGCACGCCGCCGGCAAACATATTTGCCGCTACCCGCCGGCCACAGATATAACCGACTCCTGCCAGCGCCGGCAGCACATCCAGACCAAACGCCGTACGGAGAGAACGAAGATTCCAATGTACCTCCGATGGAAACAGCTTCAAGCCGTCTGTAATAAACTTATACAGTGCTGAAATCCCAAGCCCGGCAAAAACTACCTTTGATTTTGCGCCGCCTTCTTCTCCCGCCAGAAGCACCTCCGCACATGCTGTCCCTTCCGGGAACGGCAACGCCCCGTGCTCCTCCACGATCAACGCATTGCGAAGGGGTACCATAAACAGGACACCCAGCAGTCCGCCGCAGACTGCGATCGCAGCAATCTCCGTAAACGACGGCATCGCCACCTCATGGCTTTCCTCTGCCCACATAAATAACGCCGGCATGGTAAAGATGGCTCCTGCCGCCAGGGACTCTCCCGCCGACCCAATGGTCTGCACCATGTTGTTTTCCAGGATGGAATCCCTGCGAAGCAGATACCGCAAAATCCCCATGGAAATAACTGCTGCCGGAATGGACGCCGAAACTGTCATACCAACCCGCAATCCCAGATAAGCATTGGCCGCTCCAAATACAACAGCAAGAATCAGTCCCAGTATCAAAGACACTGGTGTAAATTCCGGCAGTGTTTTATCTGCCGGAATGATAGGTTTCCATTTTTCTTTTTTACTCATAACAGACCTCTATTCATAATAATCATATTTCTGCTTATATTATGCTTGTCTGTCCTTCAAAGTATACCACATATTTTCGTTAATGTCATTAAAATACGGCGCCGAAGCGCCGTGTAAGATAACATTGTATTTTGTTTTATAAAACCGTAGTCGGGGAAGCTGCCCGTTCTGCCATTCCCTGCTCTGCCACCTGTGCCGCAGAGGCATTTTGAGAAGTATCTGTCCCCGTCACTGTCGTTGTCCCGGTCACAATATCCGTTCCCGCTGCACTCTCCATTCCATTCTGCTGCGCTATGTCGCTGCTCTGTCCGGACTGATCCTGCCGGAGCAGATCGATCTTTCTTTTTAAATATTCCATGTCTGCCTGCAGAAGATCGTAATTTTCGGAACGACGATGCCCGTTCTTCTCCGCTTTGGTGATCTGCTTTAATCTCTTTTTTAACTGGAGCACCTGCTGATCCAGATCCGCTTTGACTGCGGTACTGTTTTGTACATGCTCCTGCTTTTTTATATTCTCATTTTTCCGTTCTTTGCTTTGTACCGTATCGTTGTCACTCTTTTTCTGCATTTCCTCCAGCTTCAGATGAGATATCTTCCGGCGTGCCGTCCGGATCATTTTATTGGCATGGTTGATCGCAATCTGCAGCTCCTCGTCCTTATACTGTCCGGACCCCGCCTTGCGTTTCAGACTGGAAAGCTCTGACTTTGCAGAGGTAAGGGCATTTCCCGCCTGGATTCTGGTTTTGGCACGCATAATAGCACCGGAAACCTTGCGATAATTATAGGTGAGTGTCTTCTTTGCGTTTGCATTGGTTTTGGATATATTTTCCCTGCTTTTGCGCATGCTTTCCAGAAGACGCTCCATATACTCTATATCCGACTCGGAATATCCCTGGGTATCTGTATTTTCCGATACATCCTCCCCGTCAGTCTCCGCATCGCTTTCTGCTGCTGTCTGTTCCGCAGTCACGTTTCCTGCCTTGACAGAAGTTTTTTCATTTGCCCGATCCGGCATCTGTCCCTTTTCCGGTACAGCATCCTCCGACGCGCCTGCCCCCTGATCGGTAACGCAGCTGTCTCCCTCATAGGAATACATATTTTGCTGTCGGCTTAAGATCTGTGCTACTCTGCTTCTGCCCTCCGACACATCGTACTGCACATTCTCATCATAAATGCCTCTGCGATCCACAGCACCCTGCTTTCCGTTCGCTTTGCCTGTTGACGCCGTACGCCCGGTTTTTTCTGCTGAAGTCCTCCGGCTTTTGGACTGTCCGGTCACTGTCGTCCTGCCCCGACGATAGGAACCGTCCATATTTCCCGTAATCATTCCCTGTTTCATTTTCATTCTCCTTGAAAGCAAACCTTCGGTCTGCGCACACATCCGTGTTCTGATACAACATATCCTTGCTATATTAATCGGCAAATTTCGTGAATTCCTTTATTTTCCATAGAAAATGACGTTTTCCATAAAGCAGGATAAAAGAACACAAAATAAGCGGGTTACACCTCCCGGCATAACCCACTTACAATGGTTCGTTCCTTTTCCTTTAACTGACCTTAGAAAATAAACAATTTTTTATAAAGGCTTTTCTGTGCCTTTGGCACCTTCAAAACAACCTTTTTGTTCACGCCCTTAAATGCGTTTTTCTTGACTTTACCTGCCTTTAACAATGTCGTCTTACAATTAATGCTCTTCAGCTTTGTACAATTCATGAATGCTTCTTTTCCAATCTTCTTTACATTCTTTCCAATGACAAGCTTCGTAATCTTTGTATTGTCTCTACATGCCTTGGCAGCAATAGAGGTTATCTTATAAACCTTCCCTCCCACGGTAATGGTATCTGGTATATTTACTGTCTTGCCCTTAACGATACCGACAAATTCGGCAGTATTCTTTCCGGTAATGCGATATTTTGCATTTTTGTAAGTTACAGTAGATCCAACGGTTACAGATGTTTTTCCATCACTCGTTGAAGATGGTGCTTTTGTAGAGGTCGGCTTCTGGGTTGGTACTGCTGTAGAAGACGGCTTCTTTGATGCATCCGGCGTTGCGCTTGGATTCGCCGGCTTATCACTTCCACCCGGTGCTGCGGTTGGCACATTCGGCTTGTTGCTCTCTGACGGTGCTGCTGACGGTTTCGCCGGCTTACCACTCTCTCCCGGTGCTGCAGTTGGTACATTCGGCTTATCACTCTCTCCCGGTTTCGCCGTTACATCCGGTTTTCCACTGTCTGACGGTCCGGCCGGCTTACTACTCTCTCCCGGTGTCGCCGTGGTAACTGCTCCCGGTTTCGCCGTGGTAACTGCTCCCGGTGTCGCTGTAGTGACTGCTCCCGGTGTCGCCGTGGTAATGGCTCCCGGTGTTGCTGTGGTAATGGCTCCCGGTGTTGCCGTGGTAATAGCCCCCGGTGTTGCCGTAGGTACCGGAATTGGAGTTGCATTCGGATCCGCAATAACTTCAATAGAGTAGCTGACGCCCTTCATATTATAATTTTTATCGCCCGGATAAATCGCTGTAACCTGTACTGTACCCGGTGCTATTGCTGTGATCACACCTTCGGATGTTACGGTTGCTACCGCTGTATTGTCTGATTGAAACTGCCATTCAACAGAGGAAATCTTTGTAAATCGAGCTGTCTTTCCCACCATTAATTTATTCACTGTTACAAGTGGAGTTTCCTTAAGCGATCCTTTATTAATCGGGAAAGTGCTTTTTGCCACACCCTCATAACTGCCGCATCCGGTCACCTGTATCTGGGCAGTACCGGCATTGATATTATCAAAATAACTTACTACATAATCGGTTCCATTTGTCAAAGTTTTACCCTGCAAAGTCACAGTAATTGCAGGAGTAAACGCTGTTCCTGTATATGTGTATGTTGCAGCCGGCAGAGTAATCTGTGCACTTGAAATAGACTGCACCGTGCTTGGATCCCAGGTACTCCAAGTGAGTGTTTTACCTTTTTCTACCTGGTATGACAGCTTTTTCTCAACACCGTCTGCTGTCCAGGTCGTATTTCCATCTGGATAATATGCTGTCTTGAGTTTGCTGCAGCTGCTAAAAATCATATTGGCACGCATTGTCGGTTCTGACGACTGAAACTGTGGCAGATCTCCATAAAAATATACCGCAGTCAATCCTTTACAGTTGAGAAATGCACCATATCCAATGTTCGTTACGGTAGCCGGGATTCGAACCACCGATAAACTGTCATCTCCCCAAAAACAGTTTTCACCAATTTCCACCAATCTTTCCGGCAGCTGTATACTTCTTAAGTTCTTACAACTGTTAAATGCGGAATCACCTATCTTCACTACACTTGACGGGATCTCCACGCTGATCAGATTTGTATTATTGAAAAACACATCCGATCCGATTACTTTTACCGTATTAGGAACTTTAAACTCTGAAACAATCGTCACAGTAACAAGTTCTGTTTCATCCTTACTGTAAATTGCATTATCTTTGGACATAAATGTCGGATTGTCTTTTGCTACGGTAAGCGTATCCAAATTGATGCAGCCGTCTGTGATCGCAGCAGAAATTGTATCTACTGACGCCGGGATCTCCAGCTCTTTCAGATTCTTGCAATTATAAAAAACACGTCCATCCAATGTTTTTAACGTATCCGGCAAAACAATCTTCGTGCAGTCCAGATTCCCAAGACCTTTGAAGCCGATACCGGTCACTGTATATCCATCAATCCTGGATGGCACTTCCAAAATCTTTGGAGATTCTTTTCCATCATAGGATGTAATCTTTGCATTTTTCCCGTCTAATTCATACCGGAAAAGCGTGTTCCTTTTCGTAACCGCATATGGACGATATCCGCTGTCCTTTTCCTGATTCAGACCGGCATCAATCTGATAATACTGATCGTTGATCTTTACCAGAGCAAGCTTCCTGCTGGAATCCTTTTTCGTTTCATCAATCGACCAGGCATCATATCCCAGTTTCTCAGACAACTTGACAACCGCTTCTGTTGCAGCTTTATCATTACAGCTTTTCAAAATCACCATATCCGAAAGAGAAGAAGATGTTTTGAGATAATCATACTGTGCTGCAAACTTCGCAATCGCATTTACCAAATCCATGTCACTCATATCGTCTTTGATATTTGCATCAATGTAATCTTGTATTACCTGATCCACATAAACAGATTCATAATTTACAAGATGCACCGTCAGGCTTTTCGTCTTACCCTTGTAAGTAATTTCGATCACTGCATCACCGGATGTGATCGTATAGTAATCATAATTACTCGGACTGGCAGCCAGCACCCATCCGTTCTCATATATCTTCCAATAATTGCGCTTGGCCGTAACCAGACCTTTCGCCGATACAGTCACAGAATCAGATCCAGACACTACCTCGTACCGGGTACCCTTAACATAGTCCGGTATTTGATATTCCTTCGGCAGATCTGCCGGCATCTTAACCTTGGCCCCATAATCACTTCTGATATCATAGATCGTGGCCTCCTGATCGTCTGCTGCACTTGCAGGTGTTACCTGCATAAACACAGTCAGACTTAATAACATCATGAAACATATTGATAATCTTTTTAACAATCTTTTCATGCATTTTCCTCCTTTTTCTTGCTTTCCTTCCGGAAAACTTTTTTTCATTATTTAACAACATTAGTATATCATTTTCGCATCAGCGTTACTGTTTTTTGCGCGAACGGAGCATATATGGCGTGAATGGTAAAAGGATTCTGTTGTATTTCCTATAAAGTTCTTTTATAATTAAACTATGACATAAAGGAGGACTGCCAATGCCCGTTGAAATTTTATCTATAACACACGACCTGACGACATTACTGTTTGGCATTTACATCTCCGCCTTTTTTCTGGGTGTCCGTCAGAATTACAAAAATACCGGCATCCTTTTTTTATTTTTTTGCGGAGAGGGACTTACCTATCTCCTGTTCTCTCTGACCATCAGCGATTCCTTTGCGCGGCAGATCTATCCGCTGATCGTTCACCTGCCTCTGGCAATCTTTCTTTTTTTATATTACAAATATCCGCTGCTCTCCTGCTTTACCTCGATATTTTCCGCTTACTTATGCTGTCAGGTAAGCACCTGGGTCGGATTGTTTGTTCTGGATCTTACCGGGCAGGACCGGTGCTATTATACGGCGCGTATTATCACAACGCTTGTGACTTTTTTTCTGCTCTGCCGTTTTGTGTGCCGCACAACTGCGGCTGTATTTGCCAAAGAAAAACGAGAGCTTTGCGTGATCGGTTTTCTTCCGCTAACCTATTATATTTTTGATTATGCCACAACGAAATTTTCCCATCTGCTCTACTCCGGCAATAAGGCTGTCGTAGAGTTTATGAGCTTTGCATTCTGTATTGCATATCTGATCTTTCTGCTGGTGTACTATAAAGAATTCGAAAAGAAACAGGAAATCCGTCAATACAGCGATCTTATGGAAATTCAGCTTTTATCCATTCAAAAAGAGATTGACCAGGTCCGAAACAGCAAACAGGAGCTTTCTATCCTGCGCCATGATATGCGCCATCACCTGAATATTCTGATGACACTGCTGCAGGAGGATTCTACGGAACCGGCACGCAAATATATTAAAGAAATCGGAGATGCCTATGACGAGACGATCATTGAACGATACAGTCGTAACGAAATGATCAATTCTGTTATTTCTATTTATCAGATGCGCTTTTCGGACAAGGGCTTCGCGCTGCATTGTACGATACGCACCGGCGAAACGCTTTCCTGCCCGGATCTTGCTATCTGTACGATCCTGTCCAATGCCCTTGAAAATGCCATGCACTCTCTGGAAAAGCTGCAGTCCGACGACAAATGGACCCGTCTTTCCCTGACCCAGAAGGATCACCAGCTTCTCTTGGAAATTGAAAATCCCGTGGATAAGGTTCCAAAATTTATTGACGGAATTCCCGCATCCAGCGAAAAAGGGCATGGCATTGGAGTTAAAAGTATTGTATACTATGTAGAGCAGCTGCACGGACAGTATCATTTTTCTGTATTGAATCATACATTTATATTAAGAATTATAATTTGAGAACTGCTATTTGTGCCTGCGCTTCAAGTTTTATGGCTTTTCGGCAAAGCATGGATATTATTTTTTGAGGTACCGGTTTATGAAGATAGCAATTTGTGATGATGAGTTATCATATTTAGATGAAACAGAACGTCTTTTAAAACAATGGGCAGATCAGCGGGGGATTGATATCACCCCGTACCGCTTCACCAATGGAGATGACCTGATCCAGGCAAACCAGACATATTGTATGGACCTGATCATTCTTGATATCATTATGCCTCTTCTCAACGGAATGGATACCGCGAGAGAATTGCGCCATGATCATCAGTCGGTCCCGATCATTTTTCTGACCTCCTCCCGTGAGTATGCAGTGGATTCTTATGATGTCAAGGCATTTCATTACCTGATGAAGCCCCTTGAAAGCGATCATCTTTTTCGTGTCCTGGATGATTTCTGGGAAACAACCCACACAGCCCGCGAATCCTTTGCCGCCCAGACCGACACCGGCTTTTGCAGGATCACCCTGGAGGACGTGGATTATCTGGAGGCTCAGAACAAAAGAGTCCTGGTGTCCCTGTCCAATGATACGGACATAGAAATACGAGAGCTTTTTTCCAAATGTGAAGAAATCTTCAGTCTGGAAAAGGGCTTCTTTAAGTGCCATCGCAGCTATATCGTAAATCTAAACCATGTAGAACAGTTTACCAAGACTCAGATCAGTACCAAAAACGGGACAAATATTCCCATTTCCCGGAATAATTATGCCGCCTTTAAGGAAGCGTATTTCTCTTATATGTTCCGATAAGAATAACTCATCAGAAATGCGGGTTTGTTATCCCTCCTTGCGGTCTTCCCGATATTCCAAAATATCTCCCGGCTGGCAGTCCAGCGCATGGCAGATCTTGATCAGTGTTGACACCTTTAACGCCTTCGCCTTGCCGTTTTTCAAAATGGACATATTGGCAAGGGTGATCCCCACCCGGTCTGCCAGCTCCGTCACACTCATCTTCCGCTTCGCCAGCATCACATCAATATTAAATACAATCTCTCCCGGTAATAATTCTTCCATAATGCCGTTCATTCCTTCCTCATCTCTATATGAAATCCTTCTGCCGGATCTTTTGCTTATACTAATGCATCAGATCGTCAGGTCATTTTCCTCCTGCAATGCAGCCGCCTTCCTCGTATGATGCGACAGCACCGCCATTGCTACGGCAATCACAATCCCCACAAAACAGATAAACAATGCTCCCAGCAAAATTCCGGGATGATTTTTTCCACATAGCCACAATACTATATTTCCCCCAAAAAAGAAAGCCGTATCTCCCGCTGCCAGCTTGGAGATCCATCCGAGTCGCAGTGCATTCTCAACAGTAAAGGATCGGTCTTTGCCAATCCGGTCTGCAATCTGCCAGCTAAATATCAATGTCACATAACATGGGATCATCCCCAGCCATAGAAAAACAAGCCACGGCATCAGCCATGAAGAAAACTCTTTGTTTGCCGCAACAATCTCCCTTCCCACCTCCGGCAGAATCAACGCACCGATCACAATACCACAAATCCCGGTGCCGATAATAATAATTTTTAACCATGTAGCTAATGTTTTTTGTTCCATTATAATCATCCATTCCTTTCCAGGCCCGCAAGCTCCGGCCGCGGGCACACTGCTCTCCGTTTCCCGTTCTCTATTTCCAGACAGCTGCCATCGTATCCGCCTGCTCCGGTTCTACATAATCCGGAAGCCTCACCTGTCCGGCATCTTCCCCCTTTGTATCTACCGCCCGGAGATATGTCGGCTCATCCATCAATCCGGTTTCAACATACTCCATCAGAAAATTATGATCGTCGTCCCCCTTCAGCGTATAAATACGCACTCCGCTGCCAGCAGTGCCCTCGTCCTTCACCGGCTTTTCCGGGGCAGAATCATTACTCTCCACATATCCAACACAATGTTCAAGTTCCCGGCTCCGCGGCTTCCCCCAGCCGTCCTTTCGTCTGCCATAGGGAACATAAATGCGGCCCGCATATTTGTAACTTACCACATCCGGATACTGTCCCGTATCCCGGAAGCACACGGCATCCGCCTCCAGTGGAAATTGTGACTGCAATGTTTTTCGTTCCGATAAAAACATCCCTGCGATCAGGGCCGCTGCCAGAAACGCAATGAAAATAAGTGCTTTTTGTTTCGCGCGTTGCTTTGTTTTTAATATATCTGCTTTCAATACGGAAAATCATCTCCCTGATGCGTCATATCTTTGTCGGCCGGTTTTATATGACACAACTATTATTTATCGTATTACGATAACATCATTATAGCACGGTATATTTATTTGTCAATAATTTATTATCGTGTTGCGATAATTATCATATTCATATTTTCCCTATTTATTAAATTTTTCTTCTTTTTAATGATAATATCCCTTTTATCATTAGATTTATGTTATAGTAAGAAAGCAACTTATTATCATTATCTACAACAAGGGATTGTGCACTTGCACAAGCGTTAATATATGAAAGAAATAATACATAAAAATAGAAACAAAATCATCTGTTTTATTGTCACTTTGATTCTCGCTTTAATCACAATCTACGCAGTATTTAAAGGAAGCGGTATTTCGCCGGATGAACTGGTTTCCAGTCTCCGGGAGTCCTCCTGGGAGGGCATTGTACCGGCCGCTGTCAGTATGCTTGGATTTATCTGGTTTGAAGGGGATGCTCTGCGGGTAATCCTGCGGCATATGGGCTATCCGGTGAAACGGTCACAGGGATTTATTTATTCCGCCGCAGATGTGTATTTTTCTGCCATTACCCCTTCGGCTTCCGGCGGGCAGCCTGCCAGTGCATTCTTTATGGTACAGGATGGCATTCCGGTCACAGCAGTCATGACTGCTCTTCTGCTGAATCTGATCATGTACACACTGGCGATCATCAGCATTAGTATTGCAGACATTCTGATCTTTCCAAAGATCTTTCTGAATTTCAGTATTGCCTGCCGTATTCTGATCGTGGCGGGAGGTGTGATTCTGGCGGGACTCGGCATATTGTTTTATATGCTGCTGCGAAAGCAGGAACTTATGAAGTCGATCTGTCTCGGCATTACCGGATTACTGCACCGGCTTCACTGCCACCGCCTTGCAGGACGCATCGAACGCAAGCTTTCTGCTTCCCTTGAGAAGTACAGCCATTGTGTTGATGCCGTACTGGGGGGACGCAAGATGCTTTGGAGGGTATACCTTCTCAATGTACTGCAGCGAATGTCACAGATCATTGTTACATTATTTTCCTTCGGTGCCATACATGGCGATCTGCATAAGCTGCCTCATTTGCTGGCTACACAGATCTATGTGGTGCTGGGATCAAACTGCGTACCGATTCCGGGAGGCATGGGGGTCACGGATTATCTGATGCTCAAGGGCTATTGCCGGCTTATGCCGAGGGATGAGGCATTCCGGCTGGAGATCTTAAGCCGCGGACTTTCCTTCTATGTCTGCATTCTCGTGAGTCTCGTCACGGTGATCGCAGGTTATATTGTACTTCGCAAAAGAAAAATGAAAATGGAGAAATGAAAATGATTGGATTTTATGATTACACGGTAGTTCTTACCTACCTTTCACTGATGTCGGGAGCAACCGGTATTATGCTTTGCCTGAATGGGATCGGACACCCTTATCTGGGAATGTTCTTTCTGTTGTTTTCCGGTTTATGTGATACCTTTGACGGCAAGGTTGCCCGCACCAAAAAGGACCGCACCGAACAAATGAAAAACTTCGGTATTCAAATTGATTCTTTATCGGATCTGGTCGCTTTTGGCCTGCTCCCTGCCAGTATCGGAATTTCCATGCTCCGCTATGCCTTGCGTATGCCGGGGCTTTCCGGATTTACCAGTTACGTCTTAACGCATTATCCGAAGCCAACGCAGTTTATTCTGACATTTATTGCTGTGTTGTATGTACTGGCAGCAATGATCCGTCTTGCATATTTTAACGTGATGGAGGAGGAAGACCAGAACCGGGACGAAACAGGTGCCAAGATCTACACCGGACTGCCTGTGACATCTGCAGCCCTGATCTTCCCGGCGGTGCTGCTGTTCCATCTTCTGCTCCGCGCCGATCTGACACTTCTTTACTTTGGAGTTATGATTCTGACAGGGCTTTTCTTCCTGTCCAAAATACAGATCAAAAAACCGCAGAATCGTGGAATTGCCCTGTTGATCGCCTTTGGTGCTGTGGAGTTTATTATTCTGATCTTGAAACTGCTGTGCCTGAGACATTAATTATTTGCTAAATAATGGAGAATACTATGAATACACTTCATTTTCTTTATCATACAACACCGGGCAGACTGCTTCTAAAGCCCCTGACGGCGCCTGCATTATCAAGGGCCTGCGGTGCTTTTCTGGATTCAAAGCTGTCCCATTTTCTGGTCAGACCATTTGCACGTCATAATCGGATCAGGCTGTCTGACTATGAAATAGACAATGTTCAAAGCTTTAACGATTTCTTCTCCCGAAAGATCCGGGACGGACTCCGTCCCATCGACCGGGACCCGAAACATCTGATTGCCCCGTGCGACGGCCTTTTATCCGTCTGGCCGGTTCAGGGAGACACCGTGCTTCCCATTAAGCAGAGTCACTACACATTACCGTCCCTGCTGCACAGCAAGAAGCTGGCCGCCCGCTATCAGGGTGGATACTGTCTTGTCTTCCGCCTTTGCGTCGATCATTACCACCGCTACTGCTACGTGGACTCCGGAACCAAAAGCAAAAACTTTTTTATCCCCGGCGTACTGCATACGGTGCGCCCCGTTGCGTTGGAACAGGTACCCGTTTTCACGGAAAACAGCCGGGAATACACCTTGATCCGGACCCCCCATTTCGGTACTGTGACCCAGATGGAGGTGGGCGCTATGCTGGTGGGACGCATTGTAAATCACGAGAACGAGGGAACTGCTGTCCGCGGTAAAGAAAAGGGATTTTTTCAATATGGCGGCTCCACGATCATTCTGCTGATCGAACCGGATCAGGCGCGGATCCGTCAGGATCTTTTAACGCATTCTCTGTCAGGCAGGGAAACCACAGTAAAAATGGGAGAGGTGATCGGACATGCAAAGCAGGCTTAAATCATTGATACCAAAATATGCCATTCTCCCGCTGGGGCTGGCGCTTCTGGTCAACACCTGCGTCTACACCGGAGTGGGGCAGCTGCGCCGCTTTCTGACCTTTTCCTCCTGGGAGACTTCTTTTGATAAAGCCCTTCCCTTTGTTGCTCCTTTTGTGTTTTTTTATATTCTGGCATTTGTACAATGGGGTGTCAGTTATATTCTCATTGCCAGAGACAGCCGGGAGTTGTGCTATCGTTTTGCCATCGGTAATATCTGCGCCAAAATAATCTGTCTTTTCTTTTTTCTGCTGTTTCCAACCACGCTCACCCGTCCGGAAATCTCCGGAACCGATCTGTGCAGCCGTCTGGTACAGCTGATCTACACTATTGATGCACCGGTCAATCTTTTTCCGTCCATTCATTGTCTGGAAAGCTGGGCGTGTATTCGTGCCGCCTTTCTCTTAAAAAACTCAAACCGCATCTACAAAATTGTTACGATCCTGATGTCTTTAGGTGTCTTTGCTTCGACCCTGCTGATCAAGCAGCATGTGATCGTTGATGTTTTCGGAGGAATTCTGGTATTTGAGGTGGGATTCAAGTTTATACAAAAGAGAGCTGCCACACCGTGACAGCTCCCTTTTCACTCTATATCATTTAATTTCTAACAGATCTCCGCACCTGCCGGCATCTCCTTCTCCGGTGTTACCAGTGCCAGATTGCCGTCCGCATCCTCTGCGCAAAGAAGCATTCCCTCAGACAAAACTCCGGCCAGCTTCGCAGGCTTTAAATTTACCAGAACCATAACCTTCTTGCCCACCATCTCCTCTGCGGAGTAGTGCTGCTTGATTCCGGATACGATCTGCTTGACCTCGCTGCCGATACGCACCTGGGAGCACAGAAGCTTCTTGGACTTCTTTACTTCCTCGCAGGCAATGATCTCGCCTACCTGGAACTGCATCTTCGTGAAATCGTCAAAGGTGATCTCCGGCTTCGCCTCAATGTCGATAACATTTTCCGGAACACCGCCGCCGTTGGCTGCCGCCTGTGCCTTCTGAATCTCCTCCGCCTTCGCTTTTACCTCGTCCATATCAAGACGGGCAAATAAAATCTCCGGCTTCTCTGTTACCTTTGTACCGTTTACATAACCGCCAAAATGATCCATCTCCTCCAACGGACGCTTTACCGCACCGATCTGGGCGAGGATACGGTCTGTCGTATCCGGCATAAAGGACTCCAACAGGCTTGCGCCAATGGTAATGCTTTCCAGAAGATTATAAAGCACTGTAGAAAGACGGTCCTTTTTCGCCTCATCCTTTCCAAGGATCCAAGGCTCTGTCTCGTCAATATATTTGTTACATCTCTTAAAGATGGTGAATACCTCTGTGATGGCATCGGCTACACGGAGCTTATCCATTTTCTCCTCCACCTTCTTTGGTGCTGCCAGTACCACGGCCTTCAGATCATCATCTACCGCCTCTGTAACACCCTTATCCTCTGCAACACCGCCAAGATATTTATTGGTCATAGAGATAGTACGGTTTACCAGATTGCCCAGTGTATTGGCAAGGTCAGAGTTCATACGCTCTACCATAAGCTCCCATGTGATGACGCCGTCATTCTCAAACGGCATCTCGTGAAGTACGAAATAACGGACAGCATCTACACCAAACATATCTACAAGATCGTCTGCATAGATTACATTTCCTTTGGATTTACTCATCTTACCATCGCCCTGCAGCAGCCATGGATGACCAAATACCTGCTTCGGCAGCGGCTCACCCAGAGCCATGAGAATGATCGGCCAGTAAATTGTATGGAAACGGATAATATCCTTTCCGATCAGATGGAGATCTGCCGGCCAGAACTTCTTATAAAGATCCTCTCCGTTCTCATCGAGGCGGTCCTCTCCGTCCACATCATAACCGAGACCGGTGATATAGTTGCTGAGCGCATCAAGCCATACATATACTATATGATCCGGATCGAAATCTACCGGAATACCCCATTTGAATGAGGTTCTGGATACACACAGATCCTGCAGTCCCGGAAGAAGGAAGTTGTTCATCATCTCGTTTTTGCGGGACTCCGGCTGAATAAACTCCGGATGTGTATTGATATGCTCGATCAGCCGGTCTGCATATTTGCTGAGCTTCAGGAAATATGCCTCCTCCTTTGCCGGCTGGCAGGGACGTCCGCAGTCCGGACACTTTCCATCCACCAGCTGGGACTGTGTAAAGAAGGACTCGCAAGGTGTACAGTACATGCCCTCATAAAATCCCTTATAAATGTCGCCCTGATCATAAAGCTTTTTGAAGATCTTCTGTACCTGCTTCTCATGATCCTCGTCCGTCGTACGGATAAAACGGTCATAAGACGTATTCATCAGATCCCAGATCGTCTTGATCTGTCCGGAAACATCATCTACGAATTTCTTTGGTGTGATTCCTGCTTCCTCTGCCTTCAGCTCGATCTTCTGGCCATGCTCATCCGTTCCTGTCTGAAAGCGTACATCATATCCCTGCTGTCTCTTGAAACGCACGATACTGTCTGCCAGAACGGCTTCATATGTGTTACCGATATGTGGTTTTCCTGACGTATACGCAATCGCGGTTGTCAGATAAAATCTCTTTTTCTCTGCCATCTGCTGTCCCTCTTTTCCTAATTTTCTAATTTATTATTGCCTGTCATGACTTCTTCGATACGAAATGTATCCGTTTTCTGTAAGCTTCCTTCTTTGTCATTTTACCGACAATAACCCTATCTTATTTACTTTAGTATTCCTCCCCCGATTTGTCAACTATTTCTGTACCTCATAAAGCAGCTCCATCTTCATATCATAATAATCCGGTGTCATATCCAGATAATGCACATGAGGATTTTCAAAACGCTGCTCCTCCGGCCACATCTCCTCCTTCATCTGCTCCTTGACATAGGCACGGATCTCCTCCAGAGACGGCTGCTTATAAACCAGCTTTCCATCCTTAAAGATCGGCACCTGAAGCTCCTTTCCCGTGCAGTTATCAAAGGTACGCTGACGCCATGGAGCAACCGGATCCACATAGCGGAACGGCTTAGTGAGATCAATTTTCTCATCATATTTGCCGATGAGATCCGCTACCGCCTTCCCCGTCTCATCATAGATACGGTAAACCTTTTTCAGCCCCGGATTCGTGATCTTCTCCACGTTTTCAGAAACCTTGATCCTTGGCCGGTATACGCCGTCGCGCTTTACGGCAGATATCTTATAAACAGCTCCGAAGACCGGCTCACTCTTGGAAGTGATCAGACGCTCCCCCACGCCAAAGCTGTCAATACGGCCCCCCTGATCGATCAGGGAAGAGATCGTGTATTCATCAAGACTGTTGGAGGCTACGATTTGGCAGTCTGTGAGCCCGGCCTCATCCAGCATTTTCCGGGTCTTTTTGGAAAGGTACGCCAGGTCACCGCTGTCAATGCGCACGCCCTTGAGACGCTTGCCCATCGGCTCCAGCACCTCTTTGGCAATCCGGATCGCATTCGGCACACCGCTCTTTAATACATCGTAGGTATCAATGAGAAGCACCGTTCCATCCGGGTATGTCTCCGCATACTTTTTAAATGCCGTGTACTCGTCCTCATAGTACATTACCCAGCTGTGCGCCATAGTTCCGCCTACCGGAATCCCAAACATTTCTCCTGAGAGCACTGTCGCCGTTCCATTGACACCGCCAATATATGCAGCCCTGGCACCATATACTGCCGCATCCATATTGTGGGCACGTCTGGCACCAAAATCAGAGACAGCCCTGCCCTGCGCCGCCCGGACGATACGGCTTGCCTTCGTTGCTACCAGGGACTGATGATTAACCTGCAAGAGCACTGCCGTCTCCACAAGCTGTGCATCGATCAGTGGTGCTACAATCGTCAGGATTGGCTCATTCGGATACATGATCGTCCCCTCCGGGAATGCATAGAGATCTCCTTCAAACCTGAAATTCCTCAGATACTCCAGAAAATCCTCCTCAAAGATCTTCTGCTCCCGCAGATACGCAATATCATCATCATCAAAATGAAGATCCTGAATATATTCTATGATCTGCTCCAGCCCCGCAAAAATGGAATATCCGCCTCCATCCGGGTTTTTGCGGTAAAATACATCAAATGCCACACGGGTATCTCTGTCCTGCTCCCGGAAATATCCGTTACTCATAGTCAGCTCATAAAAATCCATCACCATTGTCAAATTACGTTTGTCAAACTGTTTCATTGTCATCACGACCTTTCTATATCACCCTGTCCTTCTTTATGGACACTTTCCTTCTTCAACCGGTGTCACGGATTACTCCCTTGCTGTTTATATTTCACCCTTGCCGATGCAAAATTGTTACACTATCTTTACCTGACATGACCGCATGGTCGCCAGTGCCGTCTCGTGGCTCTCCGGTGTCACCCCGGCACAGCAGCTGCTATCCACAGTTAATGGTGTCTCCGGAAGCCATGCCTTTGTTCCAAGTACATTGGATACCACACAGATATCTGTACACAGCCCCACAAACTCGATCTCATCCGGATTCCATTTTGCCAGCTCCTCCATCAAACGGCGGCTTCCAAAGGTCGGCTTCTCGTACTTCTCTGCCTCCTTTGCCAGCTCGTCAATCTCATCCGCAAGCTCCCAGCCCCATGTTCCACGGATACAATGCTCTACCGGCAGATTTCGTCCTTCCTGTGTTTCCAGATAATTCTCCTCGTGGGTATCATATGTATATACTACCCTGTCTCCATTTTTCTGATACTCTTTGATCTTCGCTGCAACTGCCGGCACGATCGCCTGTGCTTCCTTCGTACCCAGACTGCCGGAAATAAAATCGTTCTGCATATCCACTACAACTAACACCTTACCCATACCTGATCACCTCTCTGTTTTGCTTTTCACAATGTCTTTTTAATGTAATCTATAAACTGTATCTAAAACTTATCTTATCCCACAAAAGCGTTACTTCATCAGAAACGATGCTCCCGTTCCTCGTCCTTTTTGCGATACATACACGCCGGGCGGTTCGAGCTTTTTGTCTCCTTTTCTTCGGTCTTTTCCAAACGGTCCACAATCCCCCTGCGAAAATTAGACTTGTGAAGCTTACGTCCCAGGATCGCCTCGTAAATCGACTGGAGCTGTGTCAATGTAAATTTCTCTCCCGCCAGTTCAAAAGCGATATCCGTGTACTCCACCTTGTTTCTCAGCCTCTGCAGTGCCGTCTTAATAACCTTCTCGTGGTCAAAGGCAATGCTCTCCTCTGTCAGTGTTACTCCCTTTGCCAGAAGAATCATGCTGTCATCCTCCTGCGTCTTTATGGTAAACCATTTCACATTTGCCGCATCATCTCCAGCCACCGGATGAAGCTTATCCTTGGATACCAATGCCATATATGCCACAGAGATCACACGCATCCTCGGATCTCTGTCCACATCTCCAAAGGTAAAGAGCTGCTCCATATAAATGTCCGACAGGCCGGTCTCCTCCTTCAGCTCCCTTGCAGCCGCCTCTTCCAAAGATTCATTCATTTCCACAAAGCCTCCGGGAAGTGCCCACTTTCCCAGATAAGGATGACCTCCTCTCTCGATCATCAACAGCTCCAGAGAATAATCTCTCTCCGGATTAACTGTAAAGATCAGCATATCTACTGTAACGGCCGGCTTCTCGTAGCGGTCCGGATCATACTGCCTTAAAAATTCCGTCTCTGTCATCCCGTTTTGATCCCGTGCGTCCAATTATATTCTCTCCTTTCTTTTGCTATACTCATTTTGAGAATTGTTTTATAGATAACATTATACTCTTTTGGAGTATTATGTCAAGTCTTTTTTATACTAACAGCCCCGGGTTGGAATGACATATTTTGTCATCCCAACCCGGGGCTGTTGATCCTTTTATAAAATTCTATCGACGTCTGTTCCTTTACATACACTCATCCAGCACGTTTCCCAGCACACGGATCGACTCCTGAAGCTGCTCCTCTTCCTTTTCATCCAGTTCAATCTGAATGATCTGCTCCAGTCCATGACTTCCCACGATCGCCGGCAGACTCAGCGCCATATCACCGGCTCCATACTGCCCTTCCACAACACCGGATACCGTCAGAATCGAATGTTCATTCCGCATAATACACTCACAGATACGCCGCACCGCCATTGCCACGCCAAAGTATGTGGCCTTTTTACTCTCGATGATCTTGTACGCACTGTCCTTCACCTGATCATAGATCCGTTCCGTATCTTCATGATATTCGTCCGGCTGGCACATATCATAAAAATCCTTCAGATCAATTCCCGACACATTGGCACTGCTAAATACCGCGAGCTCACTGTCCCCATGCTCTCCAATAATAAACGCATGGACGCTTCTTGCATCCACCCCCAGCTCATTTCCCAGCATACATTTCAACCGCGCCGTGTCAAGCACTGTGCCGGAGCCCATTACCCGATGCCTTGGCAATCCGGAGAATTTCCACGCCGCATAGGTAAGAATGTCCACCGGATTTGACACAACCAAAAGGATACCTTCCACCTTCCTTGCTGCGATCTCCCCCATGATCTGACGGTAAATCTCGATATTTTTGTGAACCAGATCCAGCCTCGACTCCTCCGGCTTCTGATTACATCCCGCAGTGACAATGATAATGGCACTGTCTGCAATATCATCATAATCACCTGCATGAATATGGATCGGCATAGCAAACGGCATACCGTGCATAATATCCATTGCCTCTCCCTCTGCCTTTTTCCTGTCCACATCAAGCAGTACCATCTCCGAAAACAGACCGCTCTGCATAATGGAAAATGCCGTCGCTGCTCCCACATATCCACATCCGATAATTGCGACTTTTCTATTATTCATATTTCTAACCAGCCCTTTCTATCTGTCCACAAAATAGTGCAGACATACATTTTAATCCCGGCAGCTTCAAAATCTGCCGGACACTTCAAAGCAAGATTATTATTTCCCGAAATATAAATAATATGTTTATTTCTTTTAAATCAAAAAACAATCTGAAATATTTTGAAAATACTTCAGATTGTTTTTCTGTGCAAGATATTATGATGCAAGGATTAAGCCAAACGCCCGTTTTCACCTATGCCGTCTTACTATCATCCTATCCTGGCACCGCATTTGCTGCAGAATGCTGCCCCATCAGGAATCACAGCACCACACTGTGGACAACTGCTGCCGCCCTGAATCCGAACAACCTCATCCTTAAGGTCTGCGATCTCATTCAAAAGTGTGCTGATATTTGCCATCTGCTCATCTGCCACTTCGCCTTCCTTGTGCATATCATAGTAGCGTTTTCCCAGAGCTATATACTCTTTATTTAACGCATCCTCTTTAGACTTAATATCCAGCTTCAGTTTTGCCACTCCGGATACTTCCTTTGCCTTCTGGCTTACATCTCTGCCTGCTGTCGTAAGAGTCTCCTTCATACTGTCAAAAAATGCCATAATCATTACCTCCTGTAATCCTGTGAAAAATGCTTCCGGCATCTCCGGAAGCATTTCAAACCAATACATTTCTGCTAAACATCTATTATTATATACAATTATTCAAAAAAATCAATGTTCCGTTTATACAAGGAAGCCTTTTGCGATTCTAGCCCATAATTAACCCACGATGCTCCACAGAAGTTGAAAATACGATCAATGTATTGGTTCTGCCATACTCCTGAAGCTCCCCAATAAACTGATCCAGTTCCGCCGTGCTGTGAAACAGCACCTCCAAAAGCATAGAATAGTCTCCTGTGACGCAGTTACATTCCACCACATTTTTACATTCTTTAATAAACGGATAAAACTGCTTCTTATCCTGTGGCGTTACCTCCAGATTGATAAACGCTTTAATATGATATCCCATCACCTGAGGATTGATCTGTGCATGAAAACCTTCAATATATCCTTTCTTCATCAATGTATCAATACGGGCAGAGACAGCAGGCGATGACAGATATACTCTCTCGGCGATCTCCTTCAACGGTACCCTGGCATTTTCCTGCAGCATTTTTAAAATTTCGTAATCAATATGGTCTAATTCATTTCTTTTCATTTCGCAAACCTCCATCCTGTTCAGTCCGGCATTTTGTTCTTTACTTAATTTTCTTGTGTATAAATGCACAAAACGGCGTAGTTTTTATAAAACTACGCCGTTGTATAAATAAAATATAGCATATTCTGTTAATTTTGTCAATTCATCAGCCAACGATACGTCTTGCACATGCCGGCTGGTTGTAATACATACTGGATGTAGTAATACCTGTACGCGCTGACTGTGCGTGTACAACACGTCCACCGCCAATGTACATTGCGACGTGGCCAATACTGCTGCCGTGCTTGTAGAAGATCAGATCTCCCGGCTGTACACTGGAAAGACTTACGCTGCGTCCACATCCTGCCTGTGATGCTGAGGAATGTGGGAGACTGTAACCATACTGGGCATATATTGTCATAGTAAAACCAGAACAATCTGCGCCGCCTGTCAGGCTGGTACCACCCCATCTATATGGATTTCCTACGAATTTCTGTGCATAGCTTGCAATATCAGATCCGGTAGATCCACTTGCAGATGCTGTATAGCCGGAACTGCTGGAACTACTTGAACTGCTGGAGGATGAGCTGCTGGAGCTTCTCCGTGAGCTTGAACTGCTGTATGATCTGCTGCTGGAACTACTTCTATAGCTGCTTCTGGAAGAGGAGCTGCTGGAAGAAGAACTGCTGGAAGCACGGGATGCTGCCAGTGCTGCAAGTCTCTGTCTCTCTGCTCTCTTGGCTGCAAGCTTTCTGCGATGCTCTGCCTTGATCTCTGCCATAGACTTTGCATGCTTAAATCTTACATGAAGTGTTACATATTCTTTACGGACATATCCTTTGGTATCACCATCAATCTCAATCTTGTACCAGTGATCGGTAGACTTCAATACATCGTAATTCTCCTCGATCGGAATCTGTGTCAGGATCTTTGATTTGATGTTTGCTTTCTTACGAACATTCAATGTGACTACTGTAGTCTTAACACGAACATATTTCTGACCGTATTTGCCGATCATCTTCTTGGCATTGTCTCCAATCGCCAGATAACTCTTCTTAATATATCCTGTTACATTGCCGGAACGGATCTTTGCCCAGCCATTCTTTACCTTTAATACATCAGCCGAGCAGCCCTTATAAAGTCTGCCGACAATCTTGCTGTGTGTGTTTGGCTTTCTGCGGACATGAACATAGTCGCTGGCTGTAGAAATCGCCTTCACATCCATATCTGTGATCAGCCCCTTGTCCACACGCTTTGGTGAATCGTCCTTCTTTGGAGCTTTCTTTACCTCCTTCGCCGGCTCTGCCGTTGCTTCTGCTGTGGTCTCCGGTGTAGCAGATACCGATGACTCCGTTGCTGTCTGTGCCGGCTGGGACACAGATGAATTTATGATCGAATCCTTATTGTTAGATGAAAACTTATCCAGTGAAAGAGAAATGCCTGCCATGTTTAATTCACGACAGATATTCGCTGCTGTAGGAACGACAAACGTTACTGCAAAACCAGCAACCAGTGTCGCCGTAAGACCTAAACAAACCGCTTTCCTTTTCAATCTTCTCGACTTTAACATACCAAAAATCCTTTCTGTAAATCGTACTTCTCAATAATTTCTATGTTTTCCTTATTCTGTATAAAGTTTTGTGTCTGATAAATTATTACATAATTGTTACACGTTATTAACAATTATAGTAACACTGCTCTAATTTGTCAACCAGCATTTTGTGAAAATTTTAAGAAATTATTACATATTTCTGTGCACATTAACAAGACAAAGCAAAAAAGCTCTGCCTCCGTAAGAGACAAAGCTTTCTACCTATGTAGATATTTTACCATATATTTCCTAATTTACAATTTGTTCTACCCTTGTGGTCATATATGTCCACTGTTTCATTACTTACGCACAATGACTACCTGCGTGGCTTTCATATAAGGCTCTGTAAAATCTACACTTTTCTTCCTTTCGTCGGTAATGGTCATCGCAGCCACACCCACGTCTGCCATCTTCCTCTCAACATTTGCGACAACAGAATCAAAGGCGGTATCCGTAATTTCCAGCCTGCGGCCCAGTTTGTCACAGACCGCCTTCATAATATCCACATCAATGCCGACAATATCACCGGAATCCAGTTTGCTTTCATACGGTGGAAACTCCGCATTTGTTACCATGATCAGCTCTTTCCGGCCGGACTTCTTTTTGCCGGTCTCATATGCCGTCTGCGTTTCTCCATCCTGAAGCCATGCCTTTGCGATCTTGTCAAGTGTTCCATCGTCCTTCAGCTCCTGCAGCGCCTGATCGATCTGCCCTAAAAGCTCCCGCTCGTCCTTATTGACAGCAATACCGTATTCTTCCTCCGCATATGGTTCGGATAAAATTTCCACATCATCAAACCGCTCTGCAAAAACCTTTGCCGGGGCATCGTCGATCATTACCGCATCCACAACACCCTTTCGCAATGCTTTTACTGCATCAAGACCTTTGTTAAATCTTTTTATTTGTGCCCCTTCGATGTCACTCGCATAAATATCGCCTGTTGTTTTCATCTGTACGCCAATGGATTTATTTTTGAGATCATCCAGGGAATGTACTGTATTTTTCTTTTTTCCACAGCCTCCTAATATCAGTACGCATACCATCAGCAGCATAATTATTTTTTTCATACAGATCTCCATTCCTTTCTCAGCCCGCTGACTATATTACAATCTGGTCTCTTCCACCATTTTTGCCTGCATACAGCTTCTCATCCGCTCTCTTGACAACCTTTTCATAAGACTCTGCCGGTGTGCTTTCCGTGACACCAAAGGTCATAGTAACCTGTATAT
>ERZ1026854.667-NODE-667-length-23650-cov-6.211358_pt1 | contig 23650 bp, 26 predicted proteins | sample MGYA00380157_ERZ1026854 | MGnify/ENA primary metagenome ERZ1026854 (study PRJEB33269, sample SAMEA4719793) | human gut metagenome | biome: human-associated habitat; feature: organic feature; material: feces | place: Cameroon | collected 2013-10 ... | reverse complement strand
TTCAGGATTATAGCATCGCACAATCAACGTTCTAATCCTGTGTTCGTAAAACACATAATTCCACAGCCTAGGACATCGTAACATCAAGCTTAGAACCGTGGATCGATACGTCGGCAGGAGGATCGCCGACTCCACCCGAACAGGGCCCGCCGTCCTCCCTCGGCGAGCCCATCCTTCCACATCAGACCCTTTCCAACATCCTCTTCAGCTCCGGAACCTTGTCGTAGTACCTCTTCAACTCGTCCCACTCCCCGTCACTGATCAGATCGTACACCTCGTCCGGCAGCTTCCTCATAGGCAGAGGCTCCCCGTTCCTCTCGCAGTAATCCCTCAGAGTCTCGCCCTTGTAGTAGAGGTACAATCCCCCCTCGTAGAACCTCCCGGGCTTCCAGCGGTCGATGTAGATGTTCCCGACGGGTTCCATTCCCCTTACCTCAAGATCATCGGGGTCCTCCCCGTCGTCCAAATAATCGTCTATGTCGAAATCCGGCTCCCCGATCATCCCGATGGTACCGTCATCGAACAGATACGTGCCTTCGGGCGAATCGTACCCGTTCAATACCATGTCCGCCGGTTCCTTCTTCCTGTTCCTGCTGAACAGCCTCTTCTTCCCCTTGCTCCCTATCATCCTATCACTCCCTGTAATCTGTTTTAGAATCGCCAGTTGCGGATACCTCGCCGCATAACGCCTGACATCCCCCCAATCGCTCTCTATCAACGCTCTCCTCAATCCGATCGGATCGTCCATGTCGATGAACTCGGAACGCTCCGACCGGAAGTTCTCCTTCAGAAACTGCCCGAATCCCGCCCTGTCGCTGTACGGAAGGATGGAATTCTTCACGGTGCATCCCTTGAATCCGGGGTACACGGCGGTGCATTCCGCGTAACGATCGTACGAGCGTGCGTGCCTCTCGCTCAGAACCTTCATCGAGTTCCATACGAACAGAAGGAACCCGTCCTCCACGAGATACCAACCCTCCCTGAACGGGGGGTGCTCCCGTGTGGGTCTCTTCTCGGCATCGATGATCGTGAGCGGTATAGCCAGACGGCTGCCGTCCCTGTCCCTTCCGGAAAGGACGAGCACATCATCGGCCACGGTCACGTACTCGATCGGCGACAGAACGGTGAATATCCGACGCGTCGGGATCTCCCTGTAACACAGCCTCAACCCGTCCTCGGAAGGTTGCACCGAGAGATCGAAATCCCTCGAATCGGGATCGCACGGAACGCCGTTGCGATACGCTCCGAGAAAGAACGGGTCGTCGATGCTGTTCCAGCACCTCTGAAGGTCTATCGCCACCTCTTCGGTCACCGGAAGGTCCGGAAGGACCCTCAGCCACAATCCCGTTCCGGATTGCGCTTTACGTTTCCTCGCCGTCTCGTCGAGAATCGAATTGACGTACCGCTCGGTTATCGGTGCGGTGTTGAAAGCCTCCACCAATCCTTTCACGAGGGCGGTCTTCCTTCCCCTGCAATCCCCGACGGCCTCCTCCATCAGCTTGAGTTCGACCACGATCGACTCGTAGAGCTTCTGGAAGGTCATGTCCCGTTCGACGGGTTCATAACCTTTGGATTTGAGATATACGTTGATTGACGTATCTGGATCGCACGATCTCTTCGGAGATGGCTTCTTTTCGGAACCGACCCACTTCGAATAGATGCGGACGCTCAATCCCTGCTTCCGTAGGGACTTCATCTCCCTTCTGGCCTTGGTCTCCGAAGAGAACTGCGACAGAACCCTCCCCTCGGATCTGACCTCGTAGACCAGATGCTTCCTTCCGGCCACGGTATCACTTGTCGTTTAGATCGTCGAAATCCGCGTCGAGTTCGTAGTCGGTGATGTCCCAACCGTCGTCGTGATGCACGTCATCGGGACGTTTCGTGCGATCGGGATTCATCTGGCCCTCCCGTACCTCTTGTAGAGTCTGGACAGCCTCCTGTCCAGATCCTCGGCGGCGTCGCATTCCGCCTCCTTCAGATACTCCGAGACCTCCGACGGGTGAAGGATGGTGTCGATGAATCCCCTGAATCCCACCTCGGAGATCATGCACTCGTTCCCGCGCTCGTTCCAGCGAACGAACGTCCAGTAGTCTATCATCCACTTGATGCACTCGTCGTCGTCAGCGATAGCGAGTTCCGTCGCGTTGGGACGATTCCCGGAACGGCTGTCCAGGAACAGGTCCCGAAGGATGGGGATGGCATCCCTCGGGATCGATGTGTCCGCCTTCAGCAGCATCTCGTACTCGTGGTCGTCCCAATCGTCGTCCTCGATGACCAGTTGCTCGGTCGTGAACTGTCCGAGATAGACGTACCTCGAACCGTCGAAAGCGAACGCATACCACCCGCCCTCGTCGTCGGGGGATGCGAATCCCCTCTCGAAACGGTCGCTCCAGATCAGCGTGTCCCGAAGGCCCATCCCGCGCCCGTAGGCGCGGTCGATGTAGTCCTCGTACAGCTCCTCGGGGATGGTCACGCCCGGGGTGTAGACCACGCCCCTCCATCTGAGCATCATCGATTCCTCCCGTACTGACGGCACATGAACACGTTGTCCGACACCTTGGTCTTCCCGGGAGTTATCGATGTGTCCCTCTCGATCCCCATTCCGAACGGCGGGAACCTGATCTCCTGAAGCTGTCTCAGCGTGACGTATCCCCATTCCCACAACAGCTTCCCGGGCGCGTAATCGTCCGGGAATCCGAGTGTGACGAATCCGTACAGGGTGTAGTCCCCGTTCTTAACGGGTTCTCCTTCGGTTATGAGCCATGTGGCGGCGGAGCCTCCGAAGTACTTGGCTACCACTTTCGCGTCTCCGCCCTTTCCGTTCTGGGAACCGAGAGGATACTTCTTCAGTGCCTTCTCGATCTCCGATGTCATCAACTGCATTCCTTCATGCCCTCCTTCTGTTTCCGAAAATGTTTTTCGTAATCGTCCTTGCATCGAGTTTCTTCAGTTCCTTCAGTTCGCGCAGAATGGAACGGCGGATATCCTCCATATCCGGTTCCAAGTCCTCGTCCTCGTAGGATTCCAGATCTTCGACGATCGGGTCGTAATCGCCCGATACGAGCATCGAATATGTCTCTCCCGCGATCCGGGCCATCCCGTCCTGGCGGGTCTCGCTCGAATAGAGCTGGTCGCTGAATCCGTAATGGTCCACATCGTCGTAGAACTGGACGATCGTCCATGATAGGCCGATCTTGCGGGAGCGGATCTGGATCGGGTCCACGGTCATGCGAACACCCCGCTTGATTGAACGGATAGACGTGGGAGAAGGCGCGACATCGAGGAAGGGGGTCCGCCGGGTCCCCTATGGCTTAGTACGTATGACCGTACCTCTTCGGCGATGCCGACGGAACAAGGGGATTCCCCGTCCATAATCCTTGCCGTTCCTGCGTTGCGGGCGTGACCCGCATCGCGTATGCGTATGTGCGCGATCATGCGAACACCGCGTAGATGCGGGCCTTGTCGCCCGACGCTTTCAGCTGCTTCTTCAGAGACTCCGCCTTGGTTTTGGACGAGAACTCGCCTTCGACCCTTCCGTCAACCCTGACCTCGTAAACGATCGAGCCTTTCTTGGGGTCCGGCTTAGCCTTCACGGGCTTGACGGGTGCCTTCTTGGGCTTCGGCTCGGGTTCGGGCTTCTTGGCCTTGACGGGCTTGGAAGGTGCCTTCTTCGGAGTCTTCTTCGGAGCGGGCTTCGCAACCGGCTTATCGGCGGGTGTCGGATTCGGTTCCTCCTCGATCTTGTACCAGAGGTTTTCGTTTCCTGCTATCCTGACGTATCTGCCGTCCGATTCCAGAGCCTCGGGGGAATATGTCCCCATCCCGTAGCGTTTCTCGCCGTTGACGAGCCTGTAAGCCTCAACATCCACCCAATTCTTCGGATTCCGAGCGGGCTTCATGCTCAGCCAGACGGTCCAGCCTTTGTTGATCAGCCTGCAACGGACCGGTTCGGCGAATCCGGATAGGATCTGCTCCTGTGTCAAACGGCTACCCCCGTAATCCGGCGGGGAGTAGAAGGCGGGCGAGACCTTCGGAGCGGGCTTGGATGTAGGCTTCGGGACTGTTTTCTCGACAGGCTTATCCGCCGCCTTCTTGGGAACCGCCTTCGGAGACCTCGCATTCAGATGCCGTAGCCTCCGCTGGATGCCCTTCCATTCCTCGTACGTGAGACCGTAATCGGACCAGCGGGTCCAGTACTCCGAGTAGCGCGACAGTTCGCACTCAAGGAACATCTCGCAGACCTCGTGGCATCCGTTCGGATCGGACAGGAACTCGAAGAGCTCCTTGGCCGTGTACATCGGCAGACGCTCGCCCGTGTACGGCCTGACGAACCACTGCCCCTGACGTTGAAGTTCGACGGCGATCTCCTGGAGCCTTTCGGCCAGTTCCATGATGGCCTTCGGGGAGTCGTCCCTCTCGGCCTCCGAGATTTTGTCCCTCTGGAACGGAACGCGGGTCATGGCGGAACCCAACGGCTTCTCGGGCGGTACCTCCTCCCCTTTCTTGATGGGCTTGGTGAACGCCTTGGCGTCGGGCGCGTCCTGAAGGCGGTAACGATACGTTACACGGTACTTCGGCTTCGGCATCCCCTCCGAACCCTCGATGATCAGATAGTCGCCTTCGATGCGGACGTCCTTCACGTCGTCGAGGATGCCCCCTCCGCTCCCGCCGTTCCCCCTTCCGTCGTTGAACATATCGTGGTAGGACAGCGTGAGCCTTCCTGCGTAGTACCCCTCGGTGCTGTATTCGAGATAGCGCGAGACGGTGTTTGCCAGGATCTTGGCCTTCCCGTCGATCAGCTTCCCGTTCTCTATGACAGACACGGGGCATCCGAAGATGTCGGTCTCGTACTTCGGATCGTGCGTCCTGAAGTACTTGACCGCGGCCTCGGCACGGCTCCTTAGAGCCTTCATGTCGGCATCCCCGTCGTAGCGGTAGAAACCGTACTCCGACTTGGACGCGATCATCCGGACCGCCTCTTCTTCCGCCCGTCCGTGTACCTCAGCATCGCATCGGCGACAACGTTCGTCACCTCGGCGATGTACTCCGCTTGGAAGAACGGATACCATGACCAGAACTCGCACGTTATGACCTTTCCGAGTTCCGTCCTCTCGATCCGTCTGGCCTCGTCCTCGATGATGCTCCTTACCCTGTCCCCGGTCATCCCGATGTACCTGTCGGGATGCTCCTTGGCGTTCCCGATGAAGTACCTGAGCGCGGAGAAGTTGGTGAAGGTGCTGTCGCTCGTGCGCTCCTGTATGTACGCGTCCGCGAGGACGGCCACGTCCCCGGGATCCTTTCCGGAGAGGATGCCCCATGCGATCTGCTCGGCCATCCTCCCGTCCAGATGGACCGTCATGGACGGACCCTCCTGTTCCAATCGTCAAGGCATTGCTTGCCGTCATCATAGGATGCGGTCTGAAGGTGGCATTCCTGACACTCGATCCATAATTCGGAAGCGAGATTCATCATGGCCTTCCCTCCGCAGCACGGACAGGGAAGGATGGGGGTGTCGTCCTCGTTATCGTCGCCGATGCCGATGACGATGCTCCCGTCGTCCTCGATGACGATCTCGATCGTGAGTTCATCGGACATCGGTACTCCCTCCCGTAATCGCCGGTCTCGGCTTCGCACATGGAGTATAGCATCGCCTTCAGCGTGGTTGGGCCGGGCTTGAACCGCTCCAATCCGTTGTCCTCGAAGATCTCGTCGTAATGGAAACGCTCGACGAGTTCCATCAGTTCCTGAGCACTGTCGTACCCGTATCCCTCGATGACCGCATCCTCGGCGCACTGACGGACGGCGGTGGCGCACAGGATACCCTGAAGACGGAACATCCAACCCGCGCCGTATAACTCCGGAAGGTCCGATAGGTCCCTCGACCCTTCCTTGAGCAGAGCCAAGTAATCGTTCCTGCGAACAGTTGTGAGACCGATCATGCCCTGCACCTCTTGGCGGGGGACTTGGATTTGGTTGATTTCGACTTGGTGTTGGACGATTTCGTGCTCTTGGACTTGGTACTGGCCGATTTGGTGTTCTTCGATTGACGCGTGATCTTGCGGTTCTTTGACGGGGATTTCTTCCCTACCGGCTTTCCACACTTACCGCATCCAGTGCAACCTCCCTTACAGGTCGAAGTAGGACGGCGGTTGTCCGTCCTTACGGTGGTCCCCCAGAGAGCCAGCACCTCGGCCAGCTCCCTCGGAACGGGGTATTTGTCACCGAAGGCGATCTCCTCGTATCCCCAACCGCACATGAAATCGACGCACATCTTCTCGTACTTCGAATAAGAGAGCGAAATGAAGTGGCCGTTCCCGTCCATCACGAAGTACTCGTCCGAGTAGTTCACGTTCGGGTGGGAATAATAGCCTTCGAAGAACACGTCCATCGAGTCCATCGAGTCGAGATAGTCGATCATGGAGTTCCGATCCATCGGGAATGACCCAGAATCCACCTCGGGCCAGATCTGTTCGGCCAGATCGACCGCCACATCGCGGTTGGTCCTCATCCACTCCTTGAAAGCGTCGTATGCGGTGTATGAAGGGTCGGTCCTTCTGACGAGACGGTAGTAGTCCATGTCGGCTACCATCTCAACGCCTCCCGCGCTTCCACGATTTCGAGACGGTCTTCCCGAGACGGATCGGCTTCCCGTAGACCTCGTAGACCACTCTCGTCTCGAAGTTGAACCCGTAATCCCCACCGACCTCCGGCTCGTAGTCCTCGGTGATGCTCTGGTACGAGTACAGTTCCGACGGGATCCCGTCGAGGAACGCCATTATCGCGCGGTACTCGTCCGACGAGTACCGGTCGAAGTGGTTCCTGTCCTGCCAGATGGCGGTGACGGCACCGTCATCGGTACGAGCAAGCTGGTCCGGCTCCCCGTAGGCCAGCCTTCCGATCATCTCAAGGAATCCGTCCGCGGCCATCGGCGAGACGGTGACACCCAACGATGTGTATTGACTCATATCATCGCCTCAGACGACGATCTCCCCGCGTCTGAGAACAGCGGCGGAGATCCTTCCTATGTCGTCGTCCGTGATCCTGAATCCGTTCCTGTCCCTGATGCGGATAAGGAACGAATACATCGCATCGCCCATTCCGTTGAATGCGACGTACTCGTTCCCGAAGGCGCATCTGGCCTCGTGCAAGAGGGATGTCGCGTCGTATCTCGATGCAAGGTACTCGCGCATCCTGTCAAGGTCCTCGTAAGAGGACTGATTCCCCGCGCCCATGTAGGACGGACACTGTATCCTGCATCCTTCGATGCAACCGCAGTATCCTTCGTAGGCGCACTCCTCCGATCTTCTCATGTCCATACTCCTTTTCTGTTTTCGTTTTTCGCAATCGTCCGATAACCCTCATTTTCACCCGATTCAAGGGTGGAAAGAAGGGTTATCTACCCTGTTTCATTCTTTTTTGCCCGAAATTCTATTCATTTCGACATCAGTTTGATTCTTAAAACGTTTTTAGTAAACGGACCGCCGGCAAAGCGTGACCCATTCACCGCTCGGTGTAGCGGAAGACGGCGTGGATGCGATCGGTACGCCCGTCATGCACGCGCATACGGACCTCCCGCCTCTTCCTTCTGGAAAGGCTCCTTCCCAATTCCTCCAATTCGTCCAGGTCCCCCTGGTATTCCGCGAATGTGACCCTCAATCCGTTGTCGTAGGTGTACGTGTACCAACAGCCGGAGGCCTTCCTCGCCTTGTCGTTCCTGTATTCGGTTATCATCGGATCGCACCTACCCAGATGGTCGCTAACGCTGCCAACAGCCAGAAGATGCCCCTGCGGTACAACCCGACCTTGATGGCCAGCACCGCGCCGACGATCTCGCCTGTGAGAACCAATAGCAACCAATTGTCGCGGATCCAGTCCAGATACGGGGACAATGCATCGGCGTATCCGGAGACCGTCGAGCAGAGGTTCTGAACCGACTCGAATTCTACCATGATCTCATATCCTCGGCAGAAGACGGACGATCGGGTCCGCCTTCGTGAAGCGTATATAGGGTTCGGACCAATCTCCATGACATGACGGAGACAAAGAAGACCGAAAAGACCGAGAAGAAACCCGACCCGAGGAACGTTCCTCCGTTCGGGGGCCTTGAGTTCGATATTACCGAAGAGGATATCCTGAAGAACATCAGAGACTACCCCTACGTCATGGGCAAACTCAAGGAAATCTGACCGGGCATCCGCCCGATCAAACCGCTTCCCGGGATCTTTCTGCCTATTACGCTTCATCCTCGATTCGAACAATCGCCGGAACTCAACTCCCCGTGAATACGCCATCAGTAGTCGGATCGGATGTGAATTTCAGCAACGACGTGTAATCAGACATCGTGAACGTCGATTCAGCAGCTACCAATGGGATCTTATCTCCCGACTGATACGTTACCCCGTCGCAAGTCCATTTCACACTCCGATCCTCGTACATCGGTGCGGTAACCGTACTGCCCTTGGGACAAGACAACCATCCGCTTCCATCGAAATAGGCGCACGGATAGTCCTCCGTAGCATTGACGATGATACGGGTCGTCTCAAAGAACACGTGCTGTTGCGGGTTAAGAACCATCGTCACTCCGGCTCTCATCGTCCCCGGGAACTGTGCGACTCCGCTCAGATCGGCCGCCACATAACCTTCGTTGTAGTTCTCTCTGAAATTGCTGAACTTGAGTCCGAAATTGGAACCTGTGAAAGCGATTCCGGGAAAGAGATTCCGATCGTAATGCACAGATCCATACTCATCGCCTACGAGCGGTGCGCCGACCGCGATGTCAATCGATTCGCCGACTTTCATGGTGCATACCGTAACATTGCTGTTTTCCGGCAAAGTCGATGTCGTGTACGCTTCCGTATCGGTATCCAGCATCGCCAGTCCCCCCCCAGAGCGACCATCATCATCACCACAGCCAATGCGGTGATCTTCCTTCCTTTCATTCAAACCAGCCTCATATCTTATGTCTCTTCACGGATCCGAATAAACGCCCGGACCTCCGGCGACCTTTCAAATACGACGATTCCGATGATTCATCGAGGCGAACCATATGATATCCCGCACGGGGGGTGCGGAGTTGTATGGCAATCCCAGGGGGCGAATCCGTAATGGATTGTCCGTGCGGCCTGTATTCTACCAGTTGGGTGGAAGCAGGTTCCCCCTGTCTTCTGCGTTTCAAGGATTCGATTTCCGACCTCCGACCATTCTTTAAATATCCCTTTGACGATTCTTCATCGAGGCGAGTTGTAGGTCCCCCATCCTTGCGATGGAACTCTGCAACAATCCCAGGGGGCGAATCCATCGTGGATTGTCCGTGTGGCCTGTATTCTACCGATATGGCGGAAGCAGGTTCCCCCTGTCTTCTGTTCGAACTGTGTACATACTTCTGTTCCGGTTCGTAATAGAGCATACGAACGTACGTCTTGTCATTCAGATTGACCATTCTCCCGATGGCTCCTACAACGAAATCGTTCGTCTGAAGCCCATAGCTGAATCTGGAATCGAGGACCTCGCATTCCACATCGTTCATACGATTCTCGTTATCTTCGAATGCCTTGCGAACCAATCTGTCCGGAACCCCATCCTTGTGATCCACCTCCACGACCAGATCGTTTCTGGATCCGTACATGGAAACGATATCGTCTGCCATGGTCCGAACCATATTCAGATGGAGAATCGGCTGTTCATGCCTTTCCACTGGTTCCTTCCCTTTGTGATAGCACGTGAACATAACTTTCGATACGGCAGGCGCCGCATACCTCAGAACCTTCTCACGGAGAAGATTGTGGGTGATGAACTTCACTTCTTCATCCAATCCTAATCTCCTCGTGGCGTCGTCGAACCTCCTCCTGTCGTTGACCACGCACGCTACGACCGTGTAATAGCGTTCGCCCTTCAACGACTTGCCGAGATTCCCCGTCTCGTCGACGGCGACATAGATGTATTCCTCGCCCATCGGATCACCGCGGCCAATGGAACGTCCAGCCTATCGGTTGCTTCTCCAACAGACCGGCCAGCGGTTCCGATGCTATCAGTCCGAACGCTATCAGTATCAGTCCTACCACGGCGAAGATCGGATTCCCGCGCCCGAGTCCGTACGCCATGCACGCGCCCCCGATCACGAGGAAGATCAGACGGATCAGTTCCGCCATGTCGTTGGACTCATGCGGTCCCACAGGCGTGAAATGCTCCATATCCTCCGCTTTGATGTAATCGACCTGGGATGCCTTCAGTTCCATCGAGGACACGGGCTTCCCGTCGTGCATCATCTCCGATATTCCGATGGTCGAACCAGAGTCCAGATACAGAAGGTCGCAATCCGTGTACTTCGCGGAATCGAATCCCGAAAGGGACGAACAGCTTCCGTACACCAATACGAAACACTGCGATCCCGTCTCCTGCGTTCCGGTCTTCAGAGTCGTGGTCTTGTAGAAGATCGGCGTGAAGGCAACATTCTCGTAGACCGTGCAAGTGGTCGAACCGTTGGTGTTCGAACCCTTCATCGTCAAGGTACCGCGACAGTACAGGGTCATCGAGTCCTGCGTCAGCTTGTAGTTGTCCTTCTTGATCTGGCTGTCGTTGTCCTTCCACCACGATGAAAGCTGGTCCATGTAGAGCGTGACCAACAGCCTCTTCTGATCGTCGGTCAGATCGACGTTCTCGTAGGTGTCGGGGACGTTCAATGTCGTGAGATACATCGACGCTGATCCAGCAGAATCGTAGATGTCCCAAACGGTGTGGGCTGATTGGTTGGCCTTGAACAGAACCGAATCGATCTGCTTGATCAGCTTGGCGTAGTAGACCATCATCGCCGTGATGTCGGAGACCTGCCTGTCGGATGCGTTCTGGGGTACGACGGAGAGCTTGAACAGGTCGTATCCGCCGTTGTCCACGGCTTGATACGTCTTGGTTCCGTCGTAGAGGTACGAGCCGTTGCATGAGATGATCATCGACTCCGAACCGGAAGTGATCATCAATCCCCCTTCCACATTGGCTGAATCGGCTTCCAGCGCGTACATGAAGTTCCCGAAGTAGGTCACCCCGGGATCGAGACGATAGACGTTGTAGCCCGTCCATGACTCCACATCCGGGAGATCGTAGTTCCATCCCGCCTTCAGCTCCCACTTGATGCCGTTCGCGCCCGTCATGGTAGCGGGCGCGGATGCGTACACGGGACCGCCGACGTAGTAGACAGCGGCCTGGCCGTTGTGGACGGTGCGATCGTTCCCGCTTCCGACCACCTGCCCCATCCTCGCGGTGAACCCGTCGGAAGATGTGGCGGAGATCGAAGAGGAACCTATCGAGAAGGTCAGCTGCATCTTCCCGTTCCCGTAGTATTGGGCGTAGTCGGATGCGTTCCATTCGCCTATGTGTTCGGCGACGACGGAGAACTGCTCGTTGATCTGGTTGGTCGCGTTGACGAGCATCAGCGCACTGTTGTAGTACGCGGAAGACAGCGTGAGCGTGTCGTAGGGACTGTACGCGGAGTTCGGCTTCCAGTAGGCGGAAGATGCGAGCTCCGCCTGCCTCACCCAATGCTCGGAAGTGAGTCCCCAGATGTTCTGATAGTTGTTCAGAGCGTTAGCGTACTGCGTGGTACCGTCGGAGAGGGATCTGGCCAGCAATCTGGCCTCCTCCTTGCGCAACTCGTCTTCATCCACGCTCGTGGATGGATCGGGATGCGTCAGATCGTAGATCTCCCATCCGAGGAACACCCCGGAGAGGAAGTTGGCGATCTGCTTCCAGTGCTTTGCGACGTACTTCCCCGCGTGAACTGCTGCGGTAACCGGACTGGCCTCCGAATCCTCCTCGTCCTGCAACTGAACCGCCGTGAAAGGAACGGCCAGCATGATCAGAACGAACGAGAGGGCGATGATGCGCTTGGACTTCAGATCCAGAATCTCACCGCCATGAATGCTATGAGAACGACGATCACAGCCACGATCCACCAATTCTGCTGGATCCAGCTCCTGTCGTCGTCCGAATCGGGTGTGGGTTCGGGTTCTTCGGGTTCCGACGGAACGGTAACGGTCTGCGTCTTGGAATCGCTGTGTCCTGTGGACGATTTGACGACGAGGGTGATCGAATGCTTCCCTTCCGTCAGTCCTTCGGAGTCAACGTCGATGGTCTTGCCGGAACCGATGACCTTCCCGTCGAGCATCCAGCTGTACGATACCGCGTTGTTGGACTTGGACGCGTCCAGATGCCATCCGCTCTCGGTCTTGGTTATGGAGAAATCCGCCTTCGGAACGATCTTATCCGGAACATCGGGAACGACATAATCCCATCCGCCCGTGAGCGTCATGTCGCGCGTAACGGTCTTGGAGAAATCCCATTTGGCTCCCTCGAAGTACCATCCCGTGAAGGTGTGACCCTCCCAGACGGGTGCCTCGGGTTCGGTCGCCGTCTTCCCCGCATCGACGATCTGCTCGGTGAACAGTCCCCCGTTCCCGGGATCGAACGTCACGATGTAGTTCAGAGGCGGATTGTAATGCTCGCCGGCGACGCTGTAAGGCATCTTGGAGATGTAGGGATTCGGAGAGGAATCGTAGGAATATACGGTGATGTAGCCGTACGATGTGTAGCCGTACGTGTGCTCGGCCTTTCCGACGGACGGGCCGATCGAATCGCTTTGCGCTCCGTCTATGTCGCCCCAATCGACATCGAATCTCATGTCGCGGTAGATGCCCTTCAGTTCGATGGTCGCTTTGAGACCGTCCACGGATACAGTGAAATGCTCGTCCCACTGAGCCTGCAAGACGGTATCGCCCGTCACGGTGTCGGTGCTGAAGTTCCAATTATCGGTCTGGGTGATGGACCTCCATCCGAGGAAAACGTGACCGTCGCGCGTGGGATCAGCCGGTTTGGTGACGTATCCGCCCGACAATATGCGCTGAACAGGGTAGTCCCCCTGCCCTTGGTTGGTGCTGAAGGAAACGTCGTAGTAGACGGGTTGGGGTTCCGGATCGGGATCGACCGGTGTGGTATTCTGCTCCCATACCGCGTACAGGGTCTTGTTCCCGAGCACTTGGTAATCCTCGGTTCCCAGATTGGTGCCGTTCTGCGTCTCGGACCATCCGATGAACGTGTATCCTTCGCGCACCATGCACAGCTTGGTCGGCAGCTTCACGTATGTTCCGGATTCGACCTGCTGCGAGTAGACGGTACCCTGCCCGCCGTTGGCGTTGTATGTCACGGTGAAGAGAGCGGTCCCGTTCTTGACGAAATACGCCTGCATATAGGCCGAACCCTTGGATTCGATCGTCAGTCCCGGAGCGTATGCGATGTCTTGATCCTGCATCGGACGCCATCCGATGAACGTGTATCCGTCCTTGGAGACCCCGCTGTCCTTCAGAGTGACGGACGAGCCGTCATGCACGACGTAAGCCTGGACGTTGGCGAGGGATCCGCCGTCCAGCGAGTAGACAAGGACGTTCGGGTCGGAAACCCACTTGGCCTTGACGGTAGCGTCGAACGCTATCGTATAGAGACTTCCCAGAGCGTAGACGGACTTGCTACCCCTTCCGTCGGGTATCTCCCAACCTACGAGGGTGTATCCGCTCTTGGCGATCTGGGTTCCGTTGCTGTCGGTGTAGTTGGGAAGGACGATGGCGGTCCCTATTGGTCCCTTGACAGAATTGACCGATCCGGTTCCGCCGTCCATGTCGAATGCGAGTATCGGCTGCTCGTCCGCCGAAACGGGTACGACGACGTACCATCTCATGAGAAGGTCGTCGGTATCGCCGTAGCTTCCGCCGACCATACCCTTGGTCTTGACGGTCACATCGACGGTGTAGACCCCGTTCCTCGTAGGGGATCCCGAGAAAGAGAGCTCCCCCTTGCTGGATATGTCCAATGTGAGCCAGTCGGCTGAGATAGATGTGTTCTTGTTGGTCGTCTCGGACGATTTGGCATCTCCGCAGTAGGTCACGGACAGACCGTACTTGATGTTGGTCCTCTGGGATGCGGCCTCCTTCATGTAGACGTATGTGTCGATCGAGGACGGGTCCAGACCGACGGTTCCGCCGATCGTCGTCTGGATGACCTCGGCCTCGTATGTCTTGTTGTCGGACGATCCTCCGAACTTGATCAGACCCTTGTACGTAAGGTCCTCCCAGACGGCATAGACCGTCTTGTTCGAAGAGACGGTCATCTCCTGTCCGGGATGCCATTGGACGGCTCCCGTGGACGTGGATGACCATCCGATCAGGATGTATCCGCTCTTGGCGAACGTGTTGGACGGGAGAACGAATCCCTGTCCGGATATGACCGAATAGGACTTGGACGAACCGTCGGACGACGTTCCGCCGTTGCCGTTCAATGTGACGGAATAGAGCGTATCCGCGTCGCTGTCGTCGATTACGACGGAAACGAACGCGAACGATGCTATCAGGACGAGCACCGCCCCGATCAGGGCCTTGGAAGAGGCGTTCAGTTGCATTGGATGCACCTCTTCTTCCCGCACTTCGAACCGAACGGGTCGCACCTGTGAGGTTCTTTATAGTCAGAACCGCTATCCGAAACCCAAGGGGCGGACGATGGCAGTTGCGTACTACCATCCAACCTCTTTATGGGAGCCGACGGTGGCCTTTGCGTAAGTCCACCCGCTCCCATCGGGGCGAACGCCGGGTGCTGCGTGCAGCCTGCCAGCCCCGGCCTCTTCTGTTCTGAACGTGTTAAGTACCCGGAATCCCTGGCATCTGGTTGGAGACGAGCGGGACGATACTGCGGTATATCCCTAGTCTCCGTTCTACCGGGACATTTCCTTCCGATCTTGGCGTTCTTAGAGATTCTTGACCCCTTTTTGACGGGTTCTGAATCCGTTAAATACTTGGAATCCCTATCATTGTGTGGGAGGAAAGCGGAGTTAAGCTGCGGCCTGCTCCTATTCTCCCTTATATCGATGCTTTTCATTCTGATTTTGTCGAAATATGTGTCATCGGCGAATCCATGAGGCAATAATGTCTTTCCAATGCTGGATGCAGACAGATCTGCCATCTGAATCAGCCTGTATACGTTGGATTCTCCCATCACGAGAATGCAACGCTCGTTCCACAGAAGGGTACAGGTTTCTTCCTTGATGTTGTTACTCCGATCGTATGTGATCAAAACTACGTCGGAGTAATCCGTACTCAATATCGCCTCGATCATCTCGTTGAGCAACGATAACAAGTACAGTTCGTCGATAGGCTGACCTTTGATCCTTCCAGAAGCAGTGGATTTTGCATTCTTGAAGACGGTCTTGTAGAGAATCAGAATGCTCTCATTCCCGAAATTCGTCATCAAACTGATGCAAATGTCCGGATGCTCGTTCCTCAGCTTGCTGAAATGGACCTCCCCGTCATACAGCGGAACGCCTTCCAGCAGTCTGTCGTAATCTATCGGCGACAGTTCGGTGACGGCGGACAACGTGAACGGTTTCCCGTTCTCCTTGGGCTTCCTTGACGGATTCCCCGACTCGTCGATCGCCCAATACGATACGGGCTTGCGTATGAGTCCGCGGACATCATCCAATGTCAAACCGTGGGGCCTCCGCTCGGGGGGCCTGGTGTTTCTCGAAATGAATCTCATGAACGAAACCTCCTTGGGACGGGGCTTCCCCCGTCCGGGAAAGGTTCAGGGCGTATCCGCCCCGGATCCGTTTGCTCCGATCATCCCTTCACCACCGCCTCGATGCCTTCGGCGGAAGGCGGTGCGGTCAACCCGTTGGAAAGAATCTCGATCTCGACGGTCTCGGTCGCCGTGACGCATCCGGTGTTCTCGGCGGTCAGGACGATGCTCAACGTACCCGTCTTGACAGGGGTGAACGTGAGCACGAAATCGTATCCTCCCGTTCCGTCGGACTTAGGGACGAGGTTGTAATCCGTCCACGCATCCGCGGAGTTCGGCACGCATTCCAGTTCGACCTGGTTGACGTGGATCTTGACCGTGACCGATGTTCCGATGACAGCCGATGCGGGCGCATCGACATCGATCGTCAGGATCTTCAGCCACACGGCGTAGATCGTCTTGGTCCCGTCGTGAGCCACGGAAACCGAGTCTCCCGCCTTGTAGACGGACGATACGGCATCAGAGGTATCGGCCCACCCGTTGAAGCTGTATCCTTCGCGCACGGGCGCGGACGAGGCCACGGTGAAGACGTGCGCTTCCGTGGATGCTCCCGTAAAGGAATCATCGGCGGGTGCGCCCGTACCGCCGTTCGCGTCGTACTTCAGAACGGATGTGTACGTGGTCTCCGGGATCGCGTTCCATCCCGCGTAGAGCGTGGTGTGCTTGGCCACTTCGGATGTCCAGTCGAACGCCTTGGTGCATTCGGAGTCGGTGTACCATCCCGTGAACTCGGATCCCGCTTTCACGGGATCGGCGGGCTTCTCGGGAACATAATGGGACTTGGTGCCTTCGATCGAAGGGACGGACGAACCGCCCTTGGAATCGAAAGTGACGATCGGATACCCGTAGATGTGGTAGAGGTACGTGAGCTTGGACTCCCCATCGACCAACTGGCCTTCGGAGTTCGTGTACTGGTTGCGCATTGTGGCGGTCACAACGTAATCGCCCTTCTCGGAGTACGTGTGCTGGACGGTACCGACGGGATTATCGGAAGTTATCTGGACGGTCACCTTCTCGGAACCGTCGCCGAAATCCCATTCGACCGACGACACCTGGTTGGGTTCGATCAGTCCCATCGTTATCTTGTATCCGTAGAGGTCGATCGTCCCGTCGTAGGTCTCCGCGTCGGATGCCGGCGCGATCATGACAAGGGCCGATGCCGTCGCCACGAGGACGACGACAAGGGCCAGAGGCTTGAGAGAGTAATCGCGCATCGTATCACTCCGCGAAGGCGAACATTCCGTTCGCTCCCGGGATCGAATTGAATCCAAGCGAGGAGTAGACCTTCAGTGCGAATGTCTGCGAATCGGAGTTGTACCCGGTCTTCGAGACAGTCACGGTTATGTTGTAGGTTCCGGACGCGGTGGGCGTACCGCTGATCTTTCCGTTCGATACGGACAGCCAATCGGCTCCCGATACGGTCACGGTGCATCCGGAAACGTTCACAGTAGGCGTGTAGGACCACGACTGGCCTACCTTCAGGGATTTGGTAGCCGGCTCGGACGTGATATCCAGATCCGCCGCCTGCCACACGGCATAGAGGGTCTTGGAGCCGTTGTAAGGCACGGAGATCGTGCTGTTAGGCTGATAACTCGCAGTGCTGGCCGAACCGCTCTCGGACCATCCCTTGAAGATGAAACCCGATTTGCTCGGAGTCGTCGAGGGGATCGTGAACGTATGCGCCGACGTGGATGTGCCCGTGTATGTGAGCGCGGAAGGCGCACCCGTACCGCCGTTCGCATCGAAGTTCAGAGTCGAGGTGTAGGTCTGCTTCCAAACGGCGTACAGGGTCACCGACGAACCGTAGGATACCGATATGGTGGAACCGGGCGGGTAGCTCGCGGTGGACGATCCGCTGGATGTGGACCATCCTTGGAACTCGTATCCCGATCTCGTCGGTTTCGTAGAGGATATCGTGAACGTCTTGGAACCGCTGGCCGACGATGCGTAGATGCTGTCGGATTGGGTCGAAGGAGCACCGCTCCCGCCGTTGGCGTTGTAGTAGAGGTATGCGTAGTAGTTCTGCTTGTTCTCCTTCCAGACGGCGTACAGGGTCTTGTCGTTGTAATCGACATAGATGGTGTCTCCCGCATGATACTTGGCTGTGGTCGCAGTCTTGCTCTCGGCCCATCCGAGGAACGTGTATCCCGATCTGGTGGGCTGATTGGTTGGAATGGTAAAAGCCAGAGTCGAAGAATTGTTGGTAGCCGATTTCTGCTCCCATCCGTCCCATTCGCCCAAGCTGCCACCGTTGGCATCGAAGTACAGACTGTAATAGTACAACGGGTTGTTGACGGTGATTGTCTTAGTCGCGGATTTCCCGGAACCGTCATTGGCGGTACATTTGATGACGACCGAACCGGCGGCCTTACCGACAACGGTACAGTTGGTTCCGTTGGGTGTGATGGATGCGTATGTGCTTCCGGACTGAATCGACCATGTGACGCTCTTATCCGTAGCATTGGAAGGGCTAACGGATGCGGAGAGGGTTATCGAGGCACCCTTATTCACACTGGATGCTCCGACGATGGAGATCGAGGTGACCGGCGTGCCCTTGGCGACGGCGACTAGGGTAACGGTTACAGACTCGACGGGAACCCCGTTGTCATTCGCTTCGATTTGAATTGATATAGTGCCTGCTTTGGTGATGGTACCTTTCAAATCACCATAGGTAGCCGTCAGCCCATATCCGGATGTGACGTTACGAACTAGCCATTCCAGATCGGCTTGTGTATTGCTGATGGAAACCGACGAACCCACTTGGACGTATAATGTGCCGGTGATATTGTCAGCATTGATGGAGATGCCGGTATAGGGGTTGCTGCTCGAACTCGTGTTTGTACCGCCCGTGAACGTGCCCAATGCACCTTCCGTATCCTCCGATGCCATCACCCCTCCCAAGGCGCACATCGCCAGCAACGCCACGGCGAGCAAGGCGAAGGCCCGTGGAAGGGGTTTGGAAGAGGTTTGGTTCGGCATCAGATCACGCCCAGATAGGACACGATCGCAAGGATGGCGAACAAAGCGGCGGGGATTCCGGCGATGTAGAATCCGGTGACGAGCATCGCAAAGATGCAGAGAGCGGCGACCACGGCGAAGATCTTCCAGAGATCGGAGCCGTTGTCATCGTTCTTGTCGTCCTCGGAAGGCTCGGAAGCCTCCTTCCAGTGGGCTTTCAGCGTGAGATCTGAAGTGATCGGGGTGGCGAAGTCGAACTTCACATCCCCGTTGTACCATCCGTCGAAGTCGAATCCTTCTTTGGTGGGGTTCTCGGGTGCGGTCGCTGTCTTTCCTTCCGCGATGCGGAGATCGGAGACGTTTCCGATTCCCCCGTCGAAATCGAAGGACACGGTGTAGAAGGTCTCGGACCATCCGGCGTAGAGGGTGGTGTGCTTGGCGACCTCGGAAGTCCAGTCGAAAGCCTGTGTGCATTCCTTGTCGGTGTACCATCCGCTGAAGCCGAATCCGTCCTTGACGGGATCGGCGGGCTTGGTCGGGACGTAGTGAGAGGAAGTCCCGACGATCTTCTCGACAGGGGTTCCCCCGTTGGTCTCGAAGGTTATCTCAGGATATCCGAGGATGTGGTAGAGGTAGGTGAGCTTGGACTCGCCGTCGACGAGCTGGCCGTCGGCGTTGGTGTACTGGTTGCGCATCGTGGCAGTCACAACATAATCTCCTTTCGCGGAGTACGTGTGCTGGACGGTGCCGACGGGGTTCTCGGAAGTGATCTGGACTGTCACGTGCTCGGAGCCATCTCCGAAGTCCCATTCGACGGAAGAGACTTGATCGGGTTCGATCAGTCCCATCGTGATCTTGTACCCGTAGAGGTCGATGGTGCCGTCGTAGGTAGTATCCGCATCGGCGGATACGGGGCACATCACGAACACGGCGGAAAGGGTGGCCAGGATGGCCACCCCCAGCGCCAGTGCCGCGCCCATACGGGATGAGCATGCTGTCGCTGTCATGTTCGATCACTCGGCGAAGGCGAACACTCCCGCTGCTCCGGGTGTGGAGCTGAATCCCATCGTCGAGTAGACGACGACATTCACGCTGATGGTTGCTGTCTGTCCCGCGGCGGACGTGACGGTCAGGGTGACTGCATCGGACGCGTGGGGGTCGGGGTAGGTGATCTTGAGCTTGCCGTCGGCGAAGGTCAGAGCATCGCCGTAGACGTTCTCGGAGATCTTGACGGTGTTGGAAGAACCGCCGGTGACGGTGTAAGCCTGTGAAGCGGCGATTCCCTGCTTGGCGACGAGCTTGTCGGCTCCCGCGATCTTCAGGGTGTCCTCCACGAGGTAGGAGACGACCTTGGTGGCGGTCTGTCCGTTGGCGGATCTGGCGGTGACGGTGATCTTCCCGTCGGCGGTGACGGCGGCGGAACCGGTGATGGTCAGCTTTCCGTCCTGCGCGATGGTGATTCCTGCGGTGGTGGGAACGGACCATGTGATGGTGGAGTGCTCCCCGGTGATGGAGAGAGCGACGACTTTATCGGTCTCGTTTCCGGTGTAGGTCAGGACCTTGTCGTTTCCGCCGGAGATGGCGAAGACAGGCTCGTAGTTGATCGTGACCTTCTTGGTGGCTGTCTGGGAAGGACCGTGGGCGGTGGTTCCCGTGAGAGTGATCACGGACTGTCCCGCGGTGGTTCCGGTGTATTTCCCGGAGATGACTCCGGTTGAAGCGTTCAGGGTGAGTCCTGCGGGAAGGGTCTTGTCGGCCTTCCAGGTGACTCCCAGATCGGTTCCGGTCTGAGCGATGGCCTTGGTAGCAACGGACTGTCCGGCGATGGCGACGATGGTCTCCTCGTTGTCTCCCTTGATGACGTTGAAGACGGTGAACTCGATGGTCAGTTCCTTGGACTCTCCCTTGCTGGAAGTAGCCTTCAGAACGATGGTGTTGGCCCCTACCTGGGTGGGGGTTCCGGTGATCCTGTTCCCGCTGAGGGTGAGACCGGGAGCCATCTCGGTAGCGGTCCAGGTGACGGTACCGATACCGCCCTCGGACTTGAGGTCGATGGTCTGGGAGCTTCCCTTGATGATCTCGTTGAGGCATCCGGTGTAGCTGACGGACATCGCAGCATTGACGGTGATCCTTATCCACTGGTAGGCGGTCTGATCGGACTCGGCGTGGTACGCCTTCAGAACGATGTTGTACGCGTTCCCTGCCATGTTCGCGGGGATGGCGGAGATCTTCAGGGTGTGCTTCTCGATGGTTGCAACAGCATCCAGCTCGTTGACCGCGAAGGTCAGAACGGTCCCTGCTTCCAGATCGGAAGGGAAGGTGGAGGTGTAACTCCATGTGTATCCGGGAGCGATGCTGATCTCGTTGACGGTACCGTATCCGGTCAGGTCCTCTCCTGTCGCGTCCACATCGGATACACCGACGAGGGCGACGCACAGCATGACCAGAACGGACAGGACCGCCGTGGGAGCCAGCAACTTCCTTTTGCTTGCATTCGCATTCATTTCATAATCCCGTGACATCCTCCATCAGGTACCGGAGCCATGCGAATCCTTTCGTGGCGGCGAAGGCGATCCCTTCGGAATCCCCCTCGACGTGCGATTCAGGTGTCTGGCCCTTCAACGAGGAAGGGACCTCCCCCAGCTTCGTGGGCGAAGTAAACGTGGATTCGCAGAACAGGTACCCGTCGGTGTCTCCCGCGTACACGCCCGCGGCCACGTGGGAAGGATAGTCCAGAAGGACCCATTCCAGCCCCATCGCACCGAATATCGAGCAGAGGAGGACCGCCTTGTCCTCGCAGTCCCCGGAACGGAGATACAGGGTCTCCACGGGCGATGCCCAGAATTCATCGCACCCGTAGTTCGTCTCGTCGGAGACGTAACGTATGGCGGTCTGGACGAAGTTCAGGGCGAGCGTCGCTTTATCAGCATCGGAAAGATCTCCGGCCTCTCCGAGGATGTGCTCCGCTACTTTCTGAACATAAGGGTCCCCGGGATCGACGAGGAACGATTGGGAATGGTTCAGGAGCGTTCCGTACCGGACCAGATTCCTGTCCATCGATCTCTCGAACTCTTCGACGGGGATGTCTATGACGAGGGTGTGCTTGGTGCTCTCGGTCACGTTGGGATAAGAGTACCAGATGAATGAATCGCCGGGATCCCCGTTTGTCTCCAGTGCGTGATGCGAAGCATCCTCGGGGGTCCACGGCATGAGCACCGCCAATGCGATCGGCAGCGCGATGATGACGAGGGAGACGGCGACCGTCCTGAGAATCTTCAGGGGACCATCCCCTGAAGCAGAAACGACGAGTGATCCCCGGCGGTCGCCGTGGAACGTGTGCCGTCACGGATGTCACTGTTGGGATCGGTTTGATCCGGGTGGCGGCATGGGCGTTCCATGCAACAGGAGATTATTCGGGATTATTAGAGTCCGGGAATTGGTACCTTTTCAAAGGTTTATATAGATGGAGAGAAGGGTGGAGGGTTGTTTACACCCTCGGAAAGTAATATACCTGGTACGATGAGCATACCTTTTATAAACTACACCACGTCTCAATGGTTTTCATGAATAATATAAGACGCCAAACCAGATGTACGGTGATCATTGGTGCGGGAGCCGCAGTTGAAGCTAGCGAAGAAATGAGCGGGTTGAGAATAGACACCACCACCATTACTAAATCTCTTTACGATAAACCCAGTGGCTATAATGTATATAAATGGTCCCGGGTATTCGAAATATTAATTAAAGAACAAGGTGGGTCAAATTGTTGCAATTTTGAAATAATATATGAAATGCTAATTGAAGCATGGGATGATCTATGGAAAGGCAGGTCTAACAAATTGATTGAATTGATTAGATCGTTTGGTTCTGATGAAGAGGATCATAATTATATTTACGGACTAATCCAATACCTATTATCAACAATAATGAAAGCGGTGAATTGCTACAATGAGAAGTATCCTCTGGGATGGTTCAATGATTTTATTAGTATGCTCGAAGAACTAAACGATTGTAACATTTATTTCGATTTTTGCATACTTAATTATGATACAATGATCGAAAAATCGTTGAAAAATTATAATGATGGTTTTATAAGAGCATACAAGGCACCAGATTATCCCGATGAATATTCTACATTCAACTTGAAAAAAGCCCTCGAATTCAAGAATCAAAACTTTGTATGTCATCCGCACGGGTGTGTGAATTATGCTGGCCATCTAATGAATCGTCCGCATGGGGATTCGGAACTATGCCTGTGGGACCATTGCATAGCTACATCATCAGAAACAATACAGTGCTTGTATACAAACAGCGAAAAACAAATGATGTCCCCTATAGTTACTGGACATAACAAATCAAGAAATTTCCATTACGAACCATTTACAACCTACATGGATATCATCAATGGCCGCATGTGCGATAATGACTCGATGATCATCATAGGTTACGGATTCGGCGACAAACACATAAACAATGTTGTTGAAAAATACGGTGCCGGATCCGGGAAACATTTCATCATGATATCTCCAATTAACAAAGAATTACAAAAGAGGGTTAGATGTGTGTGCGGATATGAAATTCCACAGACAGAGGGCATTTGGAAATCTACTGATGGGAATGCCGTCTGTTATATTGGCGGTTTCAAAAAAGCTACAGAAGATGCAGTATTCCTTGAAATGGTGAAAGAGTTGTTAAAAAAACGTGAGATGACATGCAACAAATAATTGGGGGTCAGACTCCTATTTAAATAGGTTCTTCAAGAGCAACTACTCAGGGCCCCCCCCCCTCCACCCTGAACAGTTACTTCTGAAGAACCAAAAAGAGCAGGTATGCCACAATAATCGGAGACAGAAGAGAGTATGGATTCGGTCATTCGACCGGATCGGATTAGGATGATTTCATCGAGGCTTGTTGTTCGAATCCACGGTGAAATGCACGGATGTGCAACCATCGAATGCACGCTTTACGATCTCCGTCACGGAATCCGGGATGCGAACCTCTTTCAGGGATGTGCAACCGGTGAATGCACCCCATCCGATCTCCGTCACGGAATCCGGGATGCGAACCTCTTTTAGAGATGTGCAAC
>ERZ1026854.666-NODE-666-length-23657-cov-6.376536_pt1 | contig 23657 bp, 27 predicted proteins | sample MGYA00380157_ERZ1026854 | MGnify/ENA primary metagenome ERZ1026854 (study PRJEB33269, sample SAMEA4719793) | human gut metagenome | biome: human-associated habitat; feature: organic feature; material: feces | place: Cameroon | collected 2013-10 ... | reverse complement strand
AATGTTTGTAATAGCTATTACTCGGAATCCACCAACTCGCATGTCACCTAGCTAGTCGATCTATGGGCCGAGTGATTGTCCAGAATCACACGGATCTGCGAATATTGAGGATATTTCTTGTCGAGTATGTCCAGGAAATCGATGAAATCCCTGCTCGTATGGGTTCTGCGGACCAGAGGGACCACGGTGCCGTCGTTCAGATTCAGACCTGCCAGGAGGGACAGCGTCCCATGTCTGATGTACTCGTAATCACGGGCCACGCATGCGTGGCCCTTTTCAGGATCGGGCATGAGGTCAGGTGCCGTTCCTTCGAGAATCTGGATCCCGGGCTTCTCATCGAAGGAGAATGTGGGCATATCCGGTTCCTCACCGGAATCTATCGTGACCTGTATCTCCTTGTAGAGAATCAGCAGCCTGTCCATCTTCTCCTTGAACTCCGGGTCCCTGTTCTCCAGATAGTATGTGATCCTGTGCGGTTTGATCTCCATCTCATCCAGGATGTCATGAACTGTGGATTTGGAGACATTCCTGAGATTCGGGTAATGATCTTCGACGCAGTGATTCCGTATGTGTCTGCGGAGAAGTTCTATGGTCCACAACTCCTCGCTGTATCCGAAATCCACAGGTTTGCAACATGCCAAGTGGGCGACGTACGCCTTGTCGTTGCCGTCTATCACGCAAGGCCTCCCGGGTCTGGGAAGGTCGTTCAGAGCTTCGATGGGACCGAACGCACGGCATTTCTGCATCGTCTTCTGGACAACGAGCCTGTCGATACCGAGCTGCTTGGCGATGTCCGTGTTCGAGACACCGTCTTCATACATCAGCATGATCTTGGAACGGGTCACTCTACGGAGCTCTTCCGAGCGGCTGTTCGCCACCTTCTGCAGTTCTGCACGTTCTTCATTCGTCAGAACCAATTCGAATGATCTCGGCCTTGCCATTTTGCACACCTCATATGGGTGTGCATAGATAGGGTTTGTAGGTTAATTAGATTACGTATTTAGCGAACGGTCTACTAGGTCGTCGAACTCCACCGTTCTGATGGTTCCCTCTCTGAGGATCTTCATGAGGGCCCAGAGGGTCTCTCTGGAATCGGGACCGACGTCTCTGTACTCCAAGTCAGACCAATGGAGATATCTGCTGTTGTACTCCTTGGCCAATTCCATGGTATCGGGGGACCAAGTGGGAAGACCTCCGTTCAGGAGATCTTTCAGCTCTGGTGCCTGTTCCGGTCTTTTCACGTATCCAGTAATCCTGGATGCACATAAGAACTTTACACTTTTCATCTGAATGAAAAGTTATGTAAAGTTGGTAGGAAGCCGATGCCTGGGGCCTTGGTAATCAGGGGTAGGGCCGGTACGCCGGCAACCTACCCCATTTGTTTTCTTCAGAGGGCTCCGCAGTCCTTCGTCGCCTGGGCGCAGACCTTACAGGAGTCCTTGATCTTGGGGAGTCCGATCTCGAGGAGCGTCAGAACCTTGTCGAGGCACTCGGACATGGTCTTGCTGACCATGTTGATGTCGACGGGCTCGTCCTTCCACATGTCGTAGTCCGTGATGGTCGCGAGGCTGCAGTAGCACATGCCGAGCTCTCTTGCGAGCTGGCATTCGGGGACGACGGTCATGCCGATGATGTCCGCGAAGTGCCTGAACATGCTGCTCTCGGCCCTGGTGGAGAACCTGGGGCCTTCGATGCACAGATACGTCCCGCCCATGTGGTATCTGATGCCCATCTCCTTCGCCGCGTTCTCGAAGATCGCGTTGAGGTGGGGGCAGAAAGGGTTGGGGATGGAGATGTGGACGGTCTTGTCCATGAAGTAGGTGTAGTCCCTCTTCTTGGTGAAGTCGATGAATTGGTCGGCAATGACCAGGTCGCCGGGGATGAAGTCCTCCTGGAGGGATCCGACGGCGCAGGCGGAGATGACGTACTTGCATCCCAGCTCCTTGAGCGCCCACATGTTGGCCCTGTAGGGGACGGAGGAAGGGGGGTGCTGGTGCTCCTTGCCGTGGCGGTAGAGGAACGCGACCTCGACACCGTTGATCTTTCCGATCATGATGGGATCGGAGGGTTTGCCGTAGGGGGTGTCCGGGAACACCTCTTCGATTTCCTCGAAGGTATCGGGGTTGTAGATCCCGGTACCGCCGATGATCGCTATCTTGGGCATGAGACGTCCAATATCCTCACCGTATAAAGCGAGTCTGTCCGACGTTTCGGGACTCGACCCTTGTTCCTTTAGAGAATCGTATCGGAGCTCCAGGATCCCTTCATTAGGATATATCATCCAATCTCGGTTTTTCGGAGTAAGGTTCTCGATGCGTTCGAAGTTCAATCTGTAGAAGTTCGTATGGCGCTGCTTAGACGGATCCGACTCGTTCCCGGTCAGGTCGGTCCCCGCGTATATCAGGAAGCTGTCGAGGATGTCCTTCAACGGAATGCGGGCGAGAGCGTTCAACGCCTCTTCCGGAACTCCGGAGATGCGACAGTTCTCTATTATGTCGCTCTTGCTCCATCTGCTGCGGGGACGGGTTTCCGATCTCACCCTCTTCGCGAAGATCCTGTCCATCTCCTCCTGGGATAACGTGCTGCATTCGGCGGAGAGCCTCTTCGGAGGCGAACTTTTGCGGTTGACCCTCTTCTTTACGGACATATCTCCGTATAGAAGCGATCCCGGGCGGCTCTCGCTCCTCGATATGAAGAGACAGGTCATGAGATCGAACGGACGTTCGTTCCGCGAGCCGTTGCGGATGTCCTCGTTCACCAGTTCCAGGGCGAACTCCCAGAGGTCCGAGCTCTCGCATTCGAACCACAATGTCCCGGTCTCGTTGTTCCTGAACACCAGGCTGTTCGTCTCCATCTGATGATCCAGGAAGTCGCGGTCGACGTAGAATTCGCGTCCGTTGAACCGGAATACGACGACCCCCGAGGGGTTCGATCCATCTCCCGTATCCCTGATGTCGCAGGGGACCTTCTCCGATAACTCCGCCCAATCGTAGGTCCTGTATTCGTGATTCGGGACGGATCCCGGAGGCAGATAACACGTACGCTCCATCGTACGTTCGATGAAAGCTGCAAGGTCGGGATTCAGGATCCCGTCCGCATGCGCACGGGCATCCTCGTCGTACCAGACCTTGCCGTATTCCGCCAGGTCGAACACGCGGCAGCCGGGGTGGGTCACTTGATAAGCGACGAGGTCCGGATGGATGACGTCGGCCCAGCGTGTGTCGTAATAGCGAATCCTGCCATCGTACCCTTTCCAAGGCACAAGATAATTCCGGATGATGCCAATGTCCGACAATCGAGGATACCTCCGATGCAGAATGGCGTCGGAGATTCATATCTTTCATCGTCACTGATCGTCGGTTATGTGGTTCGGATAAGATGTAAGGCGTTTCTGCCCCGGACCGGCTCGGGCCCGGGGCTGTCGGTCTCAATAGACCGAGAATATGCCGAACATGTCGAGCAGGCCGAACACGAGGATGGCGGCCAGACAGATCGGGCATATGTACTTGATCATGTACTCGAAGGGTCTCTCGAACTTGAATTCGCACCCATCTTCCTTGACCTCGTCAGACACCGTCTTGACACTGATGACGTAGCCGATGAACATGCATGTGAGGATGGCTGCGATCGGCATCAGGATCGAGTTGGTCGTCGTATCGAGGATACCGAGGACACCTGCGCCCTGGTCGTACGGGGACAGGTCGGTCATCAGAGGTCCGAAACCGAGCACGACGATGATTCCGATCACGATGAGCAGGAACGACGATACGACGATGGATTTCCTCCTCTTGAGCTTGGCCTCATCGGCGACGACGGAAACGACCGTCTCGAGCAGCGAGACCGCGGAGGTCAGTGCTGCGAAGATGACGAGCAGGTAGAACACGGGCGCCACGATGCTTCCTCCGGGCATCTGATCGAAGACCTGGGGGAGGGTGACGAACATGAGACCCATCCCGTGGGAGGACACTCCCGCTTCGCCCATGATGGCGAAGGAGGCGGGGATGATCATCAGACCGGCCAGGATGGCCACGGCGGTATCGATGAGGCTGATGTTGCGAGCGCTCCTCTCGATGCTGTCCGACTTCTTCATGTAGGATCCATACGTGATCATGATTCCCATGGCCAGGGACATGGAGTAGAAGATCTGGCTGATCGCTCCGAGGAACGTACCGCCGCTCAGCTTGGAGGGATCGGGCTTGAGGAAGTAGACGACTCCGTCAAGGGTTCCGTCGACTGCTACCAGGGCGTAGATGGTGATGGCGACCATCATGACGAGGAGAGCCGGGAGCAGGATCTTGCTGAGCTTCTCGATTCCCTTGTTGACTCCGATGATGACGCAAGCCATCACCATCGCTGCGAACACGAGGAACCAGATGGTCGGGCCGCCCATGCCGCCCTCGACACCGGTGATGTAATCCCACCAGAATCCGGTCTCCGTGAGTCCTCCGAGCTGACCGATGGCGCACTCGGCGAACCATTTGGTGACCCATCCTCCGATGACGCAGTAGTACGGGACGATGAGCAACGGGATCAATGCTATGACCATGCCCATCCACTTGTACTTCTTGCAGAGGTCTCCGAACGCACTGACGCACGACTTTCCGGTCTTGCGTCCGAGCGCGATCTCGGCGACCATGAGAGAGAATCCGAATGTGACTGCTAGTATGATGTAGACGATGACGAAGATTCCGCCACCGTAGTTGGACGCGAGCCAAGGGAAGCGCCATAGGTTCCCGAGACCGACTGCGGAGGCAGCGGCAGCCATGACGAATCCCATCCTGCCGGTGAATGCTCCGCGTTTCTCTTCAGCGCACTCTGCCATGCTCTCGCATGGCTTGGGGAGTATTTTACAGATTACGGTTGGGCAATGTAATCCTTTTATAGTAATGTGAGTGGATACGGGGCTTCATTTTCAGGTCGGATTCCGAGGTCTGGAAGCCGGCGGAGATGCGGGTGACGGACGGGATGGAACCCGCCCGTCGAGGTTCAGAGAAGGTGCCTCACGGCGTCGAAAGGTGTTTTCTGAATGGCGAGGTCGGCCTCATCCTTGGTGAGTCCGGCGCCCAATGCGACGGTGTACGCGGCCTTCTCGTCCATGAGGTTCTCGGGCTGATGCGTATCCGAGTTGACGATCATGGATGCGCCCGCTTCGCGAGCCATCCTGCATACATGGCCGTTGGTGATGTTGTGTCCGGAGCGTCCCGTGATCTCCAGGAGGACCCCGTTCTCCTTGGCGATTTCGGCCTCCTCCAGGGTGATGAACCCGGGATGCGCCAGGCAGTCGATGTCGGGATTCTCCACGGATGCCCTGTCCGTACCCGGAGCAACGGGCTCCACGACGGTCTCCCCGTGGACGACGATCCACTGGGCCCCCAGGGCCCTGGCCTGGCTGGCGACCTTCCCTATGAGCCTCGGAGGCACATGGGTGATCTCCACGCCGGGTATGACGGGGATGTAGTCCTCGCCGAGCTCGCAGGCTTTCACCAGGTTGGTCACGACGAACTCCACGTTGGTCATGTCCACGTGGTCGGTGATGGCGATGACGTCGTGTCCGAGGACCATCGCCCTCCTCACGAGCTCGGCGGGGATGAGCTCCCCGTCGCTGTAGACCGTGTGGGTGTGGAGATCGGCTCTCATTGGGCCCTCTCCCAGAGCTTGCGGTAGACCTCGGACATGGGGAGTCCGGTCTTCTCGATAGCGACCATCGAGTGGTAGATCAGATCCGCCAGCTCCCAGGCCATCTCCTCCTCGGACTTGTCCTTGATCGCCAGAGCGAATTCTCCCGCCTCCTCGATGATCTTCTTGCACATGCGGGTCTCGTCGTTGTAGAGCTTGCAGGTGTAGCTCTCGTCGGATGGATTCTCCAATCTGTCGATGAGCACGCGCCTGAGCTCGGGGATGATGGCCATGGTCTCCTCGGTGCTCCCGTAGATGACCTCGTCGAAGCACGAGGCCTTGCCGAGGTGGCAGGCGACCCCTCCGGCCTGCTCTACGCGGACGAGGAGGGTGTCCCCGTCGCAGTCGGCCTGGATGGATTTGATCTTCTGGACGTGGCCGGACTCCTCGCCCTTCTTCCACATCTTCTGCCTGCTCCTGGACCAGAAGTGGGTGTAGCCCGTCTCCTTCATGAGCTCCACGGCCTCCTCGTTGGCCCAGGCGACCATGAGCACCTCGTTGGTGATGTAGTCCTGGACCACGACGGGGATCAGTCCTTTGTCATCGAATTTCAGTTCGGTCATCTTACCGCCACTCCTTTGTCTCTGAGATACTGCTTGACCTCTCCGACGGTGCACTCGTTGTAATGGAAGATGGATGCTGCGAGGGCCGCGGATGCTCCGGTCTGCGCGAACACGTCGTAGATGTGCTCCTTGGAGCCGCATCCGCCGGATGCGATGACCGGTATGGACACCTCGTCCGCGACGGCGGCCGTCAGAGGGATGTCGTATCCGGTCTTGACGCCGTCCGCGTCCATGGACGTGAGGAGGATCTCCCCTGCGCCCAGGTCCTCGACCTTCTTGGCCCATTCCACGGCGTCGATCCCGGTGCCACGGGTGCCTCCGTGGGTGAAGACCTCCCAGTGGTCGTCCACGCGCTTGCCGTCGATGGCGACCACCACGCACTGCCTTCCGAAGCTCTCGGCGCATTCGCTTATGATCGAGGGGTCCTTCACCGCCGCGGAGTTCACGGAGACCTTGTCGGCTCCGGCGTTGAGGGCGTCCCTCATGTCCGCGAGACTCCTGATGCCTCCTCCCACGGTGAGGGGGACGAAGAGGCTGCTGGCGGTCTGGGAGACGATGTCCAGCATGGTCTGCCTGGTCTCGAGGGAGGCCGTGATGTCCAGGAAGGTGATCTCGTCGGCTCCCTGCTTCTCGTAGGCCGCGGCCATCGCAGGAGGCTCTCCGACGTCTCTGAGGCCTTTGAAGTTGATCCCTTTGACGACCTTTCCGTTCTTGACGTCGAGGCACGGGATGATGCGCTTGGTCGGCATGATATCACTCTATGATCTCGCGGTCCTTGGTGCTCAGCTCGGTGCTCCTGGGCCTGACGGCCTGGGAGAGCGCCTTCCCTACGGCTTTGAACGCGGCCTCCACTATGTGGTGCTCGTCGAATCCGCGGATGACCACGATGTGCAGGGTCATGCCGACGGACATGGCCAGGCTCCTCATGTAGTGGGTGTACAGCGGATCGGGGAGGTCCACATCGGCGTAGGGCCTGTCCACAAGGTCCAGCGATGCCATGACCAGGGCGTCGTCCATAGGCACAATCGCGGTGGCCATGCGCTCGATCGGCGTCTCGTCCAAGGCATCCCTTATCGCCTTGCCGACGGTGATCGCGCAGTCCTCGATGATGTGGTGGTCGTTGTCGCCCTCCGCCTTCATGACGAGGTCGAACGAGGCGTACCTCGCAAGTGTCTCCGTCATGTGCTTGAGGAACTGGATGTCGCTCTCGACATCGAACTTCCCCGTCCCGTCGATGTCCAACGAAACGGAGATGCGGGTCTCGCGTGTGCTGCGCTCGATCTCGGACTTTCTAACGGTCATGGTAACGACCGTCTAATGGACCCGTTCATAAAAAAGGTAGCGAGTCTCGGCTTGTTTCGGGGATGGATATGATCTCGTTGCGGGGACAGTCCATGCAGACCGTCAGATCGCCCTCGTATCCCTCGTAGACGCAGAGCGCGCGGAGAAGTCCGCAGGTCTTCACGAAGGTGCAGATCCCGCAGAGCGCCTCGGTCACGTCCATCCCGGATGCTATAGCCGCCGCCGTCCTGGAGATCATGAGGTCGAAATCCCCCTTGTAGGCGCTCTTGTCGATCAGGTTGTTCCCGCCGCGCATCCCCTTGATGTACTGGGAGACCGCCGCGCTGGTGACTCCGAAGAGCTTCGCGACCTGCGTTTGCGTCATGCCGTGTTTCTCCACCAGCTCCCTCGCTATGGCGCCGCGCGCCGTCGGGAGGACATGGGTCACTACGAGTTCGCAAGGCATCTTCATGGGTATCCAATCCTGTTCCGGGATGATAATCGTTTTCGCGCTCAGGCTCTCCAAGGGGTCTTCCATTCCCAGGGCCTGATGACCTCCGTGTACAGTGCGAGCCCGACGACGGACCCTTCCGCACCGGCATCGGCCAGGATGCGGGCGTCCTCCTCGGACGTCACCCCTCCGGACGCTATGACCGGGCAGGGGCATCTGGAGATGAAGTCGCGGGCCTGGGCCTCGTCGATCCCCTTGCGCTGACCCTCCACATCCACGTTGGTGTTGAGCACTCCCGCCAGAGGCATGTCGCGGATGATATCGAACATCTCGTCCACGGTCCTGGAGGCGGATTCCTGCCATCCTTTGATGGCGATGCTTCCGCCCTTGGTGTCCATGGAGAGGACGATCCTCCCGGGATGCCTGTCGGCGATCTCGGCGAGCCATTCCGGCTCCTTCACGGCTTTCGTCCCGACGACGATGCGGTCCGCTCCGGCGGATACCAGTTCGTCGACGGTCTCGGTGGAGCGGATCCCTCCTCCGACCTCCGCGGGAACGCCGAGCTCCTCGATGATCCTCTTGAAGACGGGGATGTTGCTCTCCTTGTCGAAGGCGGCGTCGAGGTCCACCAGGTGCAGGTAGTCCGCCCCCTTCCCGATCCACATCTCCGCCACGGAGACCGGATCGGGGATGACGATCTGCTGGCTGCCGGGGACTCCCCCGACCAGCTGGACCACCTTGTGGTCCATGACGTCGACAGCAGGGATGACCCTCACAGGACCGACCCCGCGAAGGAGATGAAGTTCTCCAGGAACCTCATGCCGGATGCGCTGCTCTTCTCCGGATGGAACTGCGTCCCGTAGACGTTGGCCTTCCGGAAGAACGTGGGGATGTCGGTTCCGTCGTAGTCGGTGGTGCCGACGGTGATGTCCTCGTCGGGGCATCCGCGGAACGAGTGCGCGAAGTAGAAGTGCCTGTCCCCGATCCCGTCCATGAGGGGATCGTCGGACTCGACGGAGTTCCATCCCATGTGGGGGATTATCCTCCCTTCCAGAGGAACGACCTTCCCGTCGAAGAAGCCGAGTCCTGGCGTGGTGCCCTCGGCGCTGCTTCCGAAGAGGATCTGCATGCCGATGCAGATGCCGAGCGCGGGCGTTCCGGAGGCGAGCTTCTCGCGGATGTCCTCCCTGTAGGGCTGGAGCTTTTCCATGGTCCTGTCGAAGGCTCCGACCCCGGGGAAGACGATGCATTTCGCGTCGAGGACGTCCTTCATGTCCGTCACCACGGTGACATCCGCTCCGCAGTTCTCCAGGGAGCGTCTGATGGAATAGAGGTTGCCCACCCCGTAATCGGTGAGCGTGATGTTCAGCGGCATCCGGAGATCACCTCGTCGGCCTTCTCCAGGAACAGGTCGTTGAGCTCCGCGGTGCCCACGGTGGGCCTGACGCAGTTCTCGGTCCTGCGCTTCGAGCCGAAGTCCCTGATGAGGATGCCCTTCTCCCTGAGTCCGTCCACGAGGACCTTGTGGTCGATGGGCGAGCGTGCGAGGATGAAATTGGAATCGGACGGGAACGTCTCGAAGCCCAGCTTCTCCATGCCCTTCATGAGCCTGGGGCGCTGCTCCCTGACGAGCTCGACGCTCCTTCTGACGAACTCCTGGTCCTTCACCGCCGCGACGGCGGCCCCCTCGCTGATCGCGTTGAGGGAATAGGGGATCTTGACGCATCCCATCATCTCCGCCAGACGGGGGTTGGATGCCATGTATCCGACGCGGAGCGCCGCCATGGCGTAGGCCTTGGAGAACGTCCTGGTAACGACCAGGTTGTCGAACTCCCCGACCTTGGAGATCATGCCGTCCCCGGAGTACTCAGCGTACGCCTCGTCGAGGACGACGATGCCGTCGAATCTGGCGATGAGGTCCTCCAGGTCCTTCTGCCTGAAGCAGTTCCCGGTGGGGTTGTTGGGAGAGGGCACGATGGTGAGCTTCGCCTTGGTCCTGACCATGGCATCGACGTCCAGCTGGTAGTCGTCGGTCAGGTCGACCATCACGGCCTTGCCGCCGTTGCATTTGACGAAGTAGTCGTAGAGCGAATACGAAGGAACGGGGACGGCGGTGTCGTCTCCCCAGTTGGTGAACGTCTTGAAGATGACATCGATCATCTCGTCCGAGCCGTTCCCCGCGATGATGTTCTCGGGATCGAGCCCGTAGAGCTCTCCGAGGGCCTCCCTGAGGCTGCCCGAGTACGTGTCGGGGTAGCCGTTCAGGTCCCATGTGTGGGTGCGGAGGTACTCCGCCGCGGCGGGATTGGAGCCCAGGACGTTGGTGTTGGTGTCGAGGCGGATCTCTCCGTGGAGCTTGGGGTTGTAGTACTTGACGAAATCCCTGGTGGTCTCCCTCATGATGCTCCTGTCCCCGTTCATCTGACCAGCCTCTGGATCTCGGTGGTGAGGATCCCTTTGGCTCCTATCTTCTTCAGCTCGGAAATGGTGCGGTAGGTGTCTGCGCTGTCGATGACGGCATGGAGGGCGACGTAGCCGGTGTTGCCGGCGATGTCGAGGACGGTGGGGCCCTCCAGTCCGGGGAGGATGTTCTCCGCGTCCTTGACGCGGTCGCAGGGGACGTTGGCCATCAGGTACTTCTTCGACTCGGCGTTGATCACGCTGTCTATCGAGTCGACGAGCTCCTCGATCTCCGCTCCGTATCTGGAGAGGGCGGTCTCGCTGGTGAAGATGCAGGCCTGGGAGTCGAGGATCTTGCAGGCCTCGTTCATCCTGTTCATCCTGAGGGTCGAACCGGTGGATACGAGGTCCACGATGTAGTCGGCGATGCCCAGATAGGGCATGACCTCCGCCGCTCCGGTGACGACTATTACGTTGACGTCCTTGCCGATGGACTCGAAGTAGCGGTTGGTGATATTGGGGTAGGAGGTGGCGATGCGGGCGCCGTCCTTGATCTGGAAGGCGTCGGTGATGCCGCTCTCGTCCGGGACCGCCACGGCCATGTGGCAGTATCCGAACCTGAGGTCCAGCTTCTTGACGATGGACACTCCTGCCTCGGCGACCTGGTCCTCGCCGGTGATCCCCAGGTCGATCGCGCCTTTGGCGATGAATTCCGGGATGTCCTGGGCCCTGACGAACAGGACCTCCACATCCTGGTTCCTGGCCTTGATATAGAGCTTCCTTCCGATCTCCTCGCCGAGGTCCAATCCGGCCTTGGTCAGGAGCTCGACTGTCCTCTCGTTGAGACGGCCCTTGTTGGGTACCCCGAATTTGAGCGTCATAGTGTCCTCTGGGGTTTCGCATCCTATCTTTGTAAATAATCATTACCGTCCCCTTCCGAGGGACGGCGGGACGCTCACTGGGCTTCCATGACGTCCCTGATGTGCTGGACGAAGAGCTCCCTGAATCCAGGGAACTCGCCCAGGCCTCTGACGATGCATTCCACCTCGTATCCGTTGGACGACAGGAAGGACTTCAGAGAATCCTCCTCGTCCCCTGCCATGTCGTTGACCGCATGGTCCCCGGCGACGATCATGAACGGGATAGTGACCGCCTTGCGGCAGTTGCAATGGTCCATCATGCGGAGGGTGTCCTCGAACTCGGGGTATCCCTCCACGGTGGTGACGAACACGTTTCCGATCCCGGCGCCGAAGAGCTTCATCTGGAGCTGGCTGTACGCCGCGTTGGCGTAGTGGGGTGTTCCGTGCCCCATCAGGACCAGGTCCCTGTCCCCGCAGAGCGGGAGGAGGCAGGTGCGGATGGCCTCGACGGCGTTGTCGTAGTCCTCGGACGTGGTGAGGAGGGGCTTTCCCATCCTGAGATAGGGGATCCTTCCGACGTGCGCGATCACGGCGTTCACGATGTCGTCGTATTCGATGCCGTTCATGATGTGGGTGGGCTGGACGATGACCTTCTCGAACCCCTCGGCGGACAGCTTGTCCATGGCCTCGGTGATGTAGTCGATGCAGGTCCCGTCGCGCTCCTTGACCTTCCTGATGATCATGCGGCTGGTCCAGGCGCGCCTGACCTCCCAGTCGGGGAATTCGTCCGCGATCTGCTTCTCGATGGCGTCGATCGTCTTCTCGCGGGTCTCGTTGAAGCTGGTGCCGAAGCTGGTCACCAGGATGGCCTTCTTGCTCATTGCGCGGGATATATTATCCAACTTCTAAACAATTATCCGAGTTGGATGGAAGGAATGACGGCATCGGAGAGAAGGGGTTGGGGTTTGGGTGCCGGGCCCTGAGGCCCGGCTGGTAGCATCAGAGGACGCCCTTGGCCTTGGCGAGCTCGGCATTCAGAACGGAACCGCCGGCGCCGCCCCTGAGCGTGTTGTGGGACATGGAGAACGCCTTGTAGTATCCGTTGCTCTGTCTGAGCCTGCCGATGGTGACGGCCATCCCGCGTGCCCTCTCCGGCCTCCCGGCCATGGCATCGAACACGGGCTGGGGACGGTTGTCCTCCTTCCTGACGATGATGGGCTGCTCGGGCGCGGAGGGGAGGTTCAGGGTCTGGGGCTCGCCGCGGAATCCGACGAGGCAGGCCTCGAGCTCCTCGAGGGTGGGCTGCTTCTCGGTGTCGAGGACGAGGGACTCCAGGTGGCCGTCGATGACGGGGACCCTGGCGCAGTTGGCCATGACCTTGAACGGGGCGTAGTGGAACTCCCCGTCGGAGTAGGTTCCCAGCATCTTTGCCAGCTCGGTCTCCATCTTCTCCTCCTCGTGGCTGATGAAGGGGACGACGTTGCCGACCGCATCGAGGGAGGGGACTCCGGGGTATCCGGCGCCGGAGAGCGCCTGGTACGTGGAGACGAAGACCTGCTTGAGGCCGAAGGCCTGGTTGATCGCATGCAGAGGCGCCGCGATGCCGGTGGAGGAGCAGTTGGCGTTGGTGACGATGTATCCGCCGTTGCCGTAGGTGGACTGGTCCTTCACGGCCTCCAGCTGATTGGGGTTGACCTCGGGGATCACGATGGGGACGTGGGCGTCCATCCTGTGGGATCCCGCGTTGGTGAAGACAGCCACGCCGGCCTCGGCCAGCTCGGTCTCGGTGGGGCCGGCCAGCTCGGAGGGTATTCCGCTGAATGCGATCCTGCAGTTCTTCGCGATCTTCTTGATGTCCATGGTCTCGATCTTGCGGTCCATGGTCTCGTCGAGGTAGACGTGGTCCCTCACCTTCATGACGTCCGCCAGCCTCTTGCCGCTGGACCTCTCGGAGGCGTACAGCCCCTCGATCTCGAACCAGGGATGGTCCTCCAGCATCTGGACGAACCTCTGGCCGATCATGCCGCTCGCACCGAGCACTGCTACGCTAATCTTGCTCATGGGATGGAACTCCAATTGCTGCGGCCATTCCCGCGCGTGATATAATAACTTCCGCCTGGACTGGCTCCAAAACTCTTAATAGCCGTCGCAGCGTGCATCTGAACGCTATGCCTAACACTGACGAGTTGAGAGGTCAGATTGAAGCAATCGATGAGCAGATCATAGACCTGATCGCGACCCGCATGGAGATCGCCGACGAGCTCGCCAAGGCCAAGAAGAGCTCCAAGCAGCGCTATTGGGACGAGGAGAAGGAGCGCGAGGTCAAGCAGCACTATCGCGAGCTCTGCGAGGAGGTGAGCCTCTCCGAGTACGAGGCCACCCAGATCGCCGAGGTCCTTCTCGCCATCTCGAAGGAGAGGCAGAAGCACATCTACGAGTGATAGCATGTCATCCACCGTCGTCGTCAACATGAGGGTCTGCTCCCACAAGCACAAGATCACTGTGTCGATGCGCGATGACGGGATGATGGACGTCAAGATCGTATCCGATTGTCCCAACATCCAGGAGTATGCGAGGCGTCTCACCGAGATCTCCGCAGAGGATGCGATGGATTTCAGCAGGAGCAAGGTCAACGACCCGACGGTCCGCGAGACCGTCTCCGCCACCTGTCTGTGCCCCCTCGGAGTCGTCAACGCCGCCTGGATGGAGATGGGCATGCTTTCCAAGTCCCTCTGCCAGCAGGTCCATTCCAACGACATCGTCCTGGACCCTCCCGAGTGATTCTTTCAGAGGGATCCTATGGACGAGGCTCGTCTCAGGAGTCTGTTGGAGGAGGTCGCCTCCGGTTCCCGTTCCATAGACGAAGCCGTTCTTTCTCTGAGAGGCGGTCCCTTCGAGGACCTGGGATTCGCCAAAGTCGACACCCACAGGGGCATCCGGCAAGGTGTTCCCGAGGTGATCTTCGGGGCCACGAAGACCCCTGAACAGATAGTCTCCATCGCGGAGACCCTTCTCTCCGCCGGGAACGGTTCCGTTATCGTGACACGTCTGTCCGAGGAGTCGGCCGATGAGGTTTCGCGCAGGATACCGTTCAGGTACGATCCGGTGAGCCGTGTGGGCATCGCGGGAACCCCCACGCAGGAGCGTCGCGGCATGATCTCCGTGATCACGGCGGGGACCAGCGATATACCCGTGGCCGAGGAGGCCGCGGTCACCGCCGAGGCACTGGGGAACAAGGTCGTCCGCATCTATGATGCAGGGGTCTCCGGCATCCACCGCCTCCTATCGCATTCAGAGGACATCATGTCCTCCAAAGCCATCGTGGCCGTCGCAGGCATGGAGGGGGCGCTCGCCAGCGTCGTCGGGGGCATCGCCGATTGCCCGGTGATCGCCGTTCCCACGAGCGTCGGATACGGTGCATCCTTCGGAGGCGTCGCGGCATTGCTTGCGATGCTCAATTCATGCGCAAGCTGCGTCAGCGTCGTCAACATCGACAACGGGTTCGGCGCAGGATACATCGCAAGCCTGATCAACAGGGCTTCCTGCGATGCTTCCATGCATCCCGATAATCATCGATGTACAGAAATGATTATCAATGATGCTATTATTGCACCTTCATGGACGTGATAGGCTCCAAATTCGATGGATACCCTTCGCAGGAGAAGGTCGCCAAGCTGCTTCTTCAGAACGGAATGAGGGTCGAGTGCGGACGCGCCTATTGCGGTGACGTCGAGCAGGGGGATTCCGCCATAGGCAGGGCTTGCGGAGTCGATCGCAGGGTGGTGCGCACGACATTGGAGCGCATAACCGCCGATCCGGACCTCGAAGCCAAGTTCTCCAAGCTGAAGAGCACTCTCTCGATGGTGGATCTGGCTCCCGAGATCGGGTGCTCGTCGATAATCGTGACGCCGACGAACTCCCGCATGCCCGGGATCCTGGCCGACGTGACCCGCGTGCTTTACAGCTACGGGGTCTCCGTCAGACAGGCCATGGTTAACGATTGCGGCGATGAGGGGAGGGCGGTCCTGGAGATTGTGGTCTACAGCAGGATACCCTCCGAGGCCATCGCCGAGTTGAAGTTCTGCCGCGGAGTGGACAGCATCCTCATCAAGTGAGGCTCAGCCTGTCCGTGTGCAGGACCTTCTTGGGGCAGACGCGCTCGCACCTGCGGCACGCGGTTCCGGCGCATCTGTCCGATTCTATCCTCGCCCTGTAGGCGGATACGCCCTCGGGTTCGATGGACAGCGCCTTCTCAGGGCACTCCTTGACGCACTTCCTGCATCCGATGCATCCCTCGACGACGCCGGAGAGGATCGTTCCGGACCTCACGATGCTGACCTTGCACTTGTCCGCATCGGGCAGGTCGCGGATGGCGAGCTTGTCGACCTCGACCTTCGACGGATCGAGATCGATCGGGATGTGCGGGAGCGAGTACATGTCCAGCATGTCGTTGTACATGGACATGGGCATGCTGGTGCACCAGACCGAGTACTCGACGGAGTAGAGGTTCTTGAACACGTCCGATGTGGCGAACATCACGTGATCGGCACGGAGCTGGAGGGCGAATTCGCGGAGCCCGTCCAGGTCGATCTCGCCCAGGATGACCTTCCTGGCGAGTCCGATGGACGTGTTCCCGAACTGGATGATGTGCTTGGCCCCGGGGGTGACCATGCCAACGGTCAGAGCCTTCCTGGCGTCGACGTAGAGTCCGGATGCGCCGGACATGTACGCCTTCTTCACATCGTCGACCCAGATCCCGGCGGCGTTCATCAGCGTGAGGAATCCTGCGCGGAGCGCTCCGATGGCCTTCCCGGCCTCGTCGACATCGTTGGATGAGATCTCGATGCCGTCCTGGAGGATCAGCTTCCCGCTGGGGGTGTTGATCTTCGGGGGGACGATGATGCCCGTGGACATGCCGTTCGCCAGGGCCGCGATGACGCCGGTTCCGGTTATCCCGATGGCCTTGCCGTGCATCGGGCCCTCCTCGATGACCTCTCCGGTGAGGGGATCGACCAGATCGCCCATCACGGGAGCCAGGGTGTCGTCCAGGACGTAGCATCTCCATCCCCTGTCGGTGATCTCCATCTCGCTCAGAGCGCCGGGGGCGGCGAGCATGCCCTGCTCGATCTCTTGTCCTTCGAGGGCGGGACCGGCCGCAGCCGATCCGCTGTAGATCTTGCCGTCGACGACGAGGGCCATCTCGGCGTTGGTGCCGTAGTCGACGACGATGCAGGGCTCCTTCTCGTCGAGGATGCCCGTGAGGAGCATCATGGCGATGGCGTCGGCTCCGATCTCGTGCCTGACGGCGGGAGGGATGGTGACCTCCGCTCCGTCCATCCCTTTGAGTCCGAGGGATTCGGCGGAGACGATCGCGCCGTCCCTCTTGGGAGGCGTGACGCCCAGGCTCTTGAGGGCGTTCTTCCCGGCGTAGGCCAGGTCGCGGATCTCGATGTTCTGGAAGAGCGAGAGTTGGAACGGATTCCCGCAGACGCAGACCTTCTCCACCTTGGAGAGGTCGATGTTGAGCTCGGAGAACAGCTTGTTCGCCGTCTCGATGATGAGCCCGTGGGCCACATCCTCGCCGGATTTCATGGCGAAGTTCACGTGGTCTATGACGTTCATCCCGGGGATGGGGTGGCGTTCCGTTATCGCGGTCCCGACGGTCTCCTTGGTGTCCAGGTCGATGGCCTGGCTTCTCAGTCCGCTGGTTCCGATGTCCAGGGCTATCCCGTATCTCATGCTTGCTCCTCCTTCTTAATGGTGTATGCGGCGCTGTTGACCGCCATGACGGCCGTCCCGATCTCCAATGGATCGTGGATGATCGCCTTGCAGCGCGTCCTTCCCTCGAGGTCGTAGTAGTGGGGGACCCCGGGGCTCGAGATGATGGATCCCGGAGCGATGATCTCACCCGGGATGATGTACGGAGCGGCGTTTATGACGAGGGTGTTCTCGGAGATCGCCTTCTCCACGTTCTTCAGAGGAGTGGCCCCGACGGATGCGAGCGCCTCCGCCCTCTCGAAGACGATGTCGGTGACCTTGACCTCGGCCCCCCATCCTGCGAGGATCTCGGCGGCCCAGGCTCCGACCCTTCCGGCTCCGACGACGAGGACGTCCTTCCCCTCGACGCCGTTGGCGGCGTTCTTGAGGCAGACGGCGTATCCCATGGCGGTCCCCCAGGAGTTGTCGGTGAACTTGTTCTCCCTGGTGTTGTAGGCCACGAACGTGGGGTCGTCCGACATCATGACGATGTCCGCCCCGCTCTCCACCGCCTCCCTGAATCCGGTGACGTCGGTGGAGGAGGTCACGCGGCTCCTCATCCCGAGCCTGTCGAGGATGGCGTCGACGGACTTCGCGAAACCGCCGATGATCCCCAGTCCGGATGTGATGGGGACCGCCGCGGCGGAGAATCTGGACAGGTCGTAGTCCCTGCAATCGAGTCCCGCGGCCTCCAGGGCGATGCCCTTGACCGTCTTTCCCGTAGCCTTCATCAGCCTGGTGTCGAGGTCCAGCTCGTCGCCGGGGACCCCCCAGATCATATCGGATGTGAGTCTTGTCATGAATCATGCCTCCTTTGGGGATGCGTCGACGAACGAATCCGCTCTGCACTCCCTCATGATGGTTTGGATGACCGACCTGCGTCTCTCCTCGGCCTCCGAGGGGGAGTCGGCGGAGACCATGAAGGTCCCGTGCCATTCCTTCCTGCCCGGAGCATAGTCGGTTATGGAATCGTCGGAGCCGAAGAGCCCCGATTTCATCAGCGGACGGTCCACATGGGAGAACTCCTTCTCCCCCGTGGTCCTCAGAATCCCGTCCTTGAATCTGAGATGCCAGTATATCCCGCAGCGGCCGGTCCTCCTGACGGAGATCCTCGCTCCGGTCTTCGATGCCACGAGCATCTCCAGCAGGTTGATCCCGGTGGCCGTGTAGATCGCGGCGGGGGTCTGGCTGGGGATGCGGGCGTCTATCTCGAGGAACCTGAGTCCCTTGGGCGTGAGGATCGCCTCGACGTCCATCAGGCCCTTGAGCCCGAGGGATTCGGCGATCTTCTGGGAGTGCCTCTGGAAGGCCTCCTTCGTGTCGTGGTCGAGGATGTCGGGGAAGCAGCGGACCTCCTTGCAGTCGTAGCCGCTGTCGAGGACGACCTCCGTCGTGACGTAGGCGGTGGCGGTGATGCCGTTGCCGATCACCTCGATCGATACGCTCTTCCCGTGGACGAACTCCTGTACGACGGGTTCGTCTCCGAGTGCGCGGACCTTCTCCAGGCCCGCCTCCATCTCCTCCTCGTTATGGGCGATGGACACGCCGACGCTGCCGCTCTGGCAGGAGGGCTTGACCACCACGGGGTATCCGCATTCCGGCCAGGGCAGCGGCATGGGGACGCCGTCCGCCTTCATCAGCCGGTTGGACTCCAGCTTGGATTGGGAGATGTCGTAAGCTTTGAGATCGAAGAGGAAGGGGATGTCGATCTCGCGGAGCATCCCGTCGAGGCACTCGAGGAGGTCGTGTTCCTCGCATGCCGGAAGGACCGCGTCGCAGGTCCTGAAGACCTTCATGGCCGATTCCCTTTCGACCCTCGGATCCAGGATGTGCCCTTCATCGCATATCGACAGGGCGGGCGCATCGCCCCTCTTGTCGATCACGACCGTCTCGTACCCTGCCTTATGGCCGAGGAACACCGCCTCCATGCCCTGCAGGGCTCCGCCCACGATGCATAGTCTCAATCTTGAACCCCCTCAAACTGACCCTGGTCTCAATCTATCTTGAATCCGTCCAGATACGTGTTGCTCTTACCTGTCTTCCTGACGCTGCTCTTGCCGTTGGCGAGCATCAGGAGCCTCTCCAGGCCGAAGCCGACACCTGCCCAGGCCTCGTGGATGTCGTGGGCGGCATCGAGCTTGTGGGGTCCGACAGCGCCGGATGCCACCTCTGTGCCGTTGACCTCGACGTCCAGCGTCTCAACGTAAACATCGGACTCCTCGCGAGAGAGCGTGTAGTCCAGCTCGGCGGCGTTCATGACGTCGCCTATGTAGGTCTTCAGGGATTCCATCGGGTCCCCCTCGGGTCCGAGCTCCACCAGGTTCATCATGGTGAACTCCTCGAGGTGCCTGTAGCTCTTCGATTCCTTCCTGAAGCACTGTCCGATCTCGAATATCTTCACGGGGCCGTCGGTGTGGTCCCTGAGCCTGCGCATGACGACGTAGAGGTTCGGAGCGAGCATCGGCCTCAGCGCCCTCTTGTCGTCTATGAAGAACACCTGCTTGTACAGCGGGTGGTCGGGGGTGATCGTCATCTTCGACAGCTGCTGCGTCGAGATGATCGTGGGGGTCCTGACCTCTATGAATCCTCTGGCGACGAGGGCATCGGCGATCCTGCCCTCCAGGGTGGAGAGGTCGTGCCTCCTGGGCTCCGCGATGAGGTTCCTGATCGCGGTGTCGTTGGCCGCCTCCGTCCTGGACATAAGCTTGGAGAACTGCTTGTCCCTGTCGGCGGCATCTGTGAAATCCATTGCAGAATAATTGGAGTCCCCATATTCCATGAGGTGCTGTATCTGGGGATCTGTGAAACCCGTCATTTCAAACACTGACCTGGCGAAAGGCCGGGGTGTCGAACCCCGCTGGCTAGGTTTTAGAGACCCGCTGGTCGCCGGACCGCCCTCCTTGTTCAGTGAAAGCCTGTTGGAGGCTATATAACCATTCTGTTAAGAAACTGACGGTCCAGGCATGTTGGACAGTTCTGCCCGTTAAGTTGCATCCAACGTCGAGAGTAGTTAAATATGAAATGAGGGTTTTGTTGAGTACTCAAGAAACTTTTATATACAACTATACGTAAGAAAACTGCGATTGGAGGAATGGGCACCCATCCAACCGGGTGTCTGCGGTTGGATGGATTGCCCCGGCCGTCCTCCGACGGCAGATACGGGCTCAGTGCTTGATGTCAAGGCCGATGTCGCGGAGAGTCGCGACGGCCTTGTCGTATACCTCGAGGTACTCCTGGGTGGGCTTGACGGTCTTCACGTCGTAGCACTCCTGGAAGGTCTTTCCCTGGGGTGCGTCGGTGTAGTGCGCCTCGTACATGGGGATCAGCTTGGAGAGGACCTCGTTCACGTCGGAGATCTTCATCCCGCAGGTCGCGAGAGCGGCGTTACCCATGATCCTGGCCTCCATTCCGGTGGTCTTGTCCTGGACGACTCCCTTCGCTGCTGCCGATCCGGACAGGAGCTCCCTTCCGGACGCGGTGTCGGTGATCGCCTGGGCGGCGGTCTCCAGCAGGCACATCTCGGTGCAGGGTCCTGCGACCGGGTAGTACTGGTTGGCGAGGAGCAGGTCGGTGTTCGCATCCACGGCGGCAGCCGCCCATGCGGCCACCTGCAGGGTCTCCTTGGCCATGGTGGTACCCCATCTGATGTGGATGGGTCCGTCCAGATGGAAGTTGCCGCTGAAGCACGCGAAGGATCCGAGGGTGGTCGCAACATCGCAGATGGCGGTCTCCTCGATGCCTCCGGTGTATCCTCCCAGGATGGGCATCTGCTCGATCATAATCGTATCGCCGACGGTGGTCCATCCGGCCAGCATGTTGAGGCCGGTCATATCCATCTTCAGCTCGTTGAGCTGGGAGCACTCGTGTGCATCGGTGATCCTGTGTCCCGCATTGGGAAGGTCCGCGCAGAGACGTGCCGCTTCGGAGAGCGGTGTCTCAGGTCCCTAAACACCGAGTCCGGGCCTTCCGGCCCTGACGCGTGCTTCCTTGGTGGCCCTGAGCTCCGCCATGGTTGCACGGATCTCGTAGGGGGTCTTGGTCTTGGCCGGGTGTCCCTCGATGGTGGTCATGACTCCGTTGACGAGGTCGTCGACGATGCCCTCCTGTGCGTAGGACTGCATCACCTGGACGAAGACGTCCTCGGAGATGGGGGACCCCGTGGGTCCTCCCTGGATGATGGGCTTGACGTTGCTGTTCCCGTGTCTCGGATAGAACCTGGCGATGTCCTTGCCCTCTCCGAGGATCAGCTTGGTCGGGGTCTTCTTGATGCCCTCCCAGACCTCCTCCTCGGTCAGATGCATGACCCTTCCGAGGTCCTGACAGTAGTATCCCGTGGTGACTAGCATCTCGAGACCTGCCTGGAACAGCCTGTTGACCATGTCCTTGTCCTCGGGGATGATCATCCCGGGCTCGAACTTCAGGTTGTACTTCTCCTTGAGGGCGGTGAGGTTCTCGGGGATGACCTTGTAGTCCCAATCCTCGACCTTCACCTTCTTCCCCTTGACGAAGCGGTCGTAGACATCTGTGATCGTGAGTGCTCTTGTTGCTGCCATTTATTGTCCTCCTCTCTTGGTGGTAAGGGTTCACCGGGCGACGAGCCTGTCGACCAGTCCGATGATCTCGTTAGCGGTAGCGGAGTATCCGTCCGCTCCGATCTCGTCGCACCACTCCTGGCTGCAGGGTGCTCCTCCGAAGATGCACTTGTAGGGGCCCTCGACCTCCTTCACGGCCTGGACGAGTTCCCTCTGGGCCTCGAGCGTGGTGGTCATGAGTGCGGATCCTCCGAGGACCTGAGCCTCGTTCTCGTCGGCGGCGTCGATGAAGTCCTGGGATGTCGCGTCCGGTCCGAGGTCGATGACCTTGTACCCGGCACCGCGCAGCATGGCGCAGCAGACGTTCTTCCCGATCTCGTGGATGTCCCCCTCGACGGTTCCCATGACGACGGTGCCCTTCATTGACGCCGTTCCGCTGGTCATGAGGGGCTCCAGGATCTTCAGCGCGGCCTCCATGGTCTTGGATGCTGCGACGACCTGGGGAAGGAAGATCTCGGCCTTGTCGAATCTGACACCGACCTCTTCCATACCCTTTCCGAGTCCGTCTCCGATGATCTCTGCGACGGAAAGGTTGGCATCGATGGCCTTCTGAGTGGCCTCCTGCGCCAGAGCGATGTTCCAAGTCTCGATGGATGTCTTCAGATCTGCTAGGATCTCTTCCTTGCCCATGTTATCTCTCCCTGTCGTTCCTACCGAACTGTTCATCTGTCTTGATTATGCATTTGATTCTGCACATATGTTCGGTTTTTCCCGACAAAACTGATTATGTATATGGTGTATTAATACTATACGGTGGTCATCTAGACGGTTGTGTATTATCATATTTAACTCTAATCATTGTGTCGACCAACTAGCTTTTATCATTAGACATTTGACTAATAATCTGGGCGATGATAGACATCTGAAAAACGAGAGGAGATGGAGGCGATGGAGCGTCTACTGACGATCGGAACGATGCCAATAGACGATGGAGATGCAGGAAATGGAAGAAGAAGGAAGGTGTTTCTGTAGGCCGGAAGGCCTCAGTTGAACTCGACGTCGTCGTTCTGAGCGGTGGTGAACTTGACCCCGGCGGCGGTCAGCATGTTGCTGATGTTGTTGGCGATGTGGGTCAGGTCCTGCGTCTTGATGTACGTCTTGATGTAGAACTCGTCCCTGTCCATGGGGAAGACGAGGCGGACCTTGCCCTTGCGGTTGTATCCCTCGGGCTTCCTGTTCTGCTGCAGATCGGAGACGTTCAGGTCGATCAGCATCTGGAGGATCTCCTCTTCCTCGGGCATCTGCCCTATCTCTTCGAGGAGCATCTTGAGGATATCGGGGAAGACCGGTGCCAGGTCCTTGTAGGGCGTCTTGCCCTCGAGAAGGAAATTAACGCTGTAGACCTTCATCGGCTTGGGACTGGGGACGACCCTATTTAATGTTTCTCCGGGTGTCAGCCCTGTCTGCAAGCGTTCGCGGGTTCAACGAATCGGCAGGCAGGCGGGTGCTGCGATGCATCTTCGGCACCGATTCTCGACGAAGGATGTGGTCGCGATTTCAATCATCACGGTTCGTCGGTATCTTTGGATAATCGCGCATGAGATCCTCCAATTCCTCCCTGATCCTGTCTTCGGGGGAGGTGAGAGGCACACGCGATATCAGCATGGTATTCAGTAGCTTGACGAACGAATGATCGACCTCATTGTTGCCGCAGTTCCATTCGATGATCTTGGTGCCGGTCTTCGAGAAGACCTTCATGGTGTACCATGTCCCGTCGCATATCACTGCAGGGGAGAGGTTGTCATCCAGCACACCGGATACGGCCAATGTGTCTATGATAATGGCCAGACCGTCCCTGTCGAGGGACAGATCCATCTTCCCGGAAGACCTCCACCCAAGGTCTCCGTGTTCTCTGCAAGCATGGCAGGCTCCGGTCTCGAAGTCGACGGATGCCAACCATTGCTCGGTTAGACACGGAGAATAGCCTCTGCTCTCAACCTCGATTCCTGTGATTCCATCGAGCTTCCCCGGTTCGATGGACCGGTTCAGGAGCTGGCGCTTGACGATAGAGATGAATGAATCATCGGGTTCTATACGGTCTGAGGCTGGTAGGTCATTCAGATCGACAGCTTGAGCT
>ERZ1026854.665-NODE-665-length-23660-cov-21.063080_pt1 | contig 23660 bp, 16 predicted proteins | sample MGYA00380157_ERZ1026854 | MGnify/ENA primary metagenome ERZ1026854 (study PRJEB33269, sample SAMEA4719793) | human gut metagenome | biome: human-associated habitat; feature: organic feature; material: feces | place: Cameroon | collected 2013-10 ... | reverse complement strand
GAGAATGCAGCCATTCTTGCAGGAAACAAGCGCAAGCCGAAACCCTTAAACTGGTGATGTCATGACTTATATAGGATGTATGAACCAATTGTGGCGTTCCGCTATGATGTCGCCAATGCCAGCCAGTGAAATAGCTCTGTTTGCGTACCTTGTGAACGAGAGCAACAAGCGGTATTGGAAAATGCCGTTTGTATGTTCCACTACCAGGATATGCGATGATTTGCGCCTTTCAAGACAAACAGTCATTACAGCACGGAAACACCTTGCCGAGCGTAAGCTTATCTCTTTTATTGAGGGGAAATCACGCCATGTACCGTCCAAATACACAATGCTTGAATGGACGGATGATTTGACAAATAACTTAACAGATGGTTTGACGCATGACTTGACACTTATAAAAGATAAAGACAAAGAACTTTTTATAAGGAAGTCGAGTGAAAATTTCAACAGTAAAAAAGAAAGTAAAAATGGATTCAGCAAGCAAAAAGAGAATCGCAGAATATGTCCAGTTGCTACAGAAGGGACGGACTATGATAGCACGTTTTAGATTGCCCGTGAACGAAGATAAAGCGTATGAACTTCTGTTGGCAGCGGTAATTGCAGAGGTGCAGTTCCGTCATCGAAAATTTGTTTATAACGAGTTCATTGATGACCAGATTAGACAGATAGCCAAATGGCTCACCGCTGATTCTTCCAAATTTGGAATGGTGCTTTGCGGTGGATGCGGCAACGGCAAGACCACCATGCTCAAAGCCTTGCGAAACCTTATAAGCCGTTTGCAAATCCGCAGACCGACGGCGGACCCAGGAAGTTCCTATGGTGCTTGTTATGGTTTGACCATTGTTGACGCTTTGCAGATTGCCCAACTCTGCAAGACCAATCATACGAAGTATCTTGAACTGGTACAAGATGACATGCTTGCCATTGACGATTTGGGTACCGAGCCGGTTGAGGTGATGGACTACGGCAACATCATAACTCCAATCATTGACCTGCTGACAAAGAGATACGAAGCCCAGCTTTTCACCATTGTGACAACGAATCTTGACCCGAAGGACATTCGCAAACGCTATGGGGACAGAATTGCAGACCGCCTCAATGAGATGATGGAGAAGATAGTCTATCGTAATCCTACTTATAGAGTGGATGAGATACAGACTGATGGAATGAGTTAGTTAGGACTTGCTTGATAGGAAAATGACGGACTTCAATGCAAAGCAACAAACTGCGTGCCGTTAGATGCTCCATCGCCAAGCGTCTCTTACATGGAACTGGAGGCAGAAGCCAGAAGGAATTTTTTCAAGGAACAGATGGAAGCGGAGGATGCCCCACAATTGCTGTTGCTTGGGTAATTTGAGAACCAATATACAACAAGTCTGTGAACTGGTGCAACCCCAGTGTGTAGCGTGCTTGTGCGTAAACTCTGATAGCAGTGCTATGCAAGAAATACCAATGTCATACAAACGCACTTCGTTTGTCCGTATGCCAATGGACTTCTTGAACGCTCGCAAGCTCGCATTGGGTTGCACACTTTTATAGAAGCAATACTTGGTATGAATAAGAAAAATATAGAAAAGGAGGCGCCGAAATACACGAGCCGCCTGATAGTAAGGCTTACGCCACAGCTTCATAAGGAGATAGTGGAATATGCAGCCCTTTGCGGACTGACCACAAGCGCATACGCACGCAAGCGGTTGGAGGGCAAATATCCCAAACAACGCTTGACTGACAAAGAAATGGAGGCTTTGAACAGCCTTTCGGATGCCAGGGGCGATATACAGAAATTGTTCGGCTTCCTCAAAGGCCGTCCGCTAACGGAACGTGAGAACATTCTCCGTAGCGAAATCTTCATGAAACGATGGAGAACAAGCGCAGAGGTAATCTTGAACCGCATGATTGAGATAGAGAAATACTTAACACAATAGAACATACGACATATATGATAGCAAAAGCAAAAGTAATAAGTCATGGAGCAAATGCCATCCGTTACTCAGTAGATAAGGACAAGGCAGAGATTGTTAAGACCAATCTCTTGCCCGATGATATTTCCCCAACGGCAATGTGGGCGAGAATGCTTGCCTTGCAGAAGAAGTTTGAAGGCAAATTGAACCGTTATCATCCGCTCAAACGTAACATGATACGTATCGAGGTTTCCCCAACCTCGGAGGAAACGCAAGGATGGACGATGGAGGACTGGCAGAGGTTGGCGGATGACTTTATCCGTGAGTTTGATGCTGTTGACCTTTCAGCCAAGTCGAGGCGCAAGAGTGCAAAGGCAACCAACCTCAAAGACAGCCAGTATGTAGTTGCGCTCCATCGTGACAGCAAGAGTGGCATTATGCACCTTCACATTGATGCGAACCGCATAGACATAAGGGGCAACGTGAATGATGCCCATTATATCTATGAGCGAGCGATGGCTGCTGCCGCCAAGGTTGGGCAACAGCGTGGTTGGAAAGATGCACAAGAAGTGAGCCGCCAAAATAAGGAAGCGATAACCAATGATTGTCTTTCCGTTTTGGCTAAGATGCCGTACTTTGATTGGGGACTATACACAAAATGCCTCACGCAAATGGGATATGATGTCAAACTGCAATCCGACAACAAAGGACAAGTGCGTGGCTATGCCATCAAGCGTGGTAACTCCATTTATAAGTCCTCGGAGCTTGGCAAAGGTCGTTGTCTGATGCCCTCAAAAATCGAAAGCACTTGGGCAAAACTGCATCATCAAGAATTTGAGAAACCTGTTTCAACTCCAACAAAGAATCCCCAACAACCAAAGAATATGACTGTACCTCAACCCATGCCTACTGCTGACAACACTCCAAAGATACGTCACTTCGACTTTTATACGGACGAGTTCCATCATTATCCTGTTGATATTGCTCAGAATTGTCTGGATGTCATCGATAAGAATATAGCTTTGGATGCCGACAATATGTTTGCCAGGATTGGTGATGTGCAGAAGACCGCCATTCTTCTCTTTGCTGAATACATTGATGCTGCCACAACCATTGCCGCCCAGTCTGGCGGTGGCGGAGGTGGTGCAACCTCTGGTTGGGGACGAGACAAGGACGAGGATGAGCTGTCATGGGCACATCGTTGCGCTATGATGGCTAATCGCCTGTGCAGACCTCGCAAGAAGCAAGGATATGGCAGATAACCGAATGTTCAACCAACAACATTGAAACTATGCCAATAGGTAAAAGTAAAATCTCAGATATGGATTTCGGATCTTTCGAGAATACGATTGACAAAAACATTGAAACGGACAAGGCTTCTGACAAATTTGACCAACAACTTCAAGCCTACAAGGATGCTGGCAATAGTTTGACTTTGGCAAAAAGTAGCGTTGAAATGGCTACTGCTTACATGCATGAAGCAAAAGACAAATTGAGTGAAGCCTCAGATAAAGCGAATACTGTCACCAAAGCTATTGAAGCCTACATCGGCAAAGTAAAAGACATAACTGTCAAAGCTAAGGTTGATGATGCCGATATGGAACAGGCAATCAACAACAGGAAGAAACTCATTGAAAACGAGTCCAAACTTCTTGAAGACCACCGAAAGGCGAATAAGGAAATCCTTACTCGCCATTTCTATGACATGTCTAATATGATGTCAAGAAATGAAGGAGTTTGGTTGTCAAACGGTTGGGTAAAGACTTTGCTTTGGATATTCTTGCCGTGTTTCCTTTATACGGTCATTTCGATTGTTTATTTTGTTGCATCATACATAGACAAGTAAGCGGAGGATGGGGTGATTTGAGTTCACCTCATCCCCTTTAGACTGTCAATTCTTAATATCATCAAATGGTAAAGAATTGAATTTATCAAAATCAGAGTTGAATAATTTGTCTTGTATCACACGATACTTTTCAAACTCTGACTCTGCAAAGCTCTTGGCAAATTCAGCAGAAACCTTTCCTGCATCATGTAATACGGCATCACCTCCAGCTTCAAGAATAATATCAATACGTTTAGCCCAATCTTCCATAGTCATTGGTATATGTCGATTTGCCATACGTTCAGCTAAATCAAGTACAGAGTTGACAAGTTTTCCCATATCTTCAAGTTCCACTTGTTTTAGATAGTTTTTGGCGATACTTACATCTGGCTTGACGATTTTACCATCAGGTGCATTTTCCCAAGTAGTCAATCCCATGTATTCTTTCTCTGCATTGGCTCTTTCAACAATAAGTTCTGCTGCTGTATGCCCATGCACTGCATAATGCATCTTATTCTGAACTTTTTTATAGAACAAACGTGTGGTAGGTGCATCCTTATTGTAGTCAACAGCTGTAGCATATATATCCGTGAGCTTTTGGTAAAATCTTCGTTCACTCAATCTAATCTCACGTATCTCTGCCAGCAAATGCTCAAAGTAGTCCTCACCGATAAACGAGCCGTTCTCCATACGCTTCTTGTCTATGATATAGCCCCGAAGAGAGAACTGCCTAATGACATAGGTGCACCATTGGCGAAACTGTGTGGCACGGATGGAGTTGACTCGATAGCCAACAGAAATGATTGCGTCAAGATTATAGAACTTTGTCATATAGTTCTTACCGTCCGCGGCAGTTGCCGAGTTTTTCTCGGTAACTGATTTTTCATCAAGTTCACCAGTCTTGAAAATTTTTTTCAAATGCAATCCGATATTATCTGTAGAGCAGTCAAAGAGCATTGCCATCGCTTTTTGAGTAGCCCATACCGTTTCATCCTTGTATAGTACTTGAACACCTTGTTCTTTTCCTTCTGCGACAAAGGTAAGGAATTCAGCCGTGCTGTTTCGTATTTCAAATTTCTTAGCCATAATTTATTCTTTCATTGCTATATTTTGTATTTAAATCAGTAACTTAATACTTTATTTACTACAAATGACCCTACAATCAATATTTGCTTGTTCGTGTAAAATTTGTACTGTGCTACCTAATAAGATTTTCATTTCATGGCTGCTATTAGATAAACTCATTCCTGGTTGAACAATGACAACATGAAAAAGCAATTTTTTCTTGTTTGAGGCTTCTTCACGTAGTTTTATTATGTCCTTAACTGTCCCTTTGAGCAATCTACTGCTTTTGCCCTGATTTTCCTTGTATTCATTTCTCTTTAATATATGGTCAAAAATTTTAGAACCTCCATAGTATTTCCAACGTACAGATTTCTGAGCTTGTCCACAAACCTCATATAAATTCTTAATACTATTTGATACTTTTCCTTTTATAGCATACTTTAGATGATAGAGTGTAATATCTATGGAGTGTTCAGAGTTTTTAATGCCAACCAAATCGGCAATTTCTCCACTACCATCATCATCTATAATGTATTCATATTCTGGCTTGATTTTTTGTGACACATAATATTGGATAGAATCAGTTTCGTATGGTGCAGAATGTTGTGACTCTTTTGATAAGTCAACACCTTTCCAGTCCCAAAATGTCATCAAGTCGTTCGGGATTTCATCAGCTTTTCGTTTTGGCGCACAGTAGTTTAGCCCATAAGAGATACTATCATCGTGATAAAATACTGTCATCGGAAATTCTTCCAAAAAATCCTCTAAGGATTCTTCGCTATTACCCCTAAGGATTATAACACCATCACCATTAATTTGGGTGTAAATCATTTTGCTATTTTCTATTGTCATCCTATATTTGCAAGAATAGTCTTCATAGCTAATTCCAAAGACAATATTCTGTCCAACTAAAGTTTCTTCCTCGATGCTTAAATCTATTTCGTCAAATGAAACAATAGCATCTGACACTTTAAGTTGTAGACAATAATGTTCATATACGTTAGGATTCCAATCTATAGCAATTGGTGTCACACTTTTGAAAGAGGCCATTGTTTCAAATTGAAGTGTATTTTGCAAAACAACATTAGGATTAATACTTTCATCGGAAATAATACGACCAACCTCTCTGCACCATTTTTGAAAATGTTGCAAATCTGCTCTTTCTCTTGACCATACTTTTCCTCCAAACGAACATCCAATGCTTGTGAGATTTCCATTTTTAAAACCTACACCAAACAAATTATTTTTTTGCAGTTTACCTTGCGTTAGTTGGTCTATACCATCTTGAACACTACTTCCATAATAAGACTGAAAAGAGATATCTTTCCCTTTTGGCAATCTTGCACCAACATTGAACAAGCGGAGTCTATATACATTTGAAAAGACCCTGAACATCTTGTCGCCTTGATATTTCTTAGGGTTATTGAACAAATGTTTCAAATAACTCTCGCCTTTCATTTTTATGGAAGAATTTAAATATATCCTTTTATGCAAGGCATCAAAATACACGACTATAATATCCCAATTCAAATTATTCACTGTATGTGTGTCACCCCATAAGACATTAGATGCCTTGCCCACAACTACAACTAAAGTGTCATTTGATTGAGTATGTAATACGTAATCATATTGGTTAGGGTTGTTAAGCAGCATTTTCCAGTTACTAAAGGACGTTATTGTAGAGTCCGTAGTATATATTTCTGCACTCAACGCTGGACGAATATCTTCTAACGAGATTTCGTCTTTCAAATCGCCATGAAAATCATTTAGAAACGTAGATAAAGTTTGTTGTTGCGTAGCGGCTGCTTCATTTATACGAGGTAAAATGAAGTTCCAATCTGCGTCTGTTCGATATAGTGCATTTATTTCCTCACGTATAGGAGGATAGGCTATATTTGTTATAAAACTTGCGTACCCTAAATTTGCGTCATTAGTCCTTGTAAAACGGCCAATAAACTGCAGAGTGACTGCTAAACTCTGTTTCTCATCATGAATAGCTGCAATCTTAAGTTGAGGTAAATCATACCCTTCACCAAGCATATTAACACATATAACAATTCGATGTTTTTTCTCTTTTATTGCTTTTAATATTGCAGATTCATTTCTTATTCCACTATATATAACGACTGGGGAGAACTCCTTATATTTTTCGTAAACATGAAACACTTCTTCTGCTCGAGTTTTATTCTTGCATCGAGCCATTATAATGTGGTCATATCCATTGGAAATGTCAGATTTTAAAATTTCGATAGCCTGCGCTGCAATAGCCTTATCTGCTTCCTCTATTGAGTATTTTGCAATCTGATAATTATTTATTTTTTGATAGTATCCTTGTTCTTGTGCTTTTTTTAATGAAAAATTGAACACAACGCTTCCTGTCAATTTCTTACCATCATTTCTGAATGGGGTTGCAGTGAACATTACAACTTTCTTTGGAGGAAAGACATTGATAAAAACATTCCACGTTTTTGCTTTTGAATGGTGTGCTTCATCAACAAAAAGGAATGAAATTTTTTCTCTTAGATAACATCTAATTTTGACTGATATCTTCTCTGCGGAAGCCATAGTCGTTACTATGACATTAGATTCGTCAACAATTCGTTTCCACTCCTCGTCATTTAAGGTCGTTTTTACCAAAGAAACTTTTGGCAACTGTATATCTTGAGGGACAACATTTAACTTACGTAATAAACCTAACGTTTTAAATTTACAATAAGTTTGACTACGAAGTGCATCCGAAGGAACTATAACAAATACTTTTTTACAGGCATTAGCAATGAGAAAGCTCAACATGGTTTCAGTCTTGCCTGTACCAGTAGGCATTACTACAATTGCACTATCCTCCCCATCTTCAACATGAGCCATCAGTGCATGGAGGGCACCGATTTGTGGAGAACGCAAACCTGGATGTTCATCAGTCTCTTTCACGAAACAAAATTTGTTGTTCCATGATTCTGCAATTTGATTTGGTGTTAACTGCTGGGACATATGTTATTATTTTGTCTATTTTATAATTCTTTGTTGCAATACTCCTTAAACTCTTTCCTTGTCATAGCAATACCTTTGGACGCGTTACTGTCAAGTCCGTAGACAAAATGAGTGGACAGCAAAGTGTATTTGCCTAATTTCAAGCAAATGCGGATTGGCTTGTCATAACCTTTATAGTTCTTGGCTTGCCCTTTTGCCTCCGCCTTTTCTTTCACCAGTACTTCACTCATATCTATTGCTTCCACCGAGAGCACCTGATAATATCCTTTTACCAAGTGGTTATCCACAGGCGCAAAGTATTTTATCTTTTGGAAATCAACCCCAGATAGAATGGATTTATAGCCAGAGAAGAAGATTTTGCTTTGGCCATTCAGCACCAGTTCCTTGGCGGCATTCACATGGCTATCTACTGATGCAATGTAGAATGTACCTTTATTAACTGGCTCGTCCGAGTATTCCAATCCTTTTTGAGGTATGCTTTCTTCGAGCAACCGCTCTCGTCCGTTTCCATCTTCAAGCCAGTGGCGAATCTGTCTGCGTAAGGCTTGCTCCGAACTGTTGGCATCTATGATAATGGTTCCGTCATTGGCGTGCTTTTCTTGGTCGGGACGCAGGGGAAAAGCACCGATGCCAATCAAGCGGTTCGACTGCTGATAGTAGTAGTCACCATTCTCTTCGTCAAGAGCTTCTAATGGTATGCGACCAGGGAACAACACATAACCTGCTATGATTTCTTTCTTCAAGTGCTCATGGTCACGTCCTTCTTCCGTATAGTATATGGCATCACGATAACGGTGCATTTGGTCAATAGCATCAGCAGGCGGAACATCATAACGGCTGTCGTATCTGTTGCCGCTCTCGCCCGTGTCGGCTATGCGGTATTTGGCATCAAACAGGTAAGTAAACTTCATATTTTCTTCTGCCTGTTTACTCAACCGTAGCACTATGTCGGGACGCTGCACTGTTGTCATTGTATTTGTTCCGCTTATGGCTGAATATGATTTGCCTTTATGTACCTCTGCATTGTAGCATACACTTGCCAATTCGATGCCAGATTGGTTGATGAAACTCACCGAACCACCATATACAAGTTGTGGAATAAAGTCGTTGGTAATGTCCCGTCCGTTCACCTTTGGTTTGGCATTCTTACACAACTCTTTCATTACATCCTGCACAATGTTTTTAACCTTGATGAAGCACCATATTTCATAGAGGTCGCAGATGTCTTTCACCTCCAGTTTCCTCATACCGTCCTCCAACTCATAGCCTTGTTGCAGTTCCACCCATTTTTCCATGATGGTCTTATAGCCTTGTGCCTGTTTCATCACAAGATTGTCTTGCGTGAACCCCTTGAACTGTCCTACGCCACGGAAAAACGCATTATTGGAAAGTTGCATCAACTCATTCTCCATATCTTCAAGCGAAGTGTCTATGCGCTTTGGATCGTCAAGGTGCATAGCGGTCATGATGTGCTCTTTCACCACGGCAAAGCGGCGTATCATTTCTCGAATGGCGTATTTCAAGAAACGGTTCTCTATGGTATCGTGACTCAATGTCAACTCTTCTGTGCGGTATAGGTGGGCAGGATTGTCTTTGTGTGTTTGGTATTCATTTTCAAGTTCTCTTGGAATGAATGCCATGCGTTCAGCTCTTTCATACTTGGCAATGGAGCGCAACCGTCGTTTGGGGCGGTCTATGATTTGGCGTGCCGCTGCCATGATTTCGGCATAGCACGACTTGAAAATCTGCCACCATATCAACGGATTGTTCTCACCTGTACCTTGGCGCATACTGAGATAGGTGTCCTTCAAGAACGATGTGCTCAGCATAGCATATTCATGCTCAATGTCAGAGATGATTGTCTTCAGGTCGGAGCGGTAATCCAACTTATAGCTCAACACCTCGGTCCTGAACTTCAGTTCCTTGGTCTGTTTTTCTCCTTTCACCTTGTAGGTGATGCAGAAGTCAGTCATGCCCACTTGGTTGTGGAAGTTCAGCGAGCCGTATAGCTCATCGCCTGTGCTGATGATGGTGCTTTTGTCCTTGCCGTCTGTGCGCAAATGGTCGTTGATGGCAAGTGACAAATCTTCCAACGTCTTTCCCTTGCCACGCACGATAAGCGGATATTCTGTATTCTCAAAGAACACGGCTTCATGGCGGATGTCATTTCCTCCTTGTGTGTTTCCGTCAAAAGAAAATTCGACATGCTGTGTTTCCGATGTGTAGCGACACAACAACTTTGCGGCACTATCTTGACAGTCAGTGTCGATACATAGGTTGCGGATGGTCTCTGTTATTCTCCGCTCATGATTGGGACATGAGAACCTTACCAACAAGTCCTCATTTGCAACTTCAAAGTTGAATACACTTGCCATGTGCGTTGTGCAATTTAACGGTTAGTTCCAATAGGAAACGAAATGGTCGCGTTTGAGTTGGCTGAGCATACTGTCTATCTTTTTGACAGACAGCAAATCTTTCTTGCTCAGGCCTGTCGAAACTATTTCATCGCCAATTTCTGTTGCAGCTTCTTCTGCAACATTGATATCGGCATTATCAGCCTCGCCCAACTGTCCCGTGATGATGTTCCTTAATGCCGTGAGTATGTTCAAGTCGCCATATCGCTTGGCGGCATCTACATTTACACCAGCATTGGCTATGCGCTCCTTGTCTGCTTCCGAATCGGTGATTTTCAATTTCGTTTCATCGCCCTCTATGCGTGATAGAATTTTCATCAGCGTAAAGTTGTCAAGCGCAGCTATGCGGTCGGTTTGTCCAAACTCATGCGATGCCTGTAAATATATCAACGCTTCGTTGGCAGCACGATAACCAAGTTTGAATGGTGTGCCTTCAAATAGGGCATTGACGCGTTTCAGATAGTCTATGGCAAACTGGGCACCATCGCCAAGTTCTTCAACGATTTTCCTTGCTTCTATGTGTCGGTCTACAAGCAATGTGTTCAAGTCGGCATCACCATTTTCTTCAAATGCCTTTACAATGGCTTTAAGTTCATCATCCGTAGTATCGGTCAGGAAACTGTCATAGTCTACCTCGTTCATCTCCACCGACATAGCTCTGTCGAGCACCTTGCGTGAGAAAGAGAATGTTGTCTCGTCCATATTCACTGTGCCTATGACAATTAGGTTCTTTGGCAGGGTCAGTCCTCTTGTGCGTAAATGCGTGATAACCTTTACAATCTCCGATTCTGTATCGCTGGCCTTGAAGCTCGGGAATAGTGTGTTTACCATCGTGTTCGCCACATCTTCTCCAAAAGAGTTGAATGGCTTGATGATGGGGTCGGTCATGTATTCTCCGCCCTCAAAGCTACGGCTCTCAATAGCACTCAGAAATTCTGCAAAGTATTCCTCCACTGGTGCAAGGTTCATTTCGTCGAGACACAAGAAAAACGGTACTTCGGGATGCTGCCATGCCTTTACTATAAACTCTATGAATGGCGTGAATACATAGTGCGGACTCGGAATGTTCGACAAATAGCCGATTACATCCATTGAGTTGTGCCAGTTTGGCTTTACTTGTATAAGTTCAAAGTTGGCTGGCGAGTGAAGCGTCCAACGGTCATTCTTCCAATAGTTGCCCTTATACCCTTCTGCTCTTTGCAATTCCTCTGTAACTGTCGCTTGTGCCAACTTGCGCACAATGCGGCTCTTGCCAGTACCACTGATACCAGCAAGAAGCATGAAAGGTTTGGTACGGAGGGCGGTGAGATAGTCAGCCACTCTATTTCGCAAATATTTTATTGATAATGATTTTGATTTAATACTTGCATTATCTGTTGTGGGTAATCGCCTTGACACTAAATCTAATGATATAGACATCATAGATTTACGCTTTTTTAGGTCACTTTCTTCACCATTTATGGCAATAAATGTATTTTTATTTTTTCGAACATCAGGTAACAATTCCTCGTCAATGTATGAGTTTAGAACTCGCATTGGACCAACAATCTCACCATCTTTAAAAAGAACTTGGTTGCCATCCTCCAGTTCTTTGTAAATATTCTCAATATTAAAAACAATTTCAGTGCCGTCGGATTTTTTTATTTTGTAGCAACAGTCTATGATAAATGTAGACAAGATGTTCTTTAACCCTATCTCTATGCGAGATTCAGCATTGTTTCCTTTGAGCCAAGATCTTAGCCAACGATTTATTTCGTCTTTGGAATATGCAGCAATGTATGCGTCAAGAACTAACATTTTATCAGAAAATGATATTCTTTTTGCATATCGTTCTTTTCCAGTACGCTCTTGTCTCGAACCTTGTACAAAGGATATCTTTCCTAAGTGTAGAAATAATTCTATACCTACTTGCAATGCCTCTATTTGAGATTTGAACAACGGAGAATCATTGATATAGTCACAAATGTTATCAATATTTGCATACTTTTTTCTGAGAGAATCGCTAAATGTAGAAGCCAAACGAATAGCAGTGGTTCCATTATTGGTATATTCTTCAGAATAAGCTACATCTGTAGGAATATCTACAACAGTATAAATCGCATACAAAGATGCTATTATTTGTCTAAACGAATTGAGAGAAGATTTTATACCTAATCTCAAGTTCGGATTCTCACGTGGAATCAAAGATGAAGGAAAAACTTCTGCCATATCTTATTTTTTTTCGTTTTTTAAAATTTCCTTTGCAATAGCTCGAGCCAAAAAAGGTGGAACAGCATTACCTACCTCTTTCATTTGAGACCCTTTGCTCCCATAAAAAATATAATTATCTGGAAAAGATTGTATTCTTGCAGCTTCACGAACAGTTATACATCTATTAAGTATCGGGTGGGTAAACCGTCCCGAAGATGGCGTGTCAAATCGTGTGGTTATTGTAATAGATACCCCGTCTTCTATCATTCTGCACCATGTACCACTATAGATGGACTTTGTTAAAAGTTCTGTTGGCAAGACCTCTTTTCCTGCTCCCTTGGGAATCATTCTTAGTTTTTCTATAGCTTTAGATGAATGCTTTGTTGCTACATGATTGTAAAGAATATTGCAATTTCCTCTCAATTCCTTTTGGTAGGAAGAAAAAGGTGTTGTTGTATATGCAGATTGCTCCGTTCCTTCTCCTGATTCAATAAAAGGCAAATCGTATATTGCTTCTTTTATAGTCGTGTGTGTGCCATCAGGTTTGGGTAAGGAAAGTGTTAACGTGTCGCCTAATTGTCCCATGAATACGGCTCGTCTTCGTTCTTGCGGAACACCAAAATCTGCAGCACATAAAACTCCATATGTTACTTTGTATCCCAATTTTTCAAATGCTGTTACTATTTGTTTTTTGAAGTAGCCATTTGAAGTTGTTATTATATTGGGTACATTTTCAAGCACGAAATATTTAGGCTTGAATTCTGCAACAAACCTTACATATTGTTGAAATAAAAAGTTGCGAGGGTCATCAAGATTTAATCTTTTCCCCTTTTGTGAAAAGCCTTGGCAAGGAGGTCCTCCTATAATAACATCAATTTTTGGATGTTTTGCATGCAAAGACTTAACATCGATGTCGCAAATATTTTCAGCTAAGACCTCTGTACCAATATGGTTGCGTTGATATGCACTTGCTATCTCCTTGTCAAATTCAACAGCAAAAGCAATATCGAAACCTCCTGCCATAAGAAAGCCTTCTGACATTCCTCCAACACCTGCGAATAAATCACCAACTATCATTGTCACTCTAAAATTCTTCTTTTTGCTAATTCAAAATACTCATTATTTAACTCAATACCAATAAAGCGTCTCTTTAGCTGTTTGCATGAAACACCAGTAGAACCACTACCCATAAAAGGATCTAAAACCACATCATTTTCATTTGAAAGTATTTCTATGAAATGATTAAGTAACCCTATGGGCTTTTGTGTGGGATGTTTACCATATTTACGCTCTTTTGCACCTATAGTGGCAGTTTCCACAAAGTCATGAATAGCCTTGCCATGATTATTGAAAGTGCCAGTTGTTCCATCATTTACAAGATATATCCATGTTTCGGTAGAATTTATAAAATGTAAATTCATATTACGTGGTATTGGATTTGTTTTATGCCAAACCCCAACCGTTTTGTAATAGAATTTATGTTTCTCTGCCAATCCTATGATAGTCTCAACTTTAATAATGGACATGAACATTATAAGATTTCCTTTCTCCTTTAAAACTCTATGGCATTCTGAAAATAGTTTATCCATTTCCTTTGTCCAATCTTCAAAATTAAGGTCATCCCATCCCGATGCTGCAAAATGTCCATTACGTAGCTTATCCATATTTGTGCCTCTTTTTTTCATAAACAAGCCCAAGTTATACGGAGGGTCTGTTATTATGAAATCGACACTATCATCGGCAAGCTCTTTTAAACAACTGATAGCGTCTCCAAGCGCCACTTTGTTCTGTTTGTCAAGAGCTATATATTGAGATTTTATTTTTCTTACCATTTAGAATGTATGCTACAATATATTTTCATTCGAAAAGAATTACTTATACATTAGTTCTGTACACTATTTTCCTCACTAAACGCCTTTATCTCGTCAGCAAGAACTTTTTGCAATTTCTCTTTCGGGACTATCAGCTGATAATCCGCCACTCCGATAGGTTTTCCCATATCTTCAAGCGCAAGTTCAACCTCTACACGGTCTTTCTCCGCACAAAGTATAATCCCAATGGAACGGTTCTCGTCAGCACCACGTTCAAGACGGTCGAGCAGAGACAGATAATAGTTCATCTTTCCTGCATACTCTGGTTTGAAAGCACCGATCTTTAGGTCAACGGCAACAAGACAACGTAACCCACGATGAAAAAATAGCATATCCACCTTGCTTTCCTTGCCATTATATTCCAACACATGCTGATTGCCTATGAACGTAAAGCCATTGCCGAGTTCCATAAGGAAACGTGTGATGGCTTTTACAAGACGGTCTTCAAGTTCAAGTTCCAAGATAGGACTTGTTACACCCAAGAAACCGAGATTGTAGCTACTATTGAAGACTTCGTTGGCGTACTGTGCTTGTTCGGCAGGAAGAGTGCGGTCGAAATTATTATCAACTCGTGCCAATGCCTGTGTCTCATACATTTTGAGTTTAATGGCATTGAGCAACAAGTCGCGATTCCAACCTTTAGAACGTGTCTCCTTTGCGTAGAAAAGCATTGCTGCATCTTCATCACCAACTCTCTGAAGAAGTCGCAATATATGACCCCAAGGCAAAAGTGCGACAGCTTGTCGCACTTTTATGTCTGAGTGACAAAAGCGTTCGTAGAACTTCTTCATATCCCACAGATTTCGTGGTGAAACGCCCATCTTCGGATAGCGCTCTTTTAAATCCGTTGACAACCGTCTGACCACACGGTCGCCATATCCGCTTTCAATCTTGCGTTCATGAAGCATTTGACCAATTTTCCAATAGGCGGTAGATACATAACCATTGACATGTTGGGCTATTTCTGTCCGTGCATGTTCAATCACTGCGACAGCGTGTCGCAGTATTTCGGCATAATCGCCACTCCCTATTGAGGGTCTGTTGTCTTTATTATCTGTTGCCATTTTATCAGTCTACATTATCTTCTCTGAGAAGGTCTGCAACTTCTACTTCAAGCAGTTTGGCTATCTTCATAAGATTACCCAAATCTGGCTGACAAGTATTGGTACACCATTTTGATATGGTAGTCTTGTCCTTTCCCAATTGTTCACCAAGCCATTTGTTCGTTTTCTTCTTTTCAGCAAGAACAACTTTTAGCCTGTTTAATTCTTTATTTGCCATATTAAGATGCGAATTTAACTGCAAAGGTAAATATAATACATCACAATCTCGCATAAAGGTAGTGGTTTTTACGTTTATTTAGCAACTTGATGAAAATTACTCACTATAAGTTGAGCCTACTTTTCATTCGTTGCACCGTACTAATGCCCTTCCAAATAGCTTTGCTACATCCCGAATGGAATACCCCTTGCGGAGCAAACTTATTACTTCCCTATATTCGTCTTTCGTCTGTTCTGTCGTTTTTACAGAGCCTACCTTGCGCCCGAGTTTTCCACCTTTTTCTATATACCGCTTCCGTCCTGACTGTAATCGGAATGAGATATTATCACGTTCCAATTGCGCACAGGTCGAAAGCGTGGCTGTCATTATAGAAGCAAAGAGGGATGGATGTCCTTCTTCGTCCAATAATGTAAGCTGTTCCTTTTGTATGTAGAGGTTGATACCACAGTCAATGAGCTGCTGACAAAGGGCAATGTGAACATGGTTTACCATAATCTGAAAGCAGACAAGATACGCAAGCGCATATCACATTACTTTGGCTTGTAACCAATCGTCTTAGAATCTTGGATAACGTCTTTGACACTGTTGCGAAATGCCTGTTGCCATCATTCAAGGGTATAGAACGAAGTAAGCTCCATCATGCCTGTCTCTCCAAGAAGAATTGCTCATTCTACTAATCGCCCAACATCATCCACTTTGGGGTAATATCGGTGTAAGCGAAAGTTAAATACGTTAAATTATTACCTTTTCGTATCTAAACAGAATCCACACAGTCACTTTTCTACCGTTTAGAGCGTATAATACTGATAATCAACTAATAATAGATACAGTGGTTGTTCTAATTTAACTACCATCGATTTATCAAATTGCACCTTTATTGGGGAGTGGGCTTTCAGCAGCTGTGCAAAACTTTCCAATATAAACCTTTCAAAATGCAAACTCATAGGAAATGGTGCCTTTAATAATTGTACCAATTTGACAGAAGTTGATTTATCATCTTGCTCATCTTTGGCAGAGAGTGTATTTTCAGGTTGTTCAAACCTCAAAACTATAAAAGGAATCGAGAATTTCACAACGATTCCTGCCAATGCATTTGCAGAAACAGGCATCGAAACATTATCTTTGCCTCTATGTACAACTATTCAAGAAGGTGCATTTAGGGAATGCCTGCAATTGAAGTCTATCAATTTACCAAAATGTGAAACAACAGGAAACTACAAGACTGTATACGACTCAAACTCAGAGGGAGCCTTTAAAGGATGTAGCAATCTTCAACAAGCAGAATTGCCAAGCTGCACAACAATTGCTCCCTACACATTTTATAGTTGCACTAGATTAAGCTCTATCAACATTCCTGTATGTCAATTTGTTGGCAAGGGGGCATTTGCAAACTGTAGTAACTTGAATGCAGTTTCACTGCCTAATACAATACAGGAATTGGGATACAAGTGTTTCAATGGTAACACCATGTTAACACTATATGCTAAAAATGTACCAACATTAGACAATAATCCAGGCAGTTATTCTGATTATTCTGATATAGACAAGTCCGTTTTAGGCAAAAACGTATTAATCATCGTACCAGAGGAATCACTCGCTGCTTATCAAGCAGCTGATGTCTGGAAAACAATGAGCGAGAGAATCTTCCCACTGGGTACTCAATTTGAATACGACATAGAAGCTATAGCGCAAGCTAACACTTCTGGACTTCAGAAAGCGATTGGAGAGAAGAATCTTAGAAGCGTGGTTACTCTTAAGGTAAAGGGTTCTATCAACAGTTACGACATTATGGTTATGCGTAACAAGATGGATAATCTCCATTATTTGGACTTGGCTGACGCTAATGTTAAGAGCAATACATACGATTATTATACAGGATATAGTACTCAAGATGACATTCTGGGACCTCATTCTTTTGCCGACCTCGACAAACTGTTGACTGTCAAGTTGCCAAAAAGCGTGAAGTATATTGACCAGGCCTTTAACAACTGTAGCCAGTTGCGTTCTGTTGAAATGCCAGAGAATCTGATTCGCATAGGAAGCTACCATGACTACGAATGGGGCATGATGGATAATGGAGCCTTTGTAGATTGCACCAATCTTGAAGAAATAATATTCCACAATTGCGAGAGGATTGGAGGAGATGCTTTTAACCGTTGTAATTCTTTGAAGAAAATCATATTGCCAAAGAATCTAAAACATGTTGGAAGTAGTGCATTTCGTGGGTGTAGCCAGCTAAAAGAAATTATCCTCCCTAACGAAGTTGACACTATCAGCTATCATGCTTTCGAAGACTGCTACAACCTGGAATCCATTCAGTTTCCACCGTCATTGAAGAGCATCGAGTCTAGTGCTTTTACCAATTGTAGCAAGCTTAGCAGCATCAACCTTCCAGGTCTTACAAGCATTTCAAACAACACCTTCTATGGTTGCAGCAACCTGACAGAAGTAAAACTTCCTAGCACTCTGGAACGTATCGGGGATAGAGCATTTGAAGGCTGCAGTAACTTAACCAAGGTATATACCTACACCGTGTTGCCGATTAATATCGACCAGAATACATTTACTAACTTCAAGGCTACTACACTCTATGTGCCAACCCAGAGCTACGACAACTACTACTGGAGCACACAGTGGGGACAGTTTAAGGAAATCAAGGAGTTTGACGAGCCTTATACCTATATCTATCTCGACAACGAGTTTACACTCGAAAAGAGATTCGAAGGTACTCCTGATATCGATATCAAGAACAATGGCTCACTTACCGTAAACGGAAAGGAGAACCAGAATGCAGGCGAAGTAACCGTTAAGGGAGATGGCAATAATTCTGCAGGAACACTGATTACAGACGGTAACTTGAATGCAAAGGAACTCAAATTTGAAATCTCTGTCAATGCCAACCAATGGTATTTCTTCTGTTTCCCATTCGACATCAACCTCTCAGACATCAAGACTCCTGGCAAATATGTATTCCGTAAATACAATGGTTCACAACGTGCCGACCAAGGAACAGGAGGCTGGGTTGATTTAGATAGCGACGAGACCACACTCAAACAGGGAGAGGGTTATATTTTCCAAACTGCCCAAAGCGGCACACTATCTTTGAATGTAAACAAAGAGATGTTTGGTAATTTAGATGCTAACAATATCGTGAAGGATTTGAGCAGCTATCCATCTGCTGACGAGCAAAACGCAAGCTGGAACTTCATCGGTAACCCACAGATCAGTTACATGGATGCAGCTTCCCTCGACTACGACGCTCCTATCACCTATTGGAACGGAGGTTCCTATGAGGCTGTGCGTCCAGGCGACGATGAATTTGCCCTCCAGCCATTCCAGGCATTCTTCGTACAGAAGCCTGTGGATGTTGACAACATTGAATTCAAGGCAGAAGACCGTATCACCAAGAGCGAGAGTATTAACAAAAAGAATACTGCACGAGCAAGAAGAATCGGTCGTGGCATTAATCCTGAGCGTCTACTCATCAACCTAACCCTAAGCGACGGCAAGTATACCGATAAGACCCGTGTGGTATTCAACGACAAGAAGAGTCAGGATTACGAGCTTGATTGCGATGCAGCCAAGTTTGCTGCCATCAACGATGCTCCTCAGTTCTATACCATAGAAACAAAGGCAGGCAACCTTGCCATCAACGAGCGCCCAATGGGTAGCGTGAAACTCGGTTTTGCGACCAAGAATTCAGGTAAATTCACCATCTCTACCCAAAGAATGGATCAGCCAATGTTCTTGAAAGACAACCTAACGGGAGCTACTTACGATTTGACCACAGGCGACTATCAGTTTACTTCAGATGCAGGAACCTACGAAAATCGTTTCGTGCTCGTTCCAAATATGAGCACCAATAGTATCACCGACATTGTGAAGAAAACTGGCATCAACATCATTCCAACCGATGCAGGCATCTATCTCAATGGTGTAAATGGTAAAAAGGTTACTATCTATGCTACAGATGGAACAATGCTCGCCAACCGCACCTTCGATGGCATCCTTAACCTAATGAAGGGTATATATATCGTTAAGATAGATAACCTTTCTACCAAGGTAATGGTGAAGTAATCATACAAAGATTATTAACATAAAAGCTTTCGAGTCTATGAAAAGATTCATCATTTACGGTGTCACAACATGGTTGCTGCTCCTTATGAGCAGCACCATGCTGTTGGCAGCACTACATGAAGACGATGACTTCAACCCTATAAACCCACCCGACCCAATGATGAAATACAAGGTAGAAGTCGCATATTCAGAATATGGTTACACTTCGGGAGGCGGAACTTACAACAAAGGAGACAAAGCCTTTATCAGTACTTCTGCCAACAACGAAAACTATCAATTTGCCTATTGGTTGAAGAACGGAGTGAAATACACCGAAAAATCCTCCTTTATATATAAGGTAGAAGAATGGAACGTAAGGTTCGAGGCGGTTTACGACTACAAACCGGTAAGTCCGGCTGAGCCTCAACCAACGAACAGATTTCGCCTTTATCTAACAACAAACGAGGAAGGCAACTGCTCTTTTAATCGTACCAGTGGTGAAAAGGTGGAAGCAGGAAGCTCCGTCTGGTTGGCGGCCTATCTCAGCACAGGTTACATTTTCAAAGGATGGTACATAGAAGATGAGCTAATCAGCACGAATCAGAACTTTGAATACAAAATGCCTAAGCAAAACGTTACGCTCAAGGCGAACATCATATATAGTCCTACCAGTCCTAATGACCCAGGCGGAACGGGACAGGACAACATCGATAGTGATGATAATGTTACTCGCATAGACAATATCTGTCAGCCTTCTACAGAAATCAAAAACCGTATCTATCAATTAGATGGAACAAGCGTTACATCGCTACAAAAGGGCAAAATCTATATCAAGAACCATAAAAAAATCATGAAGCTATAATTCTGCACAACAGAACACCTCTTTATATGCAATTCATGCCTTATTTGAGGTTAGACATTTGTTATACACATACCACAGAAAAAGGAGATAAGTCTCAATCGAGATTTATCCCCTTTTTCGTATTTGTAGTATTATGTGCAACGCATTCTATTAATACCTTGCAGCTTATTACTTCACCATAACTTTCTTACCTTTAACAATGTTGATACCACGATGAGGCTTGTTGAGTTTCTGTCCCATGATGTTATAGATGGTGGTAGCGCCGTTTGTAGCTGTTGGAATATCTATAGCGTTTGTGGTATATGGAATAAGCATCAATGGATATGTTGTTGGCTCTTTGCCTTTTGAAAGAGATATGGTTCCGTCATCCTTGAATCCCCAATAACTTTGAATATAGTTGTGTATTTCGTAGAACTCTGTTTTTATAGCCTTGCGAAAGGCAAAAGGGTATTTTTGTACAGCATCATCCATCTTAGCAGAAATCCTCAGATATTGTTCGTATTTCGCAGATTGCAGGTTGTTGTATGCTGTTCCGTTATTGGTGAAGTGCCATACTTGCGATAATATGTCGTCTTCGTTTTTCTCTGTCATAGTACACTTTGCACTCTTATTGGCAGTAAGGTAAGTGTTATGAAAACGGTCGAAAATCATATAGTCGCCTTCAGCTATGGGAATGTCGACAGTATCGTTTACCAACACTTCGTATCTGAGCTGCCCCTTTTCACCATTCACCTCATAGTCAAGAGTGTAGGTGCCGCTTTCTTTTATCTTGTTGAAGGTGAGGGTAGGTGTTGTTTCACCTGTGTTCCAAAGAAATGTGCTACCAGGCAATATTTTAGAGACATAGGGTCCAATCTCTACATTGTCGTCAATGTTTACTGTAACATCTGTGGTGTCTGGTTTTACTACACCGTTCACTTTAGTCTGCACCTGCATATATTTCACATTGATGTGGAATTTATATGGAGTGCGCACACCTGCTTGGTTGATATATACACCAGTGATGTCGCGAGGGCGAACTATAGGAGCTGTTGTTATGGTGTTTGTGGTAGCACCATTATCCCACTCGTAGCTTCCCCACACCACATATTTGTCAGGTCCCTGCAAAGTTAGATTAACAGTCTCGCCATAATATACCGTTACGCTATCAGTATATTCTTTGCCATTATATGTGATATAGCCATTAACCTTTGTCATAGGATTTGCATCCTCGTTGACAGCGATAGTAAATACCTGTTGGCTCTCTATACCATTTTTGTTGGTATATGTAGCGCGATAAGCATAGCTCTTGTCAGTGGTAACGGTGATGTCGCGAGTAGTTTCGCCCGTATTCCATTTCCAATTGCCCGTATCCTCTTCGCCTTCTGGAAGCAGAGGTTTCAAAGTGAGAGTCTTGCCCTTAGGCAACGCCTTGTTCTTATCTACCTTGTATGTATTATTGATAGCGCCAAGTTCGTTGTTGTCGATGGTTTTTCCATCATATTCTATTTTTCCCTTTAGCTCTGTAGGCACCTTGCCGGCAGGAGCAATCTGTGGTTCGCGAGTATTCATCAATACGGAGTATCCCATGTGGTCGTAGCCACCACTTGTACCACCTTGACCACCACCATCAATACCCATCTTTTCGTAGGCTTGCTCAGAGAAAGGCATTTTTACTCCCTTGACACCTTCGTAGATACCGATTACGGTTCCCCAATAAGGTCGCATCTGTGCTCCCATAGCAGGTCCGGTCATGAGCCATGAACGAGAGTCTGTATAATAGAAACCGTTAGTATAATAATGGTAGTTCACCCATGGCAATCCTTCTACGCTCTGTGTTTGAGCAGCAAGATATTCGATACCAGCAGCCAATCGATGATCCATATATGCGAAGAGGTCATCGCCCTGGTTCCATATCTGATGAGCAATGTCTACGGCAAGACCCAACGACATGGCAGCATGACCAGCATCACGTCCGCTCTCGTTGAGCTGTCCGAGTTTGCCATAGGCTCCTGTTTCAAGGTCGGAAGGATATGTGGTGACAACGAAGTTGCCCAAGAATTCTGTTAGTCCATCGGCAAGAATAGGATTGTCGGTACGTGGATTCTTGAATGTGCCTACTTGGTCGTACTTGATAGCGCCAAGACCCTGATTATAGATGAAAACATCATCGCATAGCACACCTATTGACAACACGCACATGGCATTACACAATCCCCAGTTACTCCAATAATGTCCAGGAGCTTGCCACCATTTACCGCTGTTCTCCCATGTACCATTATGACGACGCAGAAAATCGATAGCTCCTTGATACCAAATGTTGAGCATCCACTGCTTAAACTTTTCAAAGTCGGCAGGCTTCCATCCCTCGTAGTCGCGCATAAGTTCTGCTGCTTGAGCAAACTGATAACCATATAGTCCGAATGCGAGGAATTGGTCGGATGAGCCTGTTACATTCTTAGTGGTGTTAAACCATTTCATCAATACTTCTACAGCATGCTTAGCGCAAGCTTGGTTGTCTTCTATCTTCCAGCGCAAAGCATTCTGATATGCAATAGCAGCACCACGACAAGTGTTGATATAGTTTTCGCCAGAGCCGCCACGCACGATAGTTTCAGTAGGGTAAGTGCCAGCTGTAGGTTGAGCATATTCAGCCATACGGAGTTTGTTCATTGCCTCAGTCACCTTCTTGTTGCCATTTGCCAACTGTTTTTTTATGCGGTCGAAGTCGGCTTGAGTATGCAAACCTCCAGGGTGTATGAATCCGCGGTTGGTATCATAAACGGCATTAGCATTGCCAGCATCGAAAGTCTTACCTTCCGAAGCCTTCGCTTTGCTTATCGAAGTATTAAGCCTTGCAACCGCCTGATTAATTTGTGTTTGTGTGGTTGCAGAGTCTACTATCTTACGTACACTAAATAGCACATCAGAGAGGTCGTTGACAAGACCAGGCAGATAGTTGTTAGCATTGGCAATAATAGCCTCAGCTTCAGAAATTGCAGACTGAAGTTTCTCAGTATTGAGGTCGGCTGCAGTACAGCTATAGTTGATGCTTGTGTTTGGCATCATTGAGCCGGAAGCCTTCATCGCCTGTGGAGCAATGAAAGCTATTGCTGTTAAAAAGAGTAGGTGTAGTTTCATATAAATGTTGTTGTTGATTGCTTTAATGTATATATGAATCCACTTGTAAAAGTGGTCTAATTTGATTAGACATAGACCTCTGTCTGG
>ERZ1026854.663-NODE-663-length-23699-cov-7.095162_pt1 | contig 23699 bp, 20 predicted proteins | sample MGYA00380157_ERZ1026854 | MGnify/ENA primary metagenome ERZ1026854 (study PRJEB33269, sample SAMEA4719793) | human gut metagenome | biome: human-associated habitat; feature: organic feature; material: feces | place: Cameroon | collected 2013-10 ... | reverse complement strand
AGATAACATTTTATCAGAATGTGTGGATGGTATTATTGTTAATAGAAAAGATCGTCGCAAGTATAAAACTCTTGAGAGTAAAATAGAAGCTATTATTCATAATAAGCCATGCAGGGTCAAGTTAATTGACGCCATATATAATAAATATGATGGTGCTAAAAATATAGGCTCTGAATTGTCATATAACGACATTATCTCCTCAATAAATGAGAATAATTGCATACCACAAATAATCTATACTTTACATAGATGTTGCGATGATGAATTTAACAAACAGCATTTTAATGATTTAATTGAATCAGTTCCTTTCCAGAATACGATAAACAATAATTGGGAAAAAAGCAGAATAACCGATACACAAGAAAGCAGTAAAGCATCTTCAAACATTGTTAAGGAGAATAAACATATGAATTATTACCTTGGATATATAGAATTATGATCTACTTATTATAATTTTATTCCTCAGTATATATACAATAAAAAAGACATTACGGAACTATCTAAAGATAATTTAGAAGAGAAATTTCCCGAATATGGTTCAGTAAATCTTGGATATAAAAAATTTGGTGATGATGCCCACGAATTTTTAAAATCTTTAAGAATCGATAAAGTTGACGATGCAACAGATGTTAAGCCTTGTACAAGTATATATGCTATTCACTTTGATGAAAGTGAACTTGATGATAACGACAACGATAGAATTCGGAAAAAGCTTGATTTACAACGTTTAATTGAAAACGGTGAGGATTTAAAAAATAGGATAAAGCCGATTTCTTCTTTTGGAATCTTTAAGATTGTTACATCTCAAGAAACAAACATAAATGATGGTTCTTTTTCAGGAATGATTTTTGTCAATGAAAAGGATTATCCTGCCAACGAATATGTTCTGCTTGAAGATGGACAAAGTCTTTTTGGTCCTTACAAGTTACAAGAACGCTCTATTGATGGAGAAAAATACGTTCGCCCAGATAGCGGAATTCAAAAGTATATACTTGATTATTATAATGAAGCTGATTACGAGATATATGCTTTTGAAAAACATTCCTATACGCATGAAATTATATATACTGACGTTGCTCTTATTAATCACTCACCACGACATAGAGATGTCATTCCCGATTCACTATTACTTACAAAGCTTACAGATACTATAGATGTTAAGCTGCTTTCATCTAATCCAGAAGAATTTGAAAGACTGTATTCAACATCACCTTTTTTATCAGATATTCCTGATGAAATACGAAAAACTCGTATTGAAAGAATTCAAACTATATTACAAAACACGGCAGATTTTGATGAAATTAAAAAGAAAGCCGTTATCACTCTTCTAAATAGCAATAACTATTCTATCCCGGAAGAAACGATAAAAAATAGTGACCCGTACCAAAAGTTACAAAAGGAATGCTCTGATCTTCAAAAGGATGCTGATGAGTTAAACGAAAAAATAAAATCATTAACAGAAGAGAAAAAAGAGCTCGAAATTGCAAAAAACAAACTCGAGGAAAATGGAGCTAACACAAATTCTGCTGTGATAAATGATGAATCAATAACACAACTTGAAAGTGAAAATAAAGAGCTCAAAGGAAAAGTATCGTTAATTGAAGATTTTGAAAAAATGAAAAAAGATTTTGAAAAACTAAAAAATGACTATAACACCGAACAAATTCGCTACGATACTAAAGTAAGAGAAGTCGGTGATAAACAAAAAGAATTAGAAGAAATTAAGCATAATGTCGAAAAATTTATTAACAATGAATTAAAGAAACCAGACACTACACAAATGCTTCGTACTGCTTTTGATCCATATATTTCAAATGCTATGATTGAAGCAGCAGGAGTTTACAGTAGTAATTCAGAGTCTGATCAATATAAGACCATTTCTGAAGAAATGAAAAGAATTGATTGTGTAGAGATTGATAGAAGTTCATTAATTGATAAACTTGTGACAGGCGTTCAGAAATTCCGTAATTATAGTAAAAATGAAATACTGAATATGTATATATGTCTGTCACAGAATTTTTTAACTGTTTTTTCTGGAGAACCTGGTACTGGAAAAACATCAATTTGTAACATACTCGCTAGCAGCCTAGGACTAAAAAAATTTGGAGAAAATAATAACATTTCGAAAAACAGATATGTCCCTGTTTCCGTAGAAAGAGGTTGGTCATCTAAAAGGGATTTAATAGGATATTTCAATCCATTAACAAAAAAATATGATCGAAACAATGCAAAAATCTATGATGGATTGATGATATTAAACGAGGAACGCCAAGAGTCTCGTTTTCCGTATATTATTCTTCTTGATGAAGCAAATCTCAGCCCTATTGAATATTATTGGGCAGATTTTATGCGTGCTGCTGACAACAATGAAAACAATGTCTTTATAAATATTGGCTTGGAAAAAGATATCTATATTCCAAAAACATTACATTTTTTAGCGACAATTAATAATGATCAGACAACAGAAGAATTATCACCAAGACTTATAGACAGGGCTTGGATAGTTAGACTGCCCAAATATACAGAAAAGATTTCTGGTATTGAGGTAACCGATGATATAGATAAATATTTCAAAGACATAGTACTATGGAGTGATATTGAAAATACTTTTGTTGTTTCTGAATCCAAAGAAATGACATTAAAACTACTAGCTGATCAAATCTATAATTTATTTGATGAACATCATCTTACCGTAAGTCCCAGAGTTCAGCAAAGCATAAAGAATTATGTATGCGTAGCTCAAGAGATAATGGAAGATGAAGTTGATGAAGTTGGCGTATGCAATAAAAAACAAAAAGCTCTTGATTTTGCAATTGTCCAAAAACTTTTGCCTAAAATTAATGGCTATTACAAGGATTATGAGCGTTTATTTGCATCACTTAAACAAATTTGTGATGAAAACCATTTAATTATGACCAAGAACGCATTGCTTTCTATGGAAGAATTCAAGGATCAAAATATGGGTTATTGCAAATATCTAATATAATGGGATGATTAAATATGAGTAATTATACTCTGAAATTATCAGCAAATAATAAAACAATATTTTTACCATTAGCTACAAAAGAGATTGACGATGCTTTTGACGATTATTTTGAAAAAGCCGGTGATGAGTATGTATATAACGACTATGCTTATTACCTGTCTGTAATCGACGAAAAAGGCGAATCCTCTAGGATTGACAGCATATTTGTTAATAATGAAATAATAGAGAACAGCAGTTTTTTATCCGAGAAAAAGCCACTGGATATTTTTCGTGAATGCTTCGGAATAATCAAAATAGAAGCAGTAGTAAATGGTATTTCATATGTTACTCAGAATATAAGAGTAGCTATGAAAGAGGAATCTGTCAATAAGAATATTCTAAATATGATAGACTACATTTATGACAATTGTGATGACTATTTATATGAAGAACACAAAAATTCGAAAACCGAAGCTGGTATTATTACAAATCCAAGCGTTTCAATAGACTCGAAGCTTTCTTTGCTTTCTGAAATCTATGATACTTATGTAAGAATGCTCAATTCCCTAAAAAATTCAGCACAAACAAAATATATCAGCACAAATAAAATTGGTGATTTCAATGAGTTGCAGAATGTTACACCAAATACTCTAAACTACATTGTTAATCACCCTGAGGAATTACAACCTGTCAACTATAATTCAGGTATCTCTATTAACAAGCAGTATTATCAGCCACAAAAAACATTGGTAAAAACAGTTGGATACTCACACGATATTTATGAAAATCAGGTCGTTGTGGGTTTTTTAAAAACTGTTATCAGAGAACTGGAAGAAATAAAGATTACAATTGAAAACCACAAGAAACGAAATACTACTCCATATAGAAAAGACGGGTATATTGATTCTGCATACTATATCTATACTCGAAACACAAAGTTACTTAATAATTACCTAAGTAGCATAGATAAATCATTAGCGGACATTAAAAAGTTGTATGTGGAGTATAAAAAAATACTAAATGTTTCCGATTTGGGCGTAATATCAATCCCAAGATATACAAATATTTTTAGAAGAATTATGCCCTACAACTTGGTATTTAAAGAGATAGTAAAGTGGTTTAATTGTGGAAACTACGATATGTCAAAATCAGATTTATTGCTGAGCTTTGTATCTGTAAGTAAAATATATGAGTATTTCTGCTTACTAAAAATCAATCACGCTTTGGAAAAATGCGGTTATAAATCTATCTCCAAACTGCCCTATAAATATGCTGAAAACCGATATTATCGCAACACAATCTACAATAATACTTTTGAATTTGCTAAAGGCAATATTAACATTACAGTTTATTTTCAACCTGTTATTTATGGCAAAATAAATGGACGTGATAGACCAAATAGCATAGGATTATTTAGAAATACAACAATTAGTATTAAAGATCCTACTATTTTAGCTTTACTTGATGAACGTGAAGCTCAACAGGGAAATTATTACACACCTGACTATTTGATTAAAATAAGTGCTAATGGTATCACAGAGTATTATATTCTTGATGCCAAACATAGCAGCCCCAATAATATAAAGCGATATCAGTTGCCATACCTAGTTTTTAAATATTTGTTTTCTATCAGTTCTATCGCAAGAGGAACAAGCGTTGCTGGAATGTGTATATTATGTGGTAAGTTAAATAACAATTCGTCAGAAAATTTATATGATGTTGCAGAGAAACTTAATGTTTCGATTAATCCCCAAGCACACATATGTAATGTCACAGGGAATGATGTTGATAATGATACAGATTTAATAGAATATATTAGTTCAATAGAGAACAAAATAGTAAATTTGCTTAATAAATCATTATAAAGAATTTGGTCAAATCCCGGTCAAATATCCGGTCAAAACTTCTCAAATGCCCTGAAACCACCTCCGGGCAGCTAAAACACCACATCAATAAAACAACGTAAAATCGCCATTCCCACAACAGAATAAAAATCTCTCAAAAGTTTACTTTGCATTCAAGTCCCGTCACTCCGACCATGAAGTCCTTACAGAAAACTGTAAGGACTTTTTGTTTTATGTTTTATGCTGATAACTATTATCTATAAAAAAATCTCCCCTGCCAAAAGCAGAGGAGATTTGCTGTATCATTATCTTTTCAGATTATTAAGTCCGTACTTTCTTATAGTGTCACGATAATTCTTGAATGAGTAGTTGAGATCAACATATTCATCTATTCCCGATATCCTGCCGACCTCGCTGTACTGCCACATTCCGTAGTGGTAGCTGTAGTTTTCAGCAAGCTTTTCTTCATCGCCCCAGCAGGCAACCCAGATATCGTACTTTTCTATCTTATCCATTATAAGATTATCGTCAAAGAACTTGGCGTAGCTGTATATCATTGCGTAATAGCCGGAATTTTCAAGCGCTTCCATAAACGTGGTGACGATATCCGTAACATCACGCCTTGGCATGGACTTGTAGAAATCCTCCTCAATATCCAGCACCACGGGATATTCGGGCGAATAGTCGCTGATGGCATTCAGGAAATATGCAGCTTCCTTTCTTGCCTCGGAAACGTTGCGTGCATACATATAATGATAAAATCCGTAGGGAATGTCATACTTTTCGCAGCCTGCCACATTCTTCGCAAGCATGGGGTCGGTGTCCTCATAGCCGTAGGAAGCTCTTATCATTGCAAACTGAGCCTTGCCGCTGCTCTTGACACGCTTCCAGTTTATATCACCGTTCCACTTGGAAACGTCAATGCCTGCTATTCTGCTGCCGTAAACGGTGACATACACGCTGTCTGTCTTGCCGTTGTCGGTGGAAAGAGTGATGACAGCGTTGCCTTCCTTGATGCCTGTTATCTCGCCCTTGCGGTTGACCTTTACCACAGAAGGATTATCCGACTCGATGGTGTACGTATATTTTGCGCCTGCGGGATAAATCCTTGCATCAAGCAGGACTTTCTGACCTACCTGAACGCCTGCGGATTCCTCGGCAAATTTTACCATTGAAGGAACCAGATCGCCGTTTGCGTCATATTCCTTGGTTATCTTTTCCTCATATGACTTATCCTGCTCTTCCTGGCTCATTACTGAGACAACATTGACGTTGAGCTTTATGCTTTTTCCGCTGCCTGTTTTGCAGACGATCCTTGTGTTGCCTGCTCCCCTTGCGGTGACAACGCCGTCACTGCTTACGGAAGCCACTGCCTTATTGAGTGAGCGGAATGAGACTGTATCGGTGCAGTCAGAGGGAATCAGCTCGTAGATTATCTTATATGTATCGCCCTCGTATATAGTCACGGAGCTGTGTTTAAGCTCAATGGACTTAGCTTTATCGGAAGATGAAGCGGGTGTTTTGCTGTCGCTTCCGCTGTTATCGACGTTATCGCCTGTATCGTCGATGATATCATCGGAAGAGGTATCCTCCTCAACGGGAGCTGCCTTGACGGTAAGGGCAAATCTGTCCTTTACGCCCGATGATGCTTTTACTGTGATTATAGCCGTACCCTTTGCCACTGCGGTTACATTTCCCTTGGAATCAACCGTTGCCACCTTTTTGCCGGAGCTGGAATAGGTCAGCACATCGTCCGAATTTGATGGCTTCAGGCGGCAGCCTATTTTAAAGGTATCCCCTGCATAGACTGTGGATTTATAGCTGTAAATGGTAACTTCCTTTGCGGGCTTGGTAACAACGCCGTCGGAGGTATCTGCTTCCTCGGTGGTCTGCCCTGTTTCGGTATCGTCCGTCACCTCGTCAGCGCCGTCGTCCGTGTTATCTGTATCATCGGTGACGGTATCCTCGTCCGCAGTGTCCGTATTATCGCCGCCTGACGCAGTATCGCTGCTGTCCGTTTTGTTCCTGCTGAAATCGGCATAAGCGTAAGCGGGGTCGGTAAAATCTGCAAATGCGGACGCTCCGCCGCACATGACCATTACCGCAGCCGACACAAGTGCCAAAGCTCTTCTGGTATAACGCTTCATTTTCGAGATCCTTTCAGTATTTTTCTTTGTTTGTTCAACACTTATTTAATTTTACCGTATTTTGCAGCTTATGTCAATAATTATTATAAATGTAACCAATTTGTCACATTATAGGAAAGCGCCCTGCAAGGCTTATCATGCCAATCACATTCAAAAATCAGTTACCGAATTTTGTTTTCGGGCGTAATCGGTTACAGCAAAAATAATTTTTATTTTTGGCAATTCCCTTGACTTTTGGGCGGATTGCGGTTATTATATATAATGTGTAATAATGTATAAATATGCTTATACTAAGCTCTGATCGTTCTATAGGCAAAGCCGAGAATTTATTTGTAGGTTGATCAGAGGTTAGTATTACATCGGAGTTCTTTGCTTTCGGCAAAAGCTCTGTTAAAATATGATCCGAAAGGAACGTGATGTTAGGGTTGAACGATAAGCTCAAGCTTTACGGGTTTAATAATCTCACCAAAACTCTAAGCTTCAATATCTATGATATTTGCTATGCAAAGAGTCCCAGGGAGCAGCAGGACTATATTAAGTATATCGACGAGCAGTATAACTCCGATAGACTTACCAAGATCCTCTGCGACGTTACCGATGCTATCGGTGCACACGTACTGAACATTTCAAAGCAGGACTACGAGCCTCAGGGTGCGTCGGTCACGCTGCTTATTTCCGAGGAACACCTTGACAGGGACGATATTGACGAATCCTGCAATATGCGTGGAGTTCCCCAGAAAAGGGATATTGCAGGGCATCTTGACAAGAGCCATTTAACTGTTCACACCTATCCCGAGTTTCACCCCGACAACGCCATCACCACATTCCGTGTTGATATTGACGTTTCCACCTGCGGCGAGATAACACCTCTTAAATCACTTGATTATCTTATCGGCAGCTTTGATTCCGATATCATTACCATTGATTACCGAGTAAGAGGCTTTACCCGCGACGAAAAGGGCAAAAAGCTTTTCATCGACCACGATATCACCTCCATTCAGGACTATATCGCCAAGGAGACCCTTGAAAAGTACGACGCCATCGACATAAACGTTTATCAGGCAAATATTTTCCATACAAAAATGATGATAAAGGAGATATTCCTCCAGAATTATCTTTTCAATACCGACACCTATGAGCTTGCACCCAAACGCCGTCTTGAGATAAACGATCTTTTGAGACGTGAAATGATCGAGATATTCAGCGGAATGAACATATTCTGATACACCTTGAAATGAGCTGATACTGTGACAAAAAAGCTGAAAAAGACTGCCTGTTTTATATGCGCTTTCACCGTGCTTACGGTTTCGCTGCTGTGGCTGGCGTGGGGAATAAAGGAAAATACAAAATATCACAGGATAACTGCGCAGATAACCGATATTTCCGAATTCAGCACCGAAAACAGCAACTTTTATAAAAGCGACGGCAAAGAAAAATACACTGCTGCCAATGCTAACTATAAATATAAGGATCTGTACGGTAAGTATCACACCGACGAATTCACTATCTATGAATTTGAAAGCGATAAGTATGCCGTAGGAGACAACTATTATATTTATCAGGTTGACGGCTGGAGAGACCCGATAGCAGAATCTCTTGCCAAAAGCGATATGCTTGATAATCTTGTATGGCCTGTGATATTTACTGCTTCTGCTCTTATCGTAACGCTTTTAAACGCCAAGGGACTTAAATATTTCGGCATCGCTGCGGACAGATTTCAGTTTCAGTTTATTCTAACCATTGTGATTTATGTTTTATGTGCGGGCTACACCGCCTATATTCTGTTTTTCTGGCAGACTACCGCTATATACTTCAGCGGGCTTGATGAGCTATTTCATATGGCAGGCGCAATTCTTATGTGCGCAGTCGGCGTGATCGTTGACGCTGTTGTATGGGGAGTATCCATAAGCCGCCTGCCTGCCAGCGAGGGGGAAATTTAAGCAATGCAGTACACTCAGAACAATGCGCCTATTTACGAGGCGCTGATGAAATATAACGAAGCAAGAGTAGTACCCTTTGACGTGCCCGGTCACAAGCACGGAAAGGGAAATCCCCTGCTCACCGAATTTCTCGGTCAGACCTGTATGTCCGTGGACGTTAACTCCATGAAGCCACTGGACAACCTTTGTCACCCCGTTTCCGTTATTCGGGACGCAGAGCGACTTGCCGCCGAAGCCTTCGGGGCAGGTCACTGCTTTTTTATGGTAAACGGAACCACTTCCTCCGTTCAGTCCATGATACTTTCCGTCTGTAAGGAAGGGGATAAAATAATTATCCCCAGAAACGTCCACCGCAGCGCCATCAACGCTATGATAGTAAGCGGCGTTGTTCCCGTTTATGTAAATCCGGGAGTTAACCACAAGCTTGGTATCCCTCTTGGCATGAGCGTAAAGGACGTTGAGCAGGCTATCATTGATAATCCCGACGCAAAGGCTGTTTTTGTTAACAACCCCACATACTACGGCATCTGCTCCAATCTCAGAAAGATAACCGAGATCGCTCACGCTCACGGCATGAAGGTGCTGGTCGATGAGGCTCACGGCACTCACCTTTATTTCGGCGAGAATATGCCCGTTAACGCCATGACGGCAGGCGCTGATATGGCAGCTGTTTCAATGCACAAAACAGGCGGCTCCCTCACCCAGAGCAGCTTTCTGTTGGTGGGAAAGAACGCAGGGATATCCGAGGGTCATGTGCGTGCGATAATCAACCTTACACAAACCACAAGCGGCTCATATCTGCTGCTGTCCTCCCTTGATATTGCAAGAAAATACTATGCTACTCAGGGCAAAGAGCTTTGCGCTCAGGTAGTAAAGTCCGCCGAATACGCCCGCACGGAGATAAACAAGATAGGCGGATATTACGCTTATTCCGACGAGCTTGTGAACGGCGATGATATCTTCGCCTTTGATAAGACAAAGCTGTCCATATACACAAGAGATATCGGTCTTGCGGGAATTGAAGTGTATGACATTCTCAGGGACTCCTACGATATCCAGATGGAGCTTGGCGATATAGGAAATGTGCTTGCGATCATGTCCCCCGGCGACCGCTGGAAGGATATCGAGCGTCTTGTTTCCGCACTGTCCGAGATAAAAAGACGTTTCGGCAAGGAAAGCGCAGGTCATGTGGATCATGAGTACATAAACCCCAAGATAATGCTCTCCCCCAAGGCTGCTTTCTACGGCGAGCAGGAAGTCCTGCCCATTATGGAAAGTGCCGGACGTATCTCCTGCGAGTTTGTTATGTGCTACCCTCCCGGAATACCCATTATCGCCCCCGGCGAGCTTCTTACTCCCGAGATACTTGAAAATATCGACTACAGCAAAAAGCGTGGCTGCTTTATGACAGGTACCGAGGATATGAACATCGAGAAGATAAGGGTAATAAAGGAATGACATATGGCTTCATCAAAGGAATATCTTGACTATATTCTCGACTGTCTGTCGGGGCTTGATGAGATAACCACACGCAAAATGATGGGCGAATACATGATATATTTCCGCAGCAAGCTTGTGGGCGGCATATATGACAACAGATTTCTTGTAAAGGATCTTCCATCAGTCCAAAGGCTTATGCCCGACGCTCCGAAAGAGCTTCCCTATGAGGGGGCAAAGCCGATGCTCCTTGTGGAAAATGCAGAGGACAGTTTTTTTATATCACAGCTGTTCGATGCCCTTTACAGCGAGCTTCCCGCACCAAAGCAGCGGAAGAAAAAGAATTAAGAAAGGCGGCTGATTTTCATGGAATTATGGTTCAGCGAATATCATTCAAAGGACGCTAAAATGTCTATCAGAATTGACAAGCAGTATTACAGCGGACAGAGCGAATTTCAGAGAATTGACGTTTTTGAAAGCCCCGAGTTCGGCAGATTTCTCACCCTTGACGGCATAATGATGCTCACCGAAAAGGACGAGTTCATCTATCATGAAATGATAACCCACGTTGCAATGGCTTCCAACCCAGACATAAAAAAGGTGCTTGTTATAGGCGCAGGCGACGGCGGAACTGTCCGTGAGCTTACACGCTATGACACTATCGAACACATCGACATGGTGGAGATAGATGAGGAAGTGGTAAACGTTTGCCGCAAGTATATCCCTCAGACTGCCTGCAAGCTTGATGACCCGAGAGTGCATCTCCACTTTGAGGACGGTCTGCGATATGTGCGCACAAAGGAAAACTGCTACGACCTTATAATCGTTGACAGCACCGACCCCTTTGGCCCGGGAGAAGGTCTTTTCACCAGCGAATTTTACGGCAACTGCTATAATGCCCTTACCGAAAACGGCATTCTGGTAAATCAGCACGAAAGCCCCTATTATGACGATGACGCAAAGGCAATGCAAAGGGCGCACAAGCGCATAAAGGAATTTTTCGATATCTGCCGTGTATATCAGGCACATATCCCCACATATCCCTCGGGACACTGGCTTTTCGGCTTTGCCTCCAAGACTGTTGACCCCCTCAAATTTGACGCTGACAGATGGAACGCTCTCGGAATAAAGACAAGATACTACAATACAGACCTGCATAAGGGCTGTTTCGCAATACCAAACTATGTAAAGGAGCTTCTGGATAATGCAACCTGAGATAAAATGCTTTATCGGCTGCGATGTTCCCTTTGAGGAAGCAGATACGGTCATTTTCGGCGCACCGTTCGACAGCACCACATCATTCCGTCCCGGAACACGCTTCGGTCCCGCTGCAATGCGCTCCGAAAGCTTCGGGATAGAAACATATTCGCCATATCAGGATAAAGACCTGCTTGACCTGAAGGTCTTTGACTCAGGCGACCTTGAGCTGCGCTTCGGCTCTCCCGAATCCGCCCTTGACGATATCGAGGCACGGACAAAGGAGATACTTGATGCAGGCAAGCTGCCTATAATGCTTGGCGGCGAGCATCTTGTCACACTGGGAATTTTCCGTGCAGTGGCAAAGAAATATGACAATGATGTTTATATACTTCACTTTGACGCTCATGCAGACCTGCGTGACGACTATCTGGGTCAGCAGCTTTCCCATGCCTGCGTTATTCACCGCTGCCATGACATCATAGGCGACGGCAGGATATTCCAGTTCGGCATAAGAAGCGGCGACAGGGACGAGTTCAGGTTTGCGGCAGAGCACACCGAAATGCACAAGACCGACATAGGCGGAGTTTCTTTCAGAGATCTCCCCGATGTTGTGAGCCGTCTTAAAGGCAAGAACGTGTATCTCACCATTGACCTTGATGTGCTTGACCCTGCATATTTCTGCGGAACAGGCACTCCCGAAGCAGGCGGTGCTTCTTTCAATCAGCTGCTTGAAGCTATCATTCTCATTGGTGAAGAACTGAACATCGTAGGTGCTGACATGAACGAGCTTTCGCCCCATTACGATCAGAGCGGCGCATCGACTGCCATTGCCTGCAAGCTTTTAAGAGAGCTGCTCCTTGCACTTGCAAAATAATCGGAGGGATATTGTGAGATTCAAAGGGATATTCTCCGACAGGGAAAATGTCTTATACCAATACGCCGTTTTCCTGAAATGGCTGTGCATAGCCGTATGCTCGGGAATTTTCATAGGAGTTGTATGCTCGTTTTTCCATATGGCTCTTGACAAGGTGACCCAGATACGCACTGCAAATTCGTTTCTTGTAATGCTTCTCCCTCTGGGCGGCGTTGTTATCGTGTGGCTCTATAAGCTCTGCGGAATGGACAACGACCACGGCACCAACGGCATCATCAAGGGTGCAAGAGGAGAAGAAAAGGTATCTATAAAAACTGCGCCCCTTATTTTCATAGCAACGCTGATAACCCATCTGCTGGGCGGTTCGGCAGGCAGAGAGGGTGCGGCGCTCCAGCTGGGCGGAAGCCTTATCTCTCCGCTGAGAAAGCCTCTTAAACTCAACAGGAATGATTACTCCATGCTCATAATGTGCGGCATGGCTGCGGGCTTTTCCGCACTGTTCGGCACTCCTGCCGCTGCGGCGGTGTTTGCTATTGAAGTGACTGTGGTGGGCATTGCCCATTACTCGGCAATAGTCCCCTGCCTGCTGTCCTCTCTGACTGCGGCAATGGTGGCGGACTGGTTCCACGTAAAGCCCACATCATTCCTCGTCCGCTATATCCCCGAGTTCCATGCCGACTCATATTTCATGCTGGCAAGAACTATAATTATGGGTATAGCAGGTGCGATAGTGAGCATTGTTTTCTGCAAGATAATGAGCAAAACAGCGGAGCTTTACAAAAAATACATCAAGAACCCATACCTGCGTATCCTTGCAGGCGGAGCGATAGTTGCGGCGATATCCATGCTGATATATGCGCTGACTGGCAGCTTTGACTACAACGGTGCAGGAACTGATATAATCAAAAAAGCTTTTATCGGGCAGAGCCGACCCGAGGCATTCATTCTGAAAATGCTGCTGACAGCTCTTACCCTGGGCTGCGGCTTCAAGGGCGGAGAGATAGTGCCCTCACTTTACATAGGCGCTACTTTCGGCTGCTTTTTCGGCGGTCTGCTGGGGCTTTCCCACTCATTCGGAGCTGCTGTGGGACTGGCTGCGGTTTTCTGCGGCGTTACCAACTGCCCCTTTGCAACGCTCCTGCTGACCATAGAGCTTTTCGGAGCGGACGGTCTCCCCTATTATGCGCTGGTCATCGGCATATCGTATATGCTTTCGGGCTATACGGGTCTTTACAGCGCTCAGAAATTCTATGATAATAAATTCATTCACCGCAGATTCCGCCACCTCAAGACCTATAAAGAGATAAAGGCTGATTCTGCCGCAAATAACGGAAAGGATTGATATATATGGAGCTTATCACAGGAATAAAGACAAGGCGCACAGTGAGAAAATTCACCGACAAGCCTGTTTCAAAGGAAACTATCAACGAGATAATCGGTGCGGCTGCCTATGCTCCCTCGTGGAAAAACACTCAGACCACCAGATGGAACATTGTCACAGACAAGGCTCTCATCGAAAAGATCGCTGATGAGGCTGTATATGGCTTTGCCCACAACCATGACATTATCAGAAACTGCGGCTGCATCGCCGTTCAGAGCATAGTAAAGGGCATATGCGGATATGAGCGTGACGGAAGCTTCACCACTCCTCTTGGCGACAGCTGGGAAATGTATGACGCAGGCATTGCAGCTCAGACATTCTGCCTTGCTGCACATGATATGGGCATCGGCTGCGTTATAATGGGTATCGTTGACGGCGAAAAGCTTTCCGAGATACTTTCTCTTCCCGATACCGAAAGAGTTGCGGCTGTTATCGCACTGGGCTATCCTGCCGAGGAACCTAACTGTCCCAACAAAAAATCGGCAGAGGAAATTTCAAGATATTTCTGAAAGGAGCAGTGACTATGGGATATGTATCCGAGATAAGAAAATATGTTGGGCATCGTCCCATAATCCATGCTGCTGCAAGCGTTATAGTTGAAAATTCCCGTGGACAGATACTTTTGCAGAAGCGTGCCGACAACGGCACATGGTCGTACTGCGGCGGTGCTGTGGAGCTTTTTGAAAAGGTAGAGGACACTGCGGCAAGAGAGCTTCTGGAAGAAACGGGACTTACTGCCGAAAGCCTTGAACTGTTCGGCGTATTTTCCGGCGAGGAACAGCACTACACCTATCCCAACGGGGACGAGGTAAGCACCATTGACATTGTGTATATCTGCCGCAAATATTCGGGCGAAATGAAAATGCAGCCCGAAGAGGTCACGGAGCTGAAATTCTTTGATATTGACTGCATCCCCGAAGATATCTGCCCGCCTGTGAGGGAACCTATCAAGAAATACATCGAATACAGGCACAGGGACGCAATTTTCTGACGCAGCTTATCTGTCACAACAAAATACTTATTAACTGAAAGGAATTTGATATATGCTTTTACTTGACGAACTCAGACTGGAACTGGAAGGCTACCGCAAGGATATGGCTGACCTTTACAATATTCTTAACATTGACAAGCTCAAGGAAGATAACGCAAAGCTTCAGGAGCAGTCCGCTGCCGACGGCTTCTGGGACGATCTGGAGAACTCCCAGAAGGTAATGCAGACCATCAAGCAGAATGAGGCTACCATCGAAAACTACAAGAAGCTCAACGAAATGCTTGAGGACACTCTTACAATGATAGAGCTTACCGTTGAAGAGGGCAATGACGAGGACGAAGCTACTGTTGCAGAGCTTAAGGCAGAAGCTGAAAAGTTCAAGGCTGAGCTGGAGACCACCAAGCTCACCACCCTGCTCACAGGCGAATATGACAGCAAGAATGCTATTCTTACCTTCCACGCAGGCGCAGGCGGAACAGAGGCTCAGGACTGGGCTGAAATGCTGTTCAGAATGTACAACCGCTGGGCTGAGCGCCATAACTTCAAGGTAACTACACTTGATTACCTTGACGGCGATGAAGCGGGAATAAAGTCTGCTTCTATTCTTGTTGAGGGTCTTAACGCTTACGGCTTCTTAAAGTCCGAAAACGGCGTTCACAGACTTGTACGTATCTCCCCCTTTGATTCATCTGGACGCCGCCAGACATCATTTGCTTCTCTGGAAGTTATGCCCGAAATGGACGGCGCTAACCTTAACATCGAAATACGCCCCGAGGATCTGGAGATTGACTTCTACCGTGCCAGCGGTGCAGGCGGACAGAAGGTCAACAAAACAAGCTCCGCTGTACGTCTTACACATAAGCCCACAGGAATTGTTGTATCCTGCCAGACCCAGCGAAGCCAGTACCAGAACAAGGATTATGCCATGAAGATGCTGGTATCCAAGCTTGCCGAAATAAAGGAAAGAGAGCACCTTGACAAGATCGAGGACATCAAGGGCGTTAAGAAGGAGATCGCATGGGGCGCTCAGATACGTTCCTATGTATTCATGCCCTACACCCTTGCAAAGGACACCCGCACAGGCTTTGAAAACGGCAATATCAATGCTGTCATGGACGGAGATCTTGACGGCTTTATCAACGCATACCTTACCGCCCTTTCTCACGGCGATCTACAGTAATCATCACTCCCCATACGGCGAAGAACACGCTGTATGGGGATTTTGCAAAGTGTGTTGAAAATTTAACAAATATATGATATAATGATTTGATTAAATATTTAACCATATTGAAAGGAACCGCAAAACAAATGGAACACTCTATAAGATTTCCGCTGCCATTCAACATTCACGTTGGATTTGTTATTTTCAGCGTTATCATGCTGATACTCTGCTATAAAAAGAAAAAGCACGCATACGAGCTGTATATGCTCATCGGTGTGGCATCAACTATGCTTATCTACGTTTCGGAAGCAAAGCCGTTTTTCTACATTCTGGGACTTGAAGAGATAATCCTGTTTATCATGACAGTTGTTGATATGGTAAAGGTATCGAAAAAGGCTCAGGCTGAAGAAAAGGCACATCTTGAAGCTAAATCGGAGACGGCTGATGAAGCGGTCGATGAAAAATCCGACAATGCGGATACCGCAGAGGATACAGCCGACAGCACGGAAGAAAACAAGGATAACTCCGCAGAATGACCCATACGAAAGGATTTTCCGAATGAAGATAGTTCTGCTTGAAGAAAAAACGGTAACGCAGGGAGATATCTCCCTTGACTGCTTCTATTCGCTGGGCGATGTTACAGGCTACCCACTTACCCCACAGGATAAAGTGGCTGAACGTGTGGGTGATGCGGAAGCGGTCATCATCAACAAGACTGTTTTTACCCGTGAGCTTATGGAAAAATGCCCAAAGCTCAGATATATCGGACTTTGCGCCACGGGCTACAACAATGTGGATATTGCCGCAGCAAATGACCTTGGCATAACCGTATGCAACGTTCCCGCATATTCCACCTCTGCAGTTGCACAGCAGGCATTCTCATATGTGCTGTACTTTGCCAGCCGCACGGCTGACTACAATACAGATGTCCATAACGGCGGCTGGGTAAGGTCGGACACATTCTCATACTTTACCATTCCAACCTACGAGCTGGACGGTCTTACCATGGGAATAATCGGCTACGGAAGCATAGGAAAGGCTGTTGCAAGGATAGCGAGAGCTTTCGGAATGAAGGTCATCGCAGCCACAAGAACACCTCAGACTGACAGCGAGACTGAATTTGTCTCCATAGACGAGGTATTTTCACGGGCGGACTTTATATCCGTTCACTGCCCCCTTACCGATAAGACAAAAGACCTTGTAAACGCCGAAAGACTGGCTTTGTGCAAGAAAAATGCTGTTGTGATAAACACCGCAAGAGGTCCCATAGTAAATGAGCATGACCTTGCGGAGGCTCTTAACAGCGGCGTTATTGCGGGTGCGGGAGTAGATGTGGTCTCAGTCGAGCCAATGCAGGCGGATAATCCTCTGCTTACAGCCAAAAACTGCGTTATCACCCCTCATGTGGCGTGGGCGCCTGTTCAGACAAGAACAAGGCTTTTGAAGATCGCCTCGGAAAACCTGAAAAAATTCATTGACGGAACACCTCAGAATACAGTCAACTAAAACTTGGGAGATGCTTATATGTTTGATATAAATCAGAAGAAAAGAATAGTTATAAAGGTAGGAACCTCCACACTTACCCATAAAACAGGAAGGCTCAATATCCGCAGAATGGAGCGCTTTGTAAAAACTCTTGCGGATATCCAGAACAGCGGTCACGAGATAATCCTGGTATCATCGGGAGCTATCGGTCTCGGAATGGCAAAGCTCGGTCTTGAATCACGCCCCTCCGATACTCCAATGAAGCAGGCCTGCGCAGCTGTGGGTCAGTGTGAGCTGATGTACATATATGACAAGCTTTTCGGCGAATATAACGTCAATGTGGCTCAGATACTTCTTACAAAGTACGTTCTTGAATCCCCAAGAAAAAATAACGTTGAGAACGCTTTCCAGAAGCTTATCGACCACAATGTTATCCCCATCGTAAATGAAAACGACACCGTTGCTATTGATGAGCTGGAGCTTGAATTCGGTGAGAACGACTCTCTTGCGGCTCATGTCGGCATCTTCTGCCACGCTGATATGCTCATAATCCTCTCCGACATTGACGGATTTTTCGACGGCGACCCCAGAAGCAATCCCGACGCAAAGCTTATCCCCGTTATCACAAAGATAGACGACAGGATAAGAAACCTTGCAGGCGGTGCGGGAACAGGTCTGGGCACAGGCGGCATGATAACAAAGGTAAACGCTGCGGAGATCGCCACAAGAGCAGGCTTTGACATGGCTATCCTCAACGGCAGAAATCCCGAGGTGCTTTACGACTTCTTTGACGGCAAGCAGGTAGGAACTATTTTTCTTGCAAATGAACACGAATAATGAAAGGCGGTAATGAGATGACCTATATTGAAACTCTCGGCTCCAATGCCGTAAAGGTAAAAAAGATACTGGCAGTTGCCGATACAGGAAAGAAAAATGCGGCTCTGGCTGAAATATCCCGTGCGCTTATTGAAAATTCGGATAAGATAATAGAAGCAAACCAAAAAGACCTTGCTGCTGCACGAGAAAACGGAATGTCCGTTTCCATGCAGGACAGACTTATGCTCAATGAGGACAGGATAAAGGGCATTGCTTCCGCTGTTGACGAGCTTATCAAGCTGGAAGACCCCATCGGCAAGGTGGATAACGGCTCTGTTCGCCCCAACGGCATGAGAATCACTAAAATCCGTGTTCCTATGGGCGTTATCGGAATGATATATGAATCCCGACCCAATGTTACCGCCGACGCTGCCACACTTTGCCTTAAAACTGGCAACGCCGTTATCCTAAGAGGCGGCAAGGAGGCTTACAACTCCAACAAGTGCATCTGCGAGATAATGAGAGATGCCGTAGAAAAGGCAGGCTTCCCCAAGGATATCATTCAGTTTGTTGATGATACCACCCGTGAAGTCACCACCGAGCTTATGAGGTGCGACAAGTACCTTGATCTGCTTATCCCCAGAGGCGGTGCAGGTCTTATCAAGGCAGTAACAAAGAACGCAACCGTTCCCGTTATCGAAACAGGCACAGGCAACTGCCATCTGTATGTTGATGAAAGCGCTGACATAGAAATGGCTGTGAACATCACCGACAATGCCAAGACCCAGCGTCCCTCCGTATGCAACGCTATCGAAACACTGCTTGTCCACAAAAATATCGCAGAAAAGTTTCTTCCCGCTGTAAAGAAAAAGCTTGACGAGCATAATGTTGAAATAAGAGGCTGCGCTGAGACAAAGCGAATCCTTGGTGACTGCGTTGTTCCCGCCACCGAGGAGGATTATGCCACTGAGTTCGGCGACTACATCATCGCAGTAAGAGTTGTTGACGACATTTCCCGGGCAATAGAGCACATTGCGGAATATTCCACAGGTCACTCCGAGTGCATCGTTACAAATGACCTCTCCAACGCTAACAAGTTCAAGAGCGAGGTGGATTCCGCCTGCGTTTATGTAAATGCTTCCACCAGATTTACCGACGGCGGTATGTTCGGCTTCGGCGCTGAAATAGGCATCTCCACCCAGAAGCTCCACGCAAGAGGCCCTATGGGACTTTACGAGATAACCACAAATAAATATCTGATCGACGGAAACGGTCAGGTACGATAAGGAAACGGCTATGTCTAAAAAAAAGAAGCCTGCTGAAAAGAAAAACGGCGATCTCATTGAAATGCTTGACTCCGCCTTTGATGAGGACATTTCCGAGATAAGCGAAATGACCGAGATCGAAGAGGGCGACCAGCCCTCAGACGCAAATTCGGCAAAATCAAAGGTATTTAATTTCATTGTAGGCGTTTTTGTTATCATAATGTCGGTCATAGGCATAATATCCACTGTCGGATTTATCTCCGACAAGGTACACAGCATTATGGACAACACCGAGCAGAAGAATGAGTTTGCAAAGTTCATCTACCCCGTGGTCATCTGTGACCCTCCCGCCTTTGACCAGACCACAAAGCTCAAAAACGAGACAATAATCTCCGCCGCCATATGGGATATTATCCTGTACGAGGATAAAAGCAAATACACCATGGACTTTGACTACATAATCGTGCCCGAAGTCGATGTTGAACAGCACGCCGCTAAGCTTTTCGGCTCGGGGCTTAATCTGACCCATATGACCATTGCGGCAGCGGATATCTCATTCTATTATGACGAAGAGCTAAGCTCATACAGAATACCCGAAAATCCCAAGTTCTTCACCTACTCCCCTTATATCGAGGAGATACAGAAGTCGGGCGACAGCTACACACTTACAGTCGGATATGTCTCCCCCACGCCTGCATGGCTCACGCTCACATCGGACGACACTCCCCTGCCTGAAAAATACGTTGACTACGTTGTTCAGAAGAAAACCACAGGCTATACCATCGTTGCCATAAAGGCATCGGACAAGGCGCCTCCCGCAGGGCACGACGCAGGGCTGTAATCTTTTTTACGGAGGATAAAATGCCAAGGATATACCCCTTATTTTCATCAAGCAAGGGAAACTGCACCTACATAGGAACACCCGAAAGCGGCGTTCTCATTGACTGCGGCGCATCATGCAGGAAAATATGCAATGCGCTGGAGCTGAACGGTCTCAGCACATCGGCGGTGAAAGCAATTTTCATCACCCATGAGCACTCCGACCACATCAGCGGACTGAAAAATTTCACTAAAAAGACAGGCATTCCCGTTTATGCTCAGAGCATGACCATGGATACTCTTTTTGACGGCGGATATATAAATTCCCACAGCTACGATATGTCGGGCGAGGTCTGCATAGGAAATATGGCTGTAAGCTGCTTTGAGACTTCCCACGATACACCTCAGTCATGCGGCTACCGTGTGGATTTTTCCGACGGCAAAAGCTGCTGCGTATGCACCGATCTGGGCTTTGTGAGCGATACTGTCAGAAATGCGGTCACAGGCTCTTCCGCAGTGCTGCTGGAAGCAAACTATGATGTGAATATGCTGAGGAACGGGCCTTATCCCGTTTATTTAAAGGAACGTATCCGCTCGGATCACGGTCATCTTTCAAATGATGACAGCGGAAATTTCGGAGCGGAGCTTATAAAAAGCGGCACAACAAGGCTTATCCTCGGTCATCTGTCGCAGGAAAACAACACGCCCGCAACAGCAGAATACACCGTTGAATCCATAATCGCACAGAACGGACTTCAGCGCAACAGCGATTATATCCTGTCCTGCGCTCCCGTTGAAACAGGCGGCGGGTTTATTTCATTCTGATATTTATTTTATAAGGCAGCTGATGTTATCGGCTGCCTTTTTTGCATATCAAATAAAAATTATCGTTTTTCAGTAAAAAGGTATTGACAAACGCATTTTGGTGTGATATTATATATGTAATGAAACGTGTACACAGCGATCATAATATCATCTGAAAGGGTGCTTTGAAAAATGACAAAAGAAAAACGTTCAATAGCGATAACATCGGTACTTATCAAGGTAGCCATTGTCCTTTGCACAGCGGCGCTGTTCCTTATGCCCTATGCCGCAAAAATGTATGAGCAGATATCGTTCCAGCGTGACAACGTAACAGTCCCCCTGCTGATAACCTTTTATGTGTGTGCCGCATTCGGATTTGTTATACTGTTCGTGCTCAACAAGCTTATAAAGAACATCGGCAGCGAAAAGGTGTTCATTGACGAGAACGTAAAGCTGCTGAAAATACTTTCATACTGCTGCTTTGCAATAGCCGTTGTTACCCTGATATTTGCGAGATTCAGGATACTTGTTTTTGTTATCACCTTTGCAGCCGCTTTTATCGGACTTATCCTCCGTGTTATTAAGAACTGCTTCACAGAAGCAATACGTCTCCGTGAAGAAAATGACTTTACAATTTAAGGAGGTTTTGCACTGTGGGAATTATTGTAAACCTTGATGTGGTAATGGCAAAAAGGAAGATAGGTTCGGGTGAGCTTGCCGAAAAAATAGGCATCACTCAGGCAAATCTATCTATACTCAAAACGGGAAAGGCAAAGGCTGTGCGCTTTTCTACCCTTGAAAAGCTGTGCAAGACCCTTAACTGCCAGCCGGGAGATATTCTGGAATATGCCCCCGACCCTGAGCCTGAAAATAATGAAAGTGACGAAAGGAACGGTCAGCCATGAACGAAATGCCTGTAAATAACACACCTGCATATCAGGAGTATCACCCTGAGGTAATAAAGAAATATACCTTTTCTGCCCGTGAGACTATATTTGCCTATATTGCAGCCGTTCTCGGCTTCTTATCGGTAAAGCTCTTTGCTGCTCCTCTGTTCACAGAGGGCAGAATGGGACTGGGAGCAATGATATTCGCTCTTCTGCTTACGGTTTACTGCCTCATATATCCTGTGAGCCGCACTAAATTTACGTTCAAAAAAGCGCTGCGCATTGCCCTGTGCATTTCATTTTCAGTTAATATTTTTATAAGTCCGAACCTGCTGATACAGTTTCTTGACCTGATATTTGTACTGCTGGTGCTGGCGTATGATAAGCTTGCGGACTCCGATGAACGCTTCCGCACAATAAGAAGATTTTTCCCTGCGGATATGTTCGGCTCGCTTATGATAATACCCTTTACCGAATACGGCGCAGGGGCAGCGGCACTGAAAGCTCCCGCCGAGAAAAACTCCTCAGGAAAGAATATCAAAAGCGCTCTGCTGGGGCTTATCATCGCCGTGCCTGCCACACTTATCGTATGCGGACTGCTTATGAGCGCCGACGATAATTTCAGCCGCATAATCTCATCTATCATGAACGACGGCTTTACCAAAGTCATCATATTGATCGTTCAGCTGCTTATAGGTCTGCCTGTTGCGTTCTACATTTTTTCGGGCTGCCGTGCATCGGAAAAGCAGCTTTCAAAGGAACTGCTGAAAGATGAGAACTACGAGAAAAATCTCCGCTCGGTACGTTTTCTTTCACCTGTTGCGGGTGTTTTCTCCGCACTTCCCGTTTGCGTGCTTTACGTTATTTTTTTCTTCTCCCAGCTCAGCTATTTTCTCTCCGCATTTATGAATAAGCTCCCCTCAAATGATACTATCTACTCCGAATATGCCCGCCGTGGATTTTTCGAGCTGTGCTTCGTATCTGTCATAAATCTGGCTATTATCCTTGCACTGAACCTTTTCTGCAAGGATAACGACAAGGGAGAACGCCCCGCATCGGTCAAGGCAATGACCTGCATACTCAGCGTATTCACACTTCTGCTCATATCCACCGCTGTAAGCAAAATGTTCATGTATATAAGGGTTTACGGTCTTACCCAGCTGAGAGTTTACACATCCTGGTTCATGCTGCTTCTGTTCGTGCTTTTCACATCAGTCATTCTGTCGGTCATAACAAAAAAAGTCAATCCCTCAAAGGTGACTGTCACGGCGTTTGTGATAATGTTTGCCGCCCTCAGCTTCTGCAACATTGACGGAGTTATCGCAAAATATGACCTGAGCGAATACAGCAAGGGAAATCTCCCCTACTTCAGCTTTAGCATGATGAGCGACCTTTCATCGGGTGCCGCTCCCGAAATTATCCGATACAGAAACACCTGCACAGACAAAAATGAAGTGCGTGTCCTTGACAAGATACTTGAACAGATGGAAAACGATTGTAACGGAAGAACTTTGACGGTCTATGATATTATCCTCAGAAATTCCGCTAATGCCGAATAATACTAATCACCAATAAAACTATAGACAAAAAATCATCGCATAATCCATATACGCAAGATTATGCTCGATTTTTTGTATAGTTTTTATACTAATCTTCAATCGTTCTATAGGCAAAGCCGACAG
>ERZ1026854.662-NODE-662-length-23705-cov-6.240550_pt1 | contig 23705 bp, 27 predicted proteins | sample MGYA00380157_ERZ1026854 | MGnify/ENA primary metagenome ERZ1026854 (study PRJEB33269, sample SAMEA4719793) | human gut metagenome | biome: human-associated habitat; feature: organic feature; material: feces | place: Cameroon | collected 2013-10 ... | reverse complement strand
CTTTTGTGACTATGGGAGAAAATTAGTAAATCTTAGTTTGCCTGTCAATGCATAGTGTTTTGCTGCCATGGACGGCAGCAAAAGTCTTAATGCCCCATGGACGGGGCATTTAAGACGTACACGTCACTCCGAGAACATTTAAAGCAGGCGGACTTAGATTTTCTTATTTTCGTACAACGGAACAAAACAGGCACGGCTTTGTGCAATTTGTCAATCAACAATCTTGTATGCACTATTTGACCTCAACATCATCATATCATATTACAGCATCAAAAAAGGATGCCTCCCATTTCCGGAAAACATCCTTAACTATCTATATAATATCCATAACTTTATCCAAACCCATTACGATTCTTCATTCTCCCCATATACCTGCTGGAAAAAATCCACCAGTTTTGCCAGTGAATAAATCAGTACCGTCGTCTCCTGTGTATTCAGCTCTCCTTTAATATGATCGATCATCCGGTGATGAAACTCTTCATGATGCAGATAAGCTGCCTTTCCCTTTTCGGTCAGGCACACCCAGACAACACGCTTATCCTGCTTACTGCGCTCCCTGACAACATATCCTTTATCGGTCAGACCGTCCATCGCCTTTGTCAGCGTTCCGGTCGTTACGTTCATCAGCTTTGCTACCGTGCTCATGCTCTTTGGCTCTGATATACCAATCGCCTCTATTACATGAAAATCATTATAGGTAAGATCCTTAAATTCATCCGTGATCAGAGATTTTCCCTCAATCTCCATAATGTTTTTAAACAATTTTACCAATAACTCATTTAATGTTTCATCTGCCGTCATTCAAATATACTCCTATTCATGGCAGTACTGATTGCTGTCCACATCTATGTAAACTGCAGTCAATTCCTTTACTGTTGCCTTTACCATACCAAAACCGTCGCGCCCCATGTCAATCCGGCTCCAAATCCTGCCAAAACTATTTTTTTACCTTCACATATCATACCATGTTTATTGATATTATCAAGTAAAATCGGCACGCTCGCCGCAGAAATATTTCCGCATTCTTCCAGATTGGTAGGAAATTTTTCCATTGGCTGATGCAGTCTTTTTGCAACAGATTCGATAATGCGCAGATTCGCCTGATGCAGTACAAACAGGTCAATATCTTCGACTTCCAGTCCCGCTTTTTTCACTGCCTCTTCTATCACTTTCGGCACCGTTTTTACTGCAAATTTATATACTTCCTGACCATTCATTGACACATAAGACAGCTTGGAATCGTTGGCTGCAAACGGATTGTTGACCGGGCGGTTATCACAGCGGAGGACTTCCCCGCGCGCACCATCAGAACCCTGTACCATGCTTAAAATGCCGCTTTTGTTTATTCTGCTTACTGCACCCGTCTGCATCATCCCAGCATCTGATTTACCACTTGTAACAGCCGAATGACCATCCACATTCTCATCTTCTGCTGTAACCACCGCAGCCCCGGCACCATCCCCAAACAGCACGCAGGTGCTTCTGTCATTCCAGTCCATAATTTTTGAAAGCGTTTCCGCTCCGATGACGAGTGCCTTTTTGTATATACCATTTTCCAGATACATCTGAACCGTATTTAATGCAAACAAAAACCCGGAACATGCAGCGTTTAAATCAAATGCGACAGCATTTTCTGCCCCCAGAGCACTCTGCACTTCGCAGGATAAGTTCGGCAGGAATTTATCTGCAGTAACCGTTGCCGCAATGATAAGATCAAGTTCTTCTGCAGTCATTCCCGCATCTTTTAACGCCTCATTTGCCGCAGCAACAGCAAGCCCTGTCGTTGTCTCCTCCACTGCAAGATGTCTCGCGCCGATTCCGGTACGGCTTCTGATCCACTCGTCAGAGGTATCCATCAATTTACTTAAATCATCGTTTGTCACCCGAAGTTTTGGAACCGCACTTCCGGTTCCCTTGATTTTGATTTTCATACTTTTTCCTCATTCCGGAGTTTATTTTATTTCCATCTGTACTCTGTAAGACATTTCCTGTATCCTATTTTTATCAGAACGCACGAAATCTCGCATAACGTTCTTCGGCAAGCTGTTCTCCTGTCTTGCCATTCTGACGCTCTAAAAATTCTTTCATATGACCTTTCATATATCTGGAGATCGACTCACATGCCTTTTCGTCTGCCGTTCCATACTCCGGGATGATCTGTTCCACAACATTCAGTGCATACAGATCATGGGCAGTGATCTTCATGACCTCGCTCGCTTCTTTTGCACGTTTTCCATCTTTCCAGAGGATTGATGCAAATCCTTCCGGCGAGAGTACAGAATACGTTGCGTTTTCAAGCATCCATACTTCATTGCCGACCGACAGTGCCAGCGCGCCGCCGCTTCCGCCTTCTCCGATCATCAGGCAGAGGATTGGAACTTTGATGGCTGACATTTCATAGAGATTTCTCGCGATCGCTTCACCCTGTCCACGCTCTTCTGCTTCTTTTCCGCAGAATGCACCGGACGTATTCACAAATGTGATAATCGGACGATTAAATTTTTCTGCCTGTTTCATCAGACGCAGTGCTTTTCTATAACCTTCCGGTGATGGCATTCCATAATTATGGCGCATACAGTCTTTTAAATCTTTTCCTTTGTGAATACCGATCACAGTGACCGGCTGACCATCCAGGTAGGCAACACCACCCACGATCGCCGGATCATCCGCAAACTGTCTGTCTCCATGAAATTCCATGAAATCATCAAAAATATTGTCGATATAATCCACCGATGCAAGTCTGTCTGCACGTCTTGCTGCACGCACTTTCTCCCATGCAGAAAGCGGCTGTGCCTTTGTGGCACGCTCTTTCATGACCTCTGTCGGCTCATAGCAGTCATCGCTGCGCAATGGATCAAAGTTGGCATATCCTTCTGTTTTCTGATGCATTTTTAAGATACGGTAAAGTGTCATTTTTAAATCTTTACGTTCTACGATTGCATCCACAAAACCATGTTCCAGCTGGAACTGTGCTCTCTGGAATCCCTCCGGCAGTTTTTCACCGATCGTCTGCTCAATGACACGTGGTCCTGCAAATCCAATCAGTGCCCCCGGCTCTGCAAGGATAATATCTCCTAACATCGCAAAACTTGCCGTCACACCTCCGGTCGTAGGATCCGTTAACACCGGCACATATAAAAGTCCTGCCTCGGAATGTTTCTTTAATGCAGCCGCCGTCTTCGCCATCTGCATCAGGGAAACGATTCCCTCCTGCATTCTTGCACCACCGGAACAGCAGAATAAAATGACCGGAAGAGAAAGTTCTGTTGCACGCTCTACGGCAAGTGCAATTTTTTCTCCCACAACATGCCCCATACTGCTCATCATAAACCGGGCATCACACACACCGATCACCGTATCAAGACCATAGACCTTACATTTTCCGACTGTGACAGCCTCATGCAATCCTGTCTTTTCCTGTGCGGCCTTGATTTTTTCCGGATACCCAGGAAAATCCAATGGATTTTTTGACTCTAATTCCTCAAACCACGGCTCAAAAGTATCCTTATCCGCAACCATGCGGATCCTGTTTTTGGTGCGGACGCGGAAATAATTGCCGCACTCATAACAGACATATTTATTTTTCTCCGCGGTTTTCTTATTGATCTCCCTGCCACATGCCGGACAGACGATCGTTGCCGGCGGCTCTGTATTAACTGTCTCTGCGTCTTTTTTTACTGCCTCTGCCGTTTTCTGTGGTTCTTCCACCGTCTCTGTTACTTCTTTTTTCTTCTTCAAAAAAAATGCTGCCATAGTTTCCCCTTTTTGCCTGTTTACAGTGATTTATCAAACCTATGCTGTTCCAGACTCTCTTAACTTCAACTGATCGCAAATGTGAGTTCCGCGATGCATGCAATACTGCCATCCACCTTCGCCGTGGCGCGGCCGACACCAATCGGGCCTTTTTGTTTTATGATCTCCGTTTCTAATGTCAAAACATCACCCGGCACTACTTTCCGTTTAAACTTTGCTGAATTGATTCCCGCAAAATATGCCGTTTTTCCACGGTTTTCTTCCACCGAAAGAATTGCAACCGCTCCGGTCTGTGCCAGTGCCTCAATGATCAGCACACCCGGCATGACCGGTTCATTCGGAAAATGTCCGCCAAAGAATGGCTCATTATAACTGACACATTTTTTTGCAACTGCACGCACGCCGGACTCTAATTCTTCCACTGTATCAATCAGCAAAAATGGCTGGCGGTGCGGAATGATCTCCATAATCTGTTTCGTTGTTAAAACGGACATAATTTCCTCCCTGTTATTCACTGTATTTTTTCAGCAGAATACTTGCATTGTGTCCGCCAAAACCGAGTGAATTGCTAAGTGCATACGGCACATCCATCTGTACCGCCTCTTTACAGTAATCAAGATCAAGTTCTTCATCCGGTGTTGTGTAACCAACGGTCGCATGTACAAAATTATCCTGCATTTCCTTGACACAAGTTACAAATTCGATGGCACCGGCGGCACCGAGCAGATGTCCAACCATAGATTTGGTGGAATTGACCTTCATATCATATGCGTGATCGCCAAAAGCAAGTTTGATCGCACGCGTTTCAAACAGGTCGTTGTGATGCGTGGATGTTCCATGTGCATTGATGTAGGTAACTTCTTCCGAACGGATGCCCGCATCTTCCACCGCATTGGTCATGGCACGGGCTGCACCGGCACCATCCTCAGCCGGGGAGGTAATGTGATATGCATCAGATGAAGTTCCGTATCCGGCTACCTCCGCATAAATTTTTGCCCCACGCGCTTTTGCATGCTCTAATTCCTCTAACACAACGATCGCTGCACCTTCTCCCATCACAAAACCGCTGCGGTTTTTATCAAATGGAATGGAACATTTTGTCGGGTCACTCTCGGAGGAAAGTGCCGTCAGTGAAGTGAATCCGGCGATTCCAAGCGGGCAGATCGCACCTTCCGTTCCACCGGCAACCATCACATCTGCCTCTCCGTACTGGATGCTGCGGAATGCCTCACCGATACTGTTTGTTCCGGTTGCGCATGCCGTTACCACGTTGATGCTCTTTCCTTTTAAACCGAATGCGATCGAGACATTTCCGGCTGCCATATTGGAAATGACAAGCGGTACGAACAGCGGATTTACTTTGGACGGTCCTTTTTCCAACAGTCTTTTATGCTCACGCTCAATTCCCCCAAGACTTCCGATTCCGTTTCCGACAGATACACCGACACGGTAAGGATCTTCTTTTTCCATGTCAAGCGCTGCATCCGTGATCGCCTCTTTTGCCGCTGCCACTGCATACTGGCAGAATAATTCCATACGTCTTGCCGCTTTCGCATCCATATACTGTTTTGCATCGAAATCTTTGACTTCCGCTGCAAGATGGCATTTGTATCCTTCCGTATCAAATTTTGTGATCTCCCCGAAACCGATTTTTCCTTCTTTTACGGACTGCCAGAACTCCTCTACACTAAGTCCGATCGGAGTGATCGCGCCCATTCCTGTTACCACTACTCGTCTGCTCATAACTTTTCCTTTCCATTTTCAAGCCCCAAATTCAGGCTTTTCCTTTTTGATCCGACACAATACCATGCAGTCAAAATGTTTTTACTGCTTATATGCTCATACCGCCGTCCACGGAAATTACCTGTCCTGTGATGTAGGATGCTTTCTCCGAGGCTAAAAATGTCACTACCTCCGCAATATCATCCACTTTTCCGACTCTGCCGAGCGGGATCTGCGTTTTCACTGCTTCCTTTGCCTTGTCTGTCATCTGCGCTGTCATTTCCGTATCAATGAATCCCGGCGCAACCGCATTGCAGGTAATCCCACGGGAAGAAAGTTCTCTCGCCACACTTTTGGTCAGTCCGATCACGCCCGCCTTGCTTGCACTGTAATTTGCCTGTCCTGCATTTCCAAGAATACCGGATACGGATGATAGATTGATGATCGTTCCGGAACGCTGCTTTAACAGATAGCGTGAAAAATGACGGATCGTGTTAAAAGTTCCCTTGAGGTTTGTCGCAATGACCGCGTCAAATGCTTCCTCGCTCATTTTCATCAAAAGATCATCCCGTGTGATACCGGCATTGTTGACCAGAATATCCAGATGACCGTATGTCTCCATGATGTCTTTTGCCATTTTTTCACAGGCACTATAATCAGATACATTGCAGCCGTAAACTGCCGCTTTGCCGCCATCCGCTGTGATTTTTGCCGCAACAGCATCGGCACGCTCTTTAGAACCGTTGTAATTGATGATGACAAATGCACCTTCTTTTGCAAGACTTTTTGCGATCGCAGCTCCGATGCCGCGGCTTGCACCGGTAACCAGTGCCGTTTTATTAGTTAACATAACTTCTCCTTTTTTCTGATAGCTGCCAAACTTTTTTCACATCAAAATATGTGGCATATCTTATTTATTTTTGCTCTCAGCAACAAATTTCTCAAAGTCTTCATATTTATCAATATTGACTGCAGCTACATCACGGTTGATCTTGCGCATGAATCCTGTCAAGGTTTTCCCCGGTCCGATCTCTACAAATTTGTCTGCTCCGTCTGCGATCAGACGCTCGATTGTCTGCTGCCAGCGGACAGATGAGGACACCTGTTTTTCTAGTAATGGTTTGATATCCTCTTCTTTTGTCACATAGTCTGCTGTCACGTTTGCGACATACGGGATTTCCGGTGTATGGACTGTTACATGTTTTAATTCCTCGCCAAGTTTTTCTCCGGCACCCTTTAACATTGTTGAATGGAACGGTCCGCTGACCTTTAACGGAACAACACGTTTTGCTCCGGCTTCTTTGCAGAGCTCTCCGGCTGCCGCTACGGCTTTTTCTTCTCCGGTAATGACGATCTGTCCCGGGCAGTTATAGTTTGCGATCGATACAATGCCCTCTGTTTTTTTACAGGCTTCCTCAATCTGCGCGGTATCCAGTGCCAGGACTGCTGCCATGGCTCCGCCCTCCGGCACTGCCTCCTGCATGTAGATCCCTCTTTTGCGCACCAGTGCAAATGCATCTTTTCTGCTCAGTGCTCCGCAGGCAATCAATGCTCCATATTCTCCCAGGCTTAAGCCTGCAGTCACATCTGCTTTATAGCCTTTTACCTCCAATGCACGCAGGATCGCAGCCTCGGCGGTCAGCATACAGATCTGTGTATACTCCGTGATATTGATCTTGTCGTTTTCCTCAAAGCATAACGCAGCGATATCAAGTCCTGACGCCTCGGATGCCTCCTCAAATACTTCTCTGCATTCCGGGATGGCATCGTAAAAATCCTTTGCCATTCCTATGTACTGTGCTCCCTGTCCCGGAAACATAAAAACCGTCTTTCCCATGTTAATCTCCATTCTTGCGCTGTCTTTTGCGCATCTCAAGTTTGTACGTAAGCACAAATCTTGCGTGTGAAAAATCTTATTTTTCACACTAACCTCTGTTTTTTTCGCTTATTTTTGCACTATCTTCCAAGCAGTGACTCCGCCTGTGTCACAACGTCCTCGATGATCTCTTTACAGCTTTCTTCTTTTTTTACCATGCCGGCGCTCTGTCCTGCCATCAGGCTTCCGTTTACCACATCACCATCCATGACTGCCTTGCGCAGGGAACCAAGTGTAAGGTGCTCTAACTCTTCAAAGGATGCTCCCTCTTTTTCCAGTTTCAGATATTCGCGGCTCATCTGGTTGCGCAGCACGCGGATCGGATGTCCGGTACTCATACCTGTCACTTCCGAATCAATATCCTTTGCCTTAATGACACGCTCTTTATAATTCGGATGCACGATGGATTCTTTCGCGACCACAAATCTGGTTCCCATCTGTACACCTTCGGCGCCGAGCATAAATGCTGCTGCCATGCCTCTGCCGTCTGCAATTCCCCCTGCGGCAATGACCGGTATCTGTACTGCATCTGCCACCTGCGGAACGAGTGTCATGGTCGTCTGTGCACCGATATGTCCGCCAGACTCCATTCCCTCTGCAATGACTGCATCTGCTCCGCCACGTTCCATCATTCTCGCCATTGCAACACTTGCAACAACCGGAATCACGACAACGCCTGCCTTTTTCCAGTCATCCATAAATTTTCCAGGGTTACCGGCACCTGTGGTCACTACTTTAACGCCCTCTTCAATGACGATCTGTGCAACCTCAGCCGCATTCGGATTTAATAACATGACATTCACGCCAAACGGCTTGTCCGTCAGCTTTTTTACTTCCCTGACCTGTTCTCTGACCACCTCAGGCGGTGCACTTGCCGCTCCAATGATACCTAAACCTCCGGCATTTGAAACTGCCGCTGCAAGATGATATTCCGCAACCCATGCCATACCACCCTGAATGACCGGATATTTCGTTCCCAGCAGTTTACTTACCCTTGTCTCCATACTTAAGCCACACCTTTTCCTTTTAAGTACTCGACAACATCATTGACAGTTACGATAGAAGGTAAATCCTCAGATGGGATCTCCACGCCAAACTCTTCCTCAAGAGCCATGACAAGTTCAAATAAATCTAAGGAATCTGCTCCTAAGTCATCTTTGAAATTGGACTCTGCCTTGATTTCAGACTCATTCACATTTAACTGCTCTGCAATAATCGGGATCATTTTCTCTAACATATTTTTTCTCCTTTTCTGCGCATGCCTTATCATTTTTCCAGCGCCCTGCCCTTATTTTTATTGTGGGCTGATTTTATTTTCTTATTTTCTGATTCATGTAATCATTTGCCTTTCAAATAATTTGACAGTCAAATAATTAGCTTTTCAAAGTATATGTCTGATGGAAATATTTGTCAAGGTAATTTGATAAAATTTTGCAAAATGGTACTTAGGTATTAAGGGACAGTGTAAGGCGCAGTTTTCCGGGTGCCGCTGGCAGGTTTGGTTCCGTTGTGCGAAAATAAGAAAAGCTAAGTATGCCTGTTTGAGTTGGTTTCGGAGTGACGTGTACGTCCTGAATGTGCCTTCCCTGGCACATCAGGACTTGTGCTGCCGTCCATGGCAGCACAACACTGTGAGTGAACAGGCATACTAAGATTTTCTAATTTTCTTCCAAAGTCTCAAATCTGCCGGCGGCACCCGGAAAACTGCATTCTACATGCCCTCGATACCGAAAAAAGGGAAATCTATGCTCTGTAGGTTACGACTGTTTCCTCATTATTTTTTTGTTCTGATCTTGATTGTGATTTTTCTTTACTTATGTTTTAATGGGATTAATCGGATTTTTAATTTTAACTACAGGAGATTTCTCATGCATTTTGTTCAGGCGAAGAGGCTTTTATCAAAGGATAACGGAATGAATATTTACCGTGGATGTTCCCACGGATGCATTTACTGCGACAGCCGGAGCAGGTGCTATGGTTTTACACATGCATTTGAAGATATTGAGGTAAAGGAAAATGCCCCGGAATTGTTAGAAAAGGCTTTGCGATCGAAGCGTCAGAAATGTATGATCGGAACCGGTGCCATGTGCGATCCTTATCTTCATTTGGAGGAGCGCCTTTTGCTGACCAGGCGGTGTTTAGAGCTGATCGACCAGTATGAATTTGGTGTTGCGGTACAGACAAAGTCAGCCCGGATTTTAAGAGATTTTGACCTGTTAACGTCCATCAATGAAAAGGCAAAAGCCATCGTGCAGATCACACTCACCACTTACGATGAAGATTTATGTAAAAAGATAGAGCCAGATGTTTCCACCACCAAAGAGCGCATCAACGTCCTGATGAAATGTAAAGAAGCCGGTATTCCCACCGTAGTGTGGCTCACACCGATCCTGCCGTTTATCAATGACACTGCTGATAACATAAAAAATCTGCTGGATGCCTGCGTGGACGCCGGCGTAAAGGGAATTATATTCTTTGGCATTGGCGTGACTCTCCGAGATGGCGACCGGGAATATTTCTACCATGCCCTCGATAAAGATTTTCCGGGGATGAAGGAAAAATATATCCGCACTTATGGAAATGCCTACAACCTGCCAAGCCCGAATGAAAAAATGCTCATTCCAATGATTGTGGAACAATGCCAAAAGGCTGGCATCCTTTGTTCGCCAGATGAATGTTTTGCTTATCTGCATCATTTTCCGGAAAAATATGTCCAGCGGTCATTGTTTGAGTGAAAAAAATCCTGCCGTACCTGGAGTCCACACTCCAATCCGGCAGGATTTTTTCATTTTCTCTTTGCAATTACTTTCGGATCTTTACCGTTCTTACCTTACTGTAATCTCCCTGCACTCTTTTCCCATGCGAATTTTTATAAGTGCATACACGGACATAGTATTTTTTCCCGGGCTTTAATTTTGTGATCTTTTTCGAAACCGTTTTATTTTTTGAAATAACTTTTCTCTTTACATTTTTTTTGAACTTTTTATCGATAGAATATTCAACGATATAACCGGACGCTTTTTTGTCTTTTTTCCACTTTACTTCAAACGTTTTTGCTTTTGTTGATTTCAGGGAAGTAATCCGGTTCTTTACCGGTTTTACGGTTAATGTGATCGTCTTTGTTGCTGCCTTATATTTTCCTTTTGCAGCCGCTTTGATCGTGATTTTTGTCTGTCCGTAACTCTTTAATTTGATTTTTCCGGTCTTACTTATGGCTGCGATCTTTTTATCTGCCACCTTGTAGGTCAGTTTTGCCCCACAACTTGATTTGGCACCTATGGCAAAAGTTTTTGTGCTGTAGGTCTTTGTAATATTTTTAGCTTTTATGGTCTGTTTCTTTTTCTGCTGTGTGGCATTACCGTTCTGGTCTGACGGCTTATCCGGCTGATTCGGAGTATCTGTCTGCCCCGGCTTATCCGGCTGATTCGGAGTATCTGTCTGCCCCGGCTTTTCTGTCTGATCCGGCTTTTGTGTCTGCCCCGGTTCATCTGTCTGATCTGTTATTTTTTCTACATTTAACGTAACTATTTTCTGCGCTGCCGCACAGGTATCTGTCTCTGATGCCGAGATAATAATTTTTACTGTCCCGGAACCTAAGATATATCCTTTTCCATCTGTATCTATTTTTACGATTTTTTCGTTTTCTGACCGGTAAGATATCTTACCATCCCCATCTGACTTTGCGTCAAGATAGAAAATATTCAGATCCTTTTTATCTGCCTGATAAGAATACGTGATCTTTTGCACACGCTTTTGATCCGTTTCTTTATTTTTTATTGTAATATAAATTTCTGTCTGCGCCATTTTACAATTTTGCGTCGCAGATGCCGTGATCACAATATTGGTCGTACCTGCTCCGATGATCTTTACAGATCCATTTTCAGATACCTGAATGATATCTTCGTTTCCCGAATAAAAACTTAGAGTTCCATCCCCGGTTGTTTTTGCAGTGATCTTAAAATCCGGATCTCCAACCGTTTTTTCAATGTTATCATTATCTGTCGTAATCGTCTGGGTTTTCCGTTCGTCAGTTACCTTGCTTTTAATCTTGTTATTTTTCGCATATTTTTCTGCAGCAGAACCTGAACTACAGTATATCGTTAAATTGTTGCAATACGAAAACGCATTGTCTGCTATTGATTTTACCCCGTCCGGTATGGTAATACCGGTCAGATTTGTACAGCCACCAAACGCATTATCCGGAATATCCGAAATATTTTTGGAAATTGTTACCTCTGTCAACGCATCACAATACCGGAAAGCCCATGCCCCCAAATCTTTAACACTGTCCGGCAGATGTACCTGCTGCATGGAATCACACCTATAAAAGGCATAGTTTCCTATATCCGTAAGCTGATTTGAGAACCGGACTTTTATAAGCGAGGAACAGGATTTAAATGCATCTTCGCCAATGCTCTTTACGCTGTCCGGCATATCTACCGATGTGATCTTTTCACAGTTACTGAAGGAACCGTCAAGGATTCCCACCGTCCCCTCTAAGATCTTCACGCTGCCTTTTTCCCCGGCAGGACAATTAATCAACACGAGTCTGCCTTCCTCTGTGCCATACAATATGCCATCCTCTGATCTGTATATCGTATTCCCTGCCGCCACATTGATCGTCTCTAAGTGATCACAGCTGCCGAACACATTGTTTCCTATTTTTGTTGTCTTAGCCGGAATTGTGATCTGTTTTAAATTTTGGCAATAAAAAAATGCTTCTTTTCCGATCGACTCCAGATTCGCCGGAAGTATCATCGTCTCCATTCCGGTCGAAAAAAATGCCCGTTCTCCAATACTTTTTACACTATCAGGAAGTGTAACTTTCGTTGTAAGACAATCCCAGAATGCAAAATCTCCGATATGCTCTACTCCATCCGGCACATTCATATCAGTCTTGCGGCCTGCCGGACAATAACAAACTGTTTTTCCATTCTTTTCATATAACACGTTATCTTTAACCTGATATCTCGTATTATTGCCTGAAACCTTTATCTCTGTCAGCGCAGCACAGGAACCTATGATATCTCCATTAATATTATAAGTGCCCTCTGTAAAATCAATACTTGTCAGCCGATTGCAGCTTGTAAATACAAGTCTATCCATTTTGATTATGGTTTTGGGAAGAACAACACTTTTTAAATGAGTTTCGGAAAATGCCTGCATACCAATCTCTTCTACACCTTCTGCCATTGTGACACTTTCCAGATTGCTGCATCCATAAAATGCCAGCATTTCAATTTTCCGTACATTTCCCGGAATGATTACGCTTTTGATGTATTTATTATTCTGAAATGCTGACTCGCCAATTCTACTGACGTTTGAAGGGATCGTAACCGTCTCTGCTGTTCCGGTATATTTCGTCAACAGACCGTTGTTGATCGTAAATTCACCCATATCTGCTGTTTTTGTATCTTCTTCAGTTTCAAACACCTGTTTTTCTGCATTTTCCGGCTCTGCTGCTTCTGTTTCCTCTATGTATTCTGTCGCAGCTATATATTCCATCACTCCTGCATTTTCTGCCGCCTGTACGGACAATAGATTTACGCCTGCAGCTAAAATAGCTGCTCCCAGCATTCCAGTCAGTATTTTTTTCATTTTCATAACGTTTCTCCATCCTTTACCACTTTTATGCTGATGCATATCACTTCAATTTTACACTTTTTACCGTACCATAACTTCCCTGTACTTTTTTTCCGTGAGAATTTTTATATGCACACACACGGACATAATATTTCTTTCCCGGTTTTAATTTCGTGATCTTTTTCGTAACGGTCTGGTTTTTTGTGACAACAGCTTTTTTCACATTCTTTTTGAATTTCTTATCTGTGGAGTACTGAATGATATAACCGGATGCCTTCTTATCCTTTTTCCACTTTACCTGTAACGTCTTTGCCTTTAGCTGCTTTACAGAGGTTACTTTTACCTTTACCGGTTTTACGGTTAATGTGATCGTCTTTGTTGCTGCCTTATATTTTCCTTTCGCGGCTGCTTTGATCATAATTTTTGTCTGTCCATAATTTTTCAGTTTGATCTTTCCGGTCTTACTTATGGTCGCAATTTTTTTATCTGCCACCTTGTATGTTAATTTACCTCCACCATTTGTCTTTGCTCCGATGGAAAATGTTTTTGTACTGTATGTCTTTGTGATATTTTTTGCTTTTATGGTCTGTTTCTTCTTTGTCTGCTGGCCATCTGTTGTCCCGGACGTATTGTTGCCGCCATCAGAAGGTTTTTTATCCTCTGTTGTCCCGGATGTATTGTTGCCGCCATCAGAAGGTTTTTTATCCTCTGTTGTCTGTGAATCATCCTTCGACACGTTATCCGATGGTTTTTTCCCCGGATCTGTATTACTCTGTGTCTTTTTGGGCTTCACAGTTACTGTGACGATTGTCTCTGATGCATGATACAATTCCGTTTCTGATGCAAGAACAGTAATATGTGCTGTCCCCTGTTTTATTCCACAGACTTTTCCGGAAGCATCCACGCTTGCAACCGTTTTATCATCTGACACATAAGAAATTGTTCCGTCCCCATCCGTTGCAGCGTCTAATGCTACCGTATTTCCTTCATAGATACTGATAATATCCGCGACGGTGATCGTCTGCGATTTTTTCTTCACCACACCCCGGACACTGATATGGATCGTTTTCGATGCCCACTCGTAAGCGTCTGTTCTTGCAGCCGTGATCACGACATCTGTTGTTCCTGTTCCTTTGATCGTGACTTTTCCGTCAGCGCTTACCGTAACCACAGACTCATCCTTTACCTTATAAGTCAGCTTTCCATCTCCGTCTGTAGCTGCCCGAATATAAAATGACTCATCTCCATACATTTTTTCAAAGTCATTCGCTGTGATCGTCTGCCGTTTCTTCGCTGTGTTTCCATACGCATAAGAAATATCATTTTCTTTTGCGTAGCTTTCTGCACAGGTTCCCTCCTTACAGTAAATGAGCAGATCCCTGTCTCTCCGGCCGGTTTCAAATGCACCATCCTCTATGCTGGTTACGGATGCCGGAATGATCGCATACTGTAAATTATCACAGCCATCAAATGCCCTGTATTTTATACTGGTTACCCCTTCTGGAATCACGATATTTTCCAGAGACTCACACCCCGCAAACACTGCCTGATCAATGTCCGTTAATCTGGCTGGTAATTTGACACTCTTTAACGCTGTACAATCTTCAAATGCATACATTCCAATTTGCTCGATATTATCCGGCAGTTCAATTTTTTCCAGCGCACTGCATCCTTCAAAAGCACTGCTGTTGATTGTCTCTAAACTTTCCGGCAGTCTGACTTCTGTCACATATTTACAGTCATGAAATGCCTCCGTACCAATCTCATGCATTCCGTCTGCAACCGTAACAATTCCCTGTTTCATCGCAGGACATACCATCATTCTCATGTATTTCTTCTTTTCATATAAAATACCGTCCACACTTTTAAAATATGTGTTTTCCGGTACAACTATAATCTCTTCTAATGCCTTACAGTCCCTGAATACATAACTTCCAACACTTGAAATTTTCGAAGTCAGCTCCAGTTTCTTTATCTTCTCACACCCCCACAGTGCCATATCATCAATCTTCCATAAGGTCTGTGGCAAGGTTATATTTTCAATATTTTTGCAGTTATAAAAAGCTGCTTTTTCAATAACCTCAACGCCCTCCGGCAGTCTGACCTGCGTTTTGCTGCTTCCCTGCGGAAAATAGTATAAATCTTCAACTGATTTATCATACAATATGTTATCCTGGACTTTGTATTTTGTACTGCCGGTGGCTTTTACTGTATTCACATTGGGCAGATCTACAATACGGTTAGAGATAACTGCCGTAGAAGTCGTTATATCCAGTTCCGTAATTAAATCACTTCCGCCAAAAGTAAAATCTTTCATCTCCGTAACGCTGCCCGGTATCATTACCGTTCCTTTTTTCGCAGAGGTGCCGGAAACTGTTATGCTTTCTAAATTTTCACAACTTCTGAATGCATATGATGCGATCGTCTGTAAGGTCTTTGGCAGTTCCACAGACTTTAATTTCGTACAGTGATAAAATGCTCTATATCCTAATGCAGTAACCCCATCCGGAACTTTGACGCTCTCAATATCTTTTCCCTCAAATGCCGACTCAGCGATGGAAGTTACCCCTGCCGGAATCGCAATCTCTGTTTCATACCCTCTGTAATCTGTTAAAACTCCATTTTCAATTACAAAACCATTTTTATCTTCTAGTGCATTGCCCACAGAAAACACATGCTCTGTCTCCGCCGCATCCTCCTCTGTTTCCATGATTTCTGTCACGTCCCTGTCTGCGTACAGATTCTGTGCCAACACAGGGGAAGCACTTATCTCTCCTGATAGCATCACTGCCGCTAATACTCCTAATAACATTTTCTTACTCACGCAATACTCCTCCAGCTGCCTGCTGCAACCTCATTTTCTTTTAAAAAAATCATTTTTCACAATTTTTTTATCCTAGCATATCATTATCATTTATGTCAATTGACGGTCTAGTCCTCTGGTACCATAAAACAAAAAATAAGTGTGAAAAAATTTTCTTCCACACTTATTTTTGTCTATGATTTTATTTCTACGCTTCGATCACAAGTTCTTCTTTTGTGACCTCTCCTTTTTCGATATGGAAAGAATTGAGCACCAGCTCCTCCGGGTTCATCAGGGAGAGGATCAGGTAATTCATTTTCGGATCATACGCTAAGCGGATATCTTCCTGGGAAGGGCGTGACGGCGATTCCGGGTGCGAGTGAAAATTGCCGAGAAGCACACCTTTTTTCTGGCGGATATCCTTGATCGCTGCAAGCTGCTCTGCCGGGTCCATGGAAAAATGTTCCCTGCTCTCGTCTACATTGCGAAGCAGATACACGTCTGTTACCACACGTTTTTCTCCTTCCATATAACCGCCAAGCAGTCCGCATGCCTCGTTCGGGAGTCCTTTTTTTGCATGATCCACGATTTTATTGTAATCTTCCTGTTTTAAAATCAGCATATGCGCCTCCTAAGTTAAATACCGTCTGTGCAGACAACCTGCTCGTAGTCGATCAGTTCTGTGATCGTCGGATGTTTTCCACATACTGCACAGCCATCGGTATTAGACGGCAGTTTGACTTTGTGGAATTCCTGGTTGATTGCATCGTAGGTTAAAAGATAACCGGTTAAAAGTTTTCCTACACCTAGAATATACTTGATTGCTTCCATCGCCTGTAAACTTCCGATCACGCCGCCCATGGCACCGATGACACCTGCCTGTTTACAGGTCGGCACTGCGTCCTTTGGTGGCGGGTTTTTGAATACACAGCGGTAGCATGGTCCTTCTCCCGGAACATAGGTCATAAGCTGTCCCTTAAAGCGGATGATTCCCGCATGGGAAAATGGTTTTTTCGCCATGACACATGCATCATTGATTAAGAATTTTGCCGGGAAATTGTCTGTTCCGTCAATGATAAAATCATAATCTGCAATCAGATCCATGATGTTTTCGCTTGTCACAAACTGGCGGTAAGTTTTTACCGTTACATCCGGGTTCATTGCATTGATCGTCTCTTTTGCGGATTTTACTTTTGCTTTTCCGATGTCGGCTGTGCCATGGATGATCTGACGCTGTAAGTTGGAAAGATCGACCTCATCCGCATCTACGATACCGATGGTTCCCACGCCTGCTGCACCGAGGTACATTGCTGCCGGTGCGCCAAGTCCGCCGGCTCCGATGATCAGCACTTTTGCATTTAAAAGTTTTTTCTGTCCCTTTGCGCCGACTTCTTTTAAAATGATATGTCTTGAGTAACGCTCAATCTGCTCATCTGTTAATGCCATAGCTGCCTCCTCCCATGAAATATAAAAATTCTACATTGTCGCCGTCTTTTAATACGGTTGATTCTACCTGCTCAGACGGAACAAATTCTTCATTGATAGAAACGGTAACATACTCCGGGGTTTCCACCTGCTCTAACTCGAACAGCTCTGTTAATTTTAAATCATCTTTTACTTCTTTTTTGTTTCCTGCTACTGTGATCTGCATGTTTCTCCTCTTTTCCGCGGAACCTTTTTTTGTCTGCCCGCTATTTTTTTATATAATAGAATGCATGCTTCGCGGACATTCTATTATCATGAATCCTTATTTTCTGCTTATGCGTTCAGTGCCTCATCGATCCAGGCTTCAATATCAGCTTTTCCTGCTGCACCGGCTCTCTCTGCTTTGACCTCGCCCTGTACAAACAACCGCAGTGCCGGTACACCCATGACGTCATATTTTTCAGCAAGTTCCATGTCATAGTTGACATTTACTTTATATACAGAAAGTGTGTCTTCGCGTTCGTCCTCGATATCCCCAAGCACCGGTGATAACTGCTTGCATGGAATACAACTGTCCGAATAAAAATCTACCAGAACCGGCAGTGGACTTTTCAGGACTTTTTCTTCAAAATTGTCTTTATTGATTCGCTGTGCCATGGTTCCTCCTATCCCTCTACTTTGCGGACGATCAGGTTATAAGTTCCATCCTCGTTATCCACCAGTTTTAAGATCTGATGTCCTTCTTCCTTGACGCTGCGCGGTACGTTCTGTACCGGCTCGCCATCGTTCATGCGGATGGCAATGACTTCGCCATCGTCTAACTCTTCTAACGCTACCTTTGCCTTTACAAAAGTGAGCGGGCATACTTTATCGGTAATATCTACTGTCTCATCGATTGCAATTCCTGCGATTTCCATTTCTTCCCTCCTGTTTCTTCTTATTATAAATGCTTTTTTGCTGCTCTAAATACTTACTTTCCCTCGTAAGCATCTTTAATCTTCTTGCGGAACTCTTCTTCGCCGACACGCTGTAATGTCAGACGGAAACGCTCTCCCGGATTTGCATGATCTCTGAAAAAATCAATCGCTGCATCGGTGACACGGAACAATGTTTCTTTGTCATGTACGATCGGAAGAAGCTGCTCGCCTTTATAGATCTGATTTCCGAACAATCCACCGAAAGAAACCAGATATCCGCTGTTTCCTTCCCACGCATCCGTCGGACAGGATTTCACGCAGCGGCCGCAGTAGTTACACTGATCACGGTTGATCGTCACTTTGCTTCCCTCACACTTGATTGCGCCCTGACGGCACGCCTTTTCGCAGACACCGCAGCCGATACATTTATCCTCTGCCCAGGAAACTTCCATGCCGCCTTTGATTCCGATATCATTTTCCTCTGCCTTTAAGCAGTTATTCTGACATCCGGTCACACCAAATTTGAACTTGTGAGGAAGTTCGCGTCCAAAATAATGCTCATCTAACTCCTGCGCCAGTGAATAGGTATCGATACATCCGCTTGGACAGATCTCCGATCCCTGACAGGCCGTGACGGTACGGACTCTCGGTCCGCAGACACCCGGTTTCACGCCGCCTTTTGCAAGCTCTGCTTTTACTTCCTCGATATTCTCAAAATTGACAAACGGAATCTCGATTCCCTGTCTGGATGTCATATGTACATAGCCTTTGCCGTACTTTTCCGCAACCTCTGCCACGGTCTTAATATTTTCTGCAGTCAGATTACCTCCAACTACCTGGATTCTGAGTGAGAAAAATCCTTTCTGTTTCTGCCTCATGAACCCGCCTTTTTTTAATGCTGCATAATCAACTCCCGCCATCTTTACACTCCTTATCTTTTCTGATTTTTCAATATCCTAGTATTTTACTGTGTTTTTCTATTGTAACACTTTAAAGTGCCCGTTTTAAAGTATTACTGTAACACTTTGATATATTTTTTCGTTTTTTAAGAAAGGCTCTCAACCGCCTGCTTAAAATCCCAGATCAGATCATCAATATCCTCAATTCCGACGCTGACGCGCACCAGATCATCAAATACACCGCCCGCCTTCTTTTCTTCCTCTGTGCTGTGTACACTAATGGTCGATTCCGGATGGATGACAAGTGTCTTGGTATCGCCGATATTTGATACCTTAAGCGGATATTTTAATGCATTGATAAATGCAAATGCCCGCTCCTTACTGCCAAGCCTTAATGTAAAGATACCGCCGTAATGACCGTCAAACTGGCTTTTTGCGATTTCATGCCAGTCGCTTGTCTCTAACCCTGCATAATTTACCGTAATGTCTTTATAGTTTTCTTCGATATAAGCCGCAAGCTGCATTGCATTGTCGCAGATACGCTCCATGCGAAGTCCTAACGTCTCAAGCCCAATGCTGTTTAAAAATGCATTTTGCGGCGAAAGACAGGCCCCTGTGTTGCGGAACAGTCCGTTTCTCAGTTTTGCAGTATATGCAAACGGTCCAAATTTTACAAAATCACGCATGCCCGGATATTTTTTTGTATCCCACTTAAATGTTCCGTCGTCTGTGATGACTCCGCTGATAGAGTTGCTGTTTCCATTGATGTATTTCGAAGTGGAGTTGACTACAATGTCTGCGCCCAGCGAAAGCGGTTTTACCAGATATGCGGTGGCTGCTGTGTTGTCGATAATGAGCGGTACGCCATTCTCATGTGCCAGCTTTGCCAGCGCTTTGATATCTGTCACATCCAGTCTCGGATTTCCAAGTGTCTCTGCAAAATAGAGTCTTGTGTGTGCGTTGGTCGCTTTGCAGAATGCATCGAGATCGTTGTTTTCGACATAATGAGTCGTGATGCCAAATGCTTCGAGATCCCGGAAGAGATCGATACTTCCTCCATAAAGGCTTGCGCTTGATACGATCTCATCTCCCGCCTGTAAGATATTTGCAAATGCATTGAACATCGCAGCCATTCCGGATGCACAGGCAACACTTGATTTGCCGCCCTCTAACACGGTCATTCTTTTTTCAAATGCCTCCACCGTCGGATTATTGATCCTCGTATAGGAAAATCCCGGAGCCTGATTATGAAATATTTTTTCCAGACGCTCCGCCGACTCCTGCTCAAATGCACTTGACTGGTAAATTGGTGTTAATGTTGCTCCTGTCTGCGGTTCACCCCGAAAAGCACCGTGCAGCAAAGATGTATTAAATTTCACGGTATCGCTCCTTTCATTTCCTACTTGTCATATAGGAATATTATGTTTTAACTGAGTATAGCAGTAAAGATAATAAATTGCAAGAAGTTTTTTCCACTTTTTTTTATTTTTCTATTTTTGCGGATTGGATGACCGGAAGCGGTGTCGGACATTACGAATGATATGATTTGCGGGCAGAATTGAAATTGTATGCATTCGTTTTATTTAATGATATAATGAAGAGAATAAAATGGAAGTTGTGGAGAGATTTCCTGAACTTTCCTTATTTTACGGGCTTTCTAGCCCCTTAAATAGTGAAATGATATGTATTTTCCCTTATTTTTGCCCTTATGCGGAATCAGCAAGGGAAATAAGGGGAATTTTTATGCTAAAGTATGCAAGGAAAATTGCCAGTGGCAAGTTCTCTGTATTTAAGTATTGCCCGCTACCTTACCAAGAAATTTTTATCAAAGGCAATGCAGAAAAAGTCAGTTGTAAATATGAGGAAGTGTAATGCCGGAGGGAGTGGAGTTTCCATTCCCTTCATTGCTTTTTCATGAAGGGCGCACTTATGGACAACCAGAGGTCGTCCGTATAAGTTTGCCACGAGTGGCAACCGGTCTGCGCTTACGCTTGCCGGGCTCGTTCCGTCGGCGGGCATTTCATGCAGACCTGCTCATACCGCAGGGGGTACTCTTGCGCAGAGGACGTTCCGACAGTTCTACTCCTGCTAAATCAGAAGAAGATACTGTCGGAAATATTCGAGGTGTCTAGAAGGACAATAAACAGAGATATTGAAGATTTATGTAAAGCAGGTATACCAATCGTAACAAGGCAGGGAAAAGACGGCGGAATTTCAATTATAGACGGCTATAAAATTGACAAAACAATGTTGACCCGTGATGAAATGCAGGATATCCTTGCAGGATTACGTAGTTTGGATAGTGTGAATGGGACTAATAGATATGGACAGTTGATGGAAAAGCTGTCCATAGGATCTTCTGATTTCTTAGTGGGAAATCAATCGGTGTTGATTGACCTTTCTTCATGGTATAAAGATTCTCTTGCATCGAAGATAGAAATGATAAGAAAGGCAATAGAGCAGCATAAGGAGTTAGAATTCTTTTATTATGCTCCAAATGGTGAGTCGCAGCGTACAATTGAACCATATTATTTGATTTTTCGATGGTCAAGCTGGTATGTGTGGGGGTGGTGCAAAAGCAGAGGAGATTACCGACTTTTTAAATTAAATCGTATGGATAAAGTATATTTATCTGAAAACTGTTTTTCGGAGAGAACGGTTCCTCTCCCGGACTTGAAAGATGAACGAATATTTCCCGGTGGAATTAAAGTAAAAGCTTTGTTTGAGGCAGATTGCAAATGGCGGTTGGTAGAAGAATTTGGACCGTATTGTTTTAGAGAACAAAAAGATGGAACGCTTCTTTTTCAGGCAGATTATACGAATAAGGAAAATCTGCTTACATGGCTATTCACCTTTCGAGATAAGGTAGAATTGCTGGAACCCAAAGCAATGAGAGAAGAATTGCGGCAAAGTATTTTGCAAATGAAGAAAAGATATGACAATACAATGGAAGACTAAGGAGAAATGTGAATGGAATCAAGGTGTGGTATTTTATGTAGCAAATGTGACTGGCAAAAGACTGAAAAATGTAAGGGCTGTTCTAATATTGACAATCCTTTTTGGGGAGTTTGTCCAGTAAAGAGTTGTTGTGAAGAAAAAAAGTTGAAGCATTGTGGGGAATGTACGGATTTCCCATGCGCACAATTAAATGAGTTCGCTTATGATGAAAAAGAAGGTGACTGTGGAGTTCGACTTGATCAGTGTAAAATCTGGTCCGCATTAATACAGATGCGGTATAGTTGGATTGACGATTTCCTTATGAAGAAAAATGGCGTGACAAAACTACCACCACAGTGGAACTGGATTCGTTATGCGGTAGGCGGAAAAATGTTTGCAGCAGTATGTCTTGGCGAAGACAATAGACCATATTATATAACTTTGAAATTAGAGCCATCAGAGGGGAGCTTTTTGCGTGAACAGTATGAGGATATCATACCGGGGTATTACATGAACAAGCAGCACTGGAATTCAATAAATCCAAACGGTGAAGTCGAAGACGATTTGCTAAAAGATTTATTGGATAAATCGTATCATCTTGTGCTTGGAGGTTTCAGTAAGAAGAAACAAAAAGAGATTTTAGAAAGTGGGGATGCAAAAAATGGCATTTGATTTTAAGAAAGAATATAAAGAGTTTTATTTACCCAAGAATAAGGCACAGATTGTAACAATGCCAAGGATGAATTATATAGCAGTTAGAGGAAGGCTTATGTGTACAGATTATGCATATTGGATCATTTGATAATGAGCCTGAAACAGTAGCAATAATGGATAAATATTTGGGAGAAAATGGATATGTGAATGATTTCACGGATGAACGTCACCATCACGAAATCTATTTATCAGACCCAAGAAAAGTTGCACCGGAAAGATGTAAAACGGTTATTAGACATCCGATAAAGAAATTGTAATCAGCAAATAAAAATTGAGATTTTTTATTGCATTTTTCATGATAATTACACATAATATAAATGAGCAAGAAAGCTTGCTTGATTTAAGTGCGTTGCTACTTTGAGTGCAAACCTTTAATTTAAGTGCTTCACTACTTTGAATGTGAACCTTTAATTTAAGTGCTTCGCAGCTTAAAATGCGAATCGTTAATTTCAGGGAGATAAGACACTTATCTCCCTGTTTTGTTATACTATGTAGGAGAAAATATGGATTTTTATCGTATAAGTGAGGAATACAATCAGTATCTCCAGAGGTATGAAAAAGAAATCAAGAGGTCTTTACGATTCAACTATATGATTCCAGTGCCGGAGGAGTGTATTGAAAGACTGGTTATTAAAGATGTAGAGGATGAAAATACCGCTTGTTACTAAATAAGGAATATCAGTTTTGTATGGACAATGCTGAGCGGATTCAGAAAAAAGCAAATAAAATATATGAAATGGTTATAACAAATCGAAAACAGAAATTAACTGACAACAGTTGTTCTTTTAGTATTTTGGAGCAGGGATACCAAGAATATGTTGAAAATGTTTTGAGATAAAGGTATTAATAAACATAGCTGTATCATAAAGATTAGCACATGAAAGGACATTATGTAAATGGCTATTGAGTATAAAATGCTTACTGAAAAAGAACTGAATACTTTTATTAATATGAGGATAAATCAGCTTAGAGAAGAAGGGGCTAAAGAAGAAATTGATTTGGTTCCTGCTTTGAAGGACTATTATACTCGTCATATGGCAGACGGAACATTTGTATCCTGGCTTGCCTTTGATGGA
>ERZ1026854.659-NODE-659-length-23759-cov-8.821718_pt1 | contig 23759 bp, 17 predicted proteins | sample MGYA00380157_ERZ1026854 | MGnify/ENA primary metagenome ERZ1026854 (study PRJEB33269, sample SAMEA4719793) | human gut metagenome | biome: human-associated habitat; feature: organic feature; material: feces | place: Cameroon | collected 2013-10 ... | reverse complement strand
ACAACCTGATGGATGCCCGGGCAAAGAAGCAGGCGATCGAAGCGGATAAAATCACGGGCGATAACATTTACAAGGTTCTCACCTGTTTTGAAAAGCTCTATAATGTGATGAATCCCCTTGAACGCAAAAAGCTGATGGAACATCTGATCTCTGAAATTCAGATCTACCCAGAGCGTCAGCCCAACGGTCAGTGGCTCAAATCCATCAAATTCCGACTTCCTATCGTTGAAAACGATATTGATCTGTGTTTGGACAATGAAAGTCATACCGAGTGCGTACTCTCGATGTCAAAAGCCCAGTAATATAGTACGGTGATTCGTTCAATATTGTTCGGACATTATTTTACAGTCTGAACCGTTCTCGTCCTTGGAAACAGGTCGAGGGCGGTTTTTGAGAATTTGGGCAGTATCTAAATCATAGCCACAGGGGTAGCAGATAATTGAGTATATGGATTAGATGTTTTGGCTAACAGCGAATCTGGCAACTCAGGTATCTGGTAGGTTTCAGTGTAGGATTTGGATGTCACGCCCTCTATAACGCAAAAACGCCGCCAGCGTATCATGTGAAATCCATCACACGGTACACTGGCGGCGTTTCATTTTATCTGCTTATACAGCTTTCGGCGTGAGCCATTTTTCTACGGTTGGAATATCAAAACCGATTGCTTTGGCAATCTGCTCGATAGAAAAGTTCTGTTCATACAGATTTTTGGCTGTCATCTTTGCCTGTTCTTCACGGCCCTCTGCATAGCTTTTAAGAATTCAGTGCACCGCACGGCGGCGTTCCCTGCTTTTCGTACATCCTGTATCACCCGCCCTATGTATAAGAGTATATCATGGCGGCTGGACGGCTTCAACAAAAACATACTAATTTTATACCTTTTTCTTTTGCACAAAGCACAAATTACAGGATTGGTTTTCTATAGCAGAGCCGTCCCGACCTGAATCCCATTGAAAAGCTCTGGTCGAAGGTAAAGACTTTCCTGCGTAAATTCAAGGCACGGACTCTCGATGATCTTCCAAACGCGATCCAATGGGCTTTTCAGACTGTTTCGCCTTCTGACTGCTCAGGTTGGTTCCAGCCCTGCGGCTATTCGCCTTATTTTTGAAAATTGCTATGGAAAATGACAGTATTTGTCATTCTTGTTTTTATACTTAGCATAGTAAGAATTCGCTCGATGATCAAGCGAACTATTTCGACCAAAAATCGATTAAAAAGCCGCAGTTATATAGCATTTCGTCTTATTTTATGTTATAATTTTTATGGTATTTCTGTAGAAGTTTTGTCGGTTTTTATACTATTTCGTGAAATCTGCAATAAAACGAAAGCTAGAAGGGTGAAAAAATGGTTGACCGAAAAAAATACGATGACATCCTTGATTCCTTACAGAATCTGAACGGACACTATGAAAACTCCGGCATAGATTCCGCCGTTCGTCAGTTGGAGGACATCAGAGACAATTTCGACATCAAACTTCTCGTTGTAGGACATTTCAGCGCCGGAAAAAGTGCTTTGCTGAACGCTCTGCTGCAGCGTCCGTCTTTCTTAAAGGAAGCGCAGCAGCCTCAAACTGCAATGGCAACCGAACTTGTTTATGATGAGCAGGAACAGGCTTTCGCCTATCGAAAAGATGGGACCAAAGAGCAATTCGTTCCAGACAAACTTTATGGCCCTGATGAATACAGCCATCTCGAATATCACCTGAATGCGCCTGCTCTGAAACGCACGGAAGATTATACGATCGTAGATACCCCGGGTTTTGATTCCGGGTTGGATGTGCATACACAGGCACTTGCAAACTATATCGGCGTTGGTTCTGCATACCTTGTTGTCGTGGATCAGGAAAAAGGCGGCCTGGACAATATAAGTTTACGCTTTATCCAGGAGATTTCCCATTACAGCAATCAAATTGCCGTGCTTATAAACAAGTGCGATAAGATCACACCCGCAGCAGCAGAGGAAATTGCAGCCGCAGCACAGGACACGCTGGAAGGAAACGGTCTCCCCTATAAAGTTTACTCCATTTCTGCCCGAGATGACAATTGCAGTGAACGATTGATCTCTATTATCAGCCAGTTCCAGGCGCAGAAAGCGTTTGATCACCTGATGACAGAGCATCTGAAAACGGAACTGTGCAATACAGAAAAAATGCTTCAGATCGAACAGCGAAAGCTCTTCCTGAATACGTATGACTTGGACGAAAGCATCCGCCATTATGAGCGTACCAAAGAGGAGATCCTTGCTGCATTTGAACGCCACACCAAGCGTTCCAAGCAAAATCTTGATACGCAGACGGAAGCCGTGTTGGCTGAAGTGCGAAAAGCATTGACCGCCCATGCCGACACAATCGCCGCTGCATTGCTGAACGGAAATCAAACCGCCGTAGAATCTATCATCGTAGAAACCGTCCGTCCGATTTTGCTGATGTCTATGAAAGATATCACTTCGGATCAGATCGATTCGATTGCAGGTGAACTTCAGTTTGATGAGTTGCCAAGCGGAGAGGATGCGCAGGATCTTACAGAGGTGGCACGGAATCTTGCAACGGGGCTGAAACGACTTCTGGATGAGGGGTCTTTTTCTACCAGTTCCGCACCGAACAAGCGCCACCACAAAGAAAAAAACACAGACATATACCATACGCTTACAGGCATCCTTGCCGCTGCAACCAATGTGATCAGTCCATGGCTGGAAGTTATCATCATTCTGCTGCCCGATATCATCTCACTGGTGCAGGGCCTGTTTGTAGAAAACGAGGAATCCGTGGTGAAACGGAATTTCGTCAACAATGTGATCCCTCAAATTTGCCGCAAGCTCTACCCGCAGATTCGGCAAAGCATTGAAGAAAGCTCTGCGCAGGTCCTGGATGCCTACAAAAAGCTTCTGAATGAGAAAATAGAGCAGCTTAAAGGCCGTATCGAGTCTCTGAAAGAGAAGAAAGTCCATCAAACGAAAGACTTTGAGCTGCACAAGAACTATATTGCCGAGGACATTGCTTCCGTGCAAACTTTGTTGAATCAATTGAGGTAAATCGTATGGCACTTGACGTTGCAAAAATAGCAGCATACCTTCAGGAAACGCAAAAAGCAGAGGCGGTTTTAGCACAGAATCAAGATCTTTTTGACTTTGGAAAACTCTCGGAATTCCAGTCCGCAACATCTGCGCTGGAAGAAAATGTAAAGCAGGCACAGCAGGATTCCCGTAAACTGAGCATCGGAATCGTGGGTGCAATGAAAGCCGGCAAATCGTCTTTTCTGAACGCCTGTATCTTTCATGGAAAAGAGTATTTGCCCAAAGCAGCCACGCCTATGACTGCGGCTCTCACCAAAATCAGCTATTCTGAAACACCTCGTGCAGATATTCATTTCTACACCCGGAAAGATTGGGCTATAATTCAGGAAAATTCCCGGAAATACGATGATGCTCTTCAGACAGCATACCGTGCGTACGATCAGGCCTATCAGGATAAGCTCCAAAAAATGGCCAGAGAGGGAGGAAATGTTTCCTCTATGCGGCCAGAGCTGACCCTGCCTGAATATGAAAGAAAACTGTTCCGGTGCAATTCTGAAGTATTGAAGAGTGCCAAAGAACTGACCCGCATGGCATCCGACCCGGCATTGGAAGCGCGTCTGGGCGGTGTGGATACGCTTACCGGTGACATCATGTCCCAGCTGAACGATTACGTGGGCGCACACGGCTGCTTTACGCCGATCGTAAATTATGTGGAGCTTCAGGTCGATCTGCCCGAGTTGAAAGATCTGGAAATTGTGGATACGCCGGGTTTAAATGACCCGGTCGTTTCCCGCGGATATGCAACACGACAATTTTTGCGGGCCTGTGATGTTGTGGTGCTGCTTTCGCCCTGCAGCCAGTTCATGGATGCAAACACAATTGAATTGATGGCGAATGTTCTGCCCGAAAATGGTGTTGAGCGGATCATTGTGGTTGGCAGCAAGCTGGATTCGGGTATTTTAAATGAGCCTCCCGGAAGTTATTCCACAGCCTGCCAGACTGCGCTGCAGAGTTATCACAGCCAATTTCAACGCAGTATGGGTCAGGTGAAGCGGACCTGTACTCGCCGGGCAAATATTCTGGAAAAAATCGGTGAGGGAGACCTTCTGTTTGTCTCTTCGATTTGTTTTTCTATTGCGCACAAATTGAAACAGGGCATTGCACTGAACGAAGAAGAACAGCTCGTTTTCAAAAACCTTCACCTCAATTACCCGGATTTTGAGGATGCCGCTTTTTCTGATATCGGCGGCATTGCGGATGTTCACGAAGTGCTGAAGGGCGTTCAGGAGCAAAAGGCTTCTATTTTTGACGCAAGAAATGCCTCCCTGCTGGAGACGACCAGACTTGGACATCTGCGTGTGCTGGAAAAGATCCAGCAGGAGCTTTCGTCCAGCCTTACTACCCTGAAGACCTCTACATCCGAAGATCTGCAGCAGCGTGGCGAGAATATCCGAACTGTGATTGGATCGTCCAGAAGTAAGCTGATGTATATTTTCCAAGGAGCAGCGATCGGCTGCAAGAATAAAGTAAACCAGCTTTTGCCGCAGATCACGCTGGAAATGCAGAATCATCAGGATATTGATGTGGAAACAAAATCCCATGAGGAAATCGACACCGTGAGAAGCGGCCTGTTTGGCTGGCGGCGTGAGGTCATTCGCTATACTGTTACAGATAACCGGGCCGATACTTCGGCAGTGGTTCAAAATATCCAGCAGTATGCGTCTTCCTGCCAGAACCGAGTCAATCAGGAATTCCAGCACATTTTCAACAAAGAATCCCTCTCCCGCCAGATCGTTGAGGTCGTATTGGAAGCGTTTCGGAAAAGCGGAACTGCTTTTGATGAAGCCGATATCCTGCTTCCCCTGCAAAACGTTTTGAACGAGCTTTCCAGCCCGGAAATCAAATTTGACTATACGCCCTACATTGATAAGGTCGAAAGTCAATTCCCGAGCGGCTATGCAGAAAATGAAGATATTCATAAACTGAAAGCGCTTCAGGTGCGTTTGCTGGATGAGATCGACCGTGAATTGGGAAAGCAGCTGACTGCGGCGCTGGAGAAAGCTTCCAACATCTTGAACGGTCAGGCCGTCACCTTTGCCGACCGTATTGAAAATTTGTTCTGTGGTGAACTTGAAAAGCTTCAGGGACAGATCAAAGAACGCGAAACGTATATCGATGCATATCAAAAATTTGCAGGTACGATAAAACAAATCAAAGTACAGCTTGCGAATGCTGGCTGATCCCGTCCTCCAACGCTCTGCCTGCTCTCTGGATAGCAGGCAGAGTTTTTATATTTAATGTTTCTGGTAGAAGTAGAAGGTTGTGAAATTATGCGTTTATCCCCTGACGGATCGCTGCAAAATATAAAAGTGCCTGAACCCAATATGTACATTGCCAACACTGAAAACGCGGTCCATCTGCTAGCCGATTTGATCCGCAACGAAAAAAGGCCGCCGGTCCATCGCATCGAAAAGCTGGTCAACCAGTTGTTTGCGCTTTTTTCAGAGATTTCACTGGACGATGAGTTGGCACTGTATGAGCAGTTTATGGCTTTGTGCACCCGCTTGACCGAACGTCAGAAGATTCAGAAGATCCAGCACAAGGCAGTGGTCAGCTTTGGTGGAAAATTCAGCGCCGGCAAATCCCGGTTCATCAATTCTATTTGTGGTATTCAGAACCTGCTTCCGGTCGCACAGGCTCCAACGACCTCCATTCCCACCTATATCATCAAGTCCGACCAGAATGCGCTGTATGCAAACAGTATCTACGGGTACACCACTTCCTTGACGGAACAATCTCTGGGTGCACTGACACACGAATTCTACAATGTATATGGGATCGGCTTTTCTGCATTCATTGACAGCATTATTGTGGAATCACGCTCTTTTTCTCTGCCGGAAGGCATCGCGCTGCTGGATACGCCGGGATATACGAAATACGATGAAAAAAGCAGCTCAAAAATGACCCTTTCGGATCGGCAGCGTGCATTTGACCAGCTGCGGATCTCGGATTATCTGATCTGGCTTGTGGATATCGACAACGGCGGACTGAATAAGGATGATATCGACTTTCTGGAATCCCTGCATATAAAAACAAAAGTTCTGATCGTATTCACAAAAGCCGATCTGAAACCGGCAGGCGAAATTCAGGAAATTTTGGAGCTTGCCAACGAAACGATCCAAAACACTTCGATTGATTGTTTTGGTATCACAGCTTATTCCTCAACACAGGCACAGGAATATGTAGAATCTCTTATTCCTGCGTTTTTTCAGTATGTTGTATCTGACTCAGCGCGCAGCAATAATATCCGGGTAGAATTCCGGCGATTGGAAGAGCAGCTGCGCACCCGTCTTATAAAAGCAAGCAGCGCGTCCGACAGCATTGCCCGGGATCTGTTTACGTATCTCACCAATTCTCAAAATGTACTGCAAATTCGTTCGCTCGCAGACCTTTGGGGAAGCACACAGCAAGATCGTGTCCGTCTGGATGAACTGCTCGTTCAATACGATGAGATGGTCAGCAATATCAATCGTGAGATCCTCAACTATATGAAGCCGGAGGCCTAAAATGATCAATTCAGCGGAATATTTGTCTGTTTTGGCAAACGTCATGCAAGAGAATCGAACGGAGGCATCCGCACAGAGAAAAAATTACGATGCACTCTATGCGTTAGTGCATTCTGATTTAATGGACCAGCTCAAAAAATCGCACTATCCAGATGCTCCTGCTTTGAGTAAGAAAGCCAACCGCATTCTTGAAGAAATGGAAGCGTTGTATCTCTGCCCGGAATTGGTAGGCACAGGCTGCCTTCTGGTATCCAATTATCATACCAATTCCATGTTTTTTACGTTTCGTGCTGTATTTGAACATTGGGAGACCATTTTTCCCATTGCAAAGATCCAGACACAGATTCCTTTTTTGATCGTACATGATACAGCGGATAAGCTGGAAGTGTTGAACTACGCGAACCAGCGCGTGGAATTATCCTTTCCTGAATATGAAATGCTCACGGTCGGAAGTGGGCAGAATCGCGTAGCGCTCAATAAAATCGTTCGGATCTTTATCTTACATACGCCGCTTTCCAGAGAAAACGTTTCCCTGCTCTTCGATAATATCTATCACCTTGCAGATGATCTGTTCGGCAGCGCGATCTGCCGCAGGATCGCCTGTATTGAGCAAAGCGGCTTTGACACCGTTCAAAAGCGCAATTTGAATCGGTTTGATGCGTTTACCTGTAAAATGGATTTTCAGTCGGCCCGGAAGAAGCAGCCAGCTCTTGCCCAGTATTCATTTATGGCATGGGATCTTCTGGTTCCCTGCCTGACAAAAACGATTCATCCTGTATTGTATGGATTCCGCTATCGCTTTCAACTGCTGACCACGCAGATCGAATGTTATTACCTGCGCAGCAACCGGCAGATTCTGACGGTCACGCAGGAGATCACGGAGGATATTGTGCGTTCCGGCGGAACGAAAAGTGCAGAATTGCTCTCCATTCGTCAAACAGCGCAGTCCCGCGGCAAGGAACTGTCTGACGAATGGTATACTCTGCATATCGTTCTGGATAAAATCGACCAATCCATTTCCAAAATCGAAAAAGATCTGCAAGACATCTGCCAATCCGGAAAAGAAGTTCCTCGTTCCGTTTTGGATGTTGTATTTGAGGACTTTTTTACCAGCGTGGAGACGAAAAGCCCCTCTGCACAGAAGATCGATGCCTGTCTGACCACACTGGGCTATCCAGATCGCAGTCTGGTCCAGCGTTATCTGCAAAGCAGAGCCGGGAAAACGGTTGGTTTGCCTGCTGTTTCGGTGGGCAGCGGAGAATGGGAAAAGGCAAAAATGCTGCTCGAAATTCTGGATGTCAACAGGCTCTCTCCCAGAACATTGCACCGGTACGTGAAAATGCTGGAGCCGGATCATTTTTCCACCGGAAAGGAATACTATGCGAAAAGCCTGACTATTGGAGACTTTGAGGATAGCGTCAGCCTTTTGACAGAGAGCTTTATGCTGGGATATGAGCCCGCCGGGGAACAGTTGCTGCAAATGTATCAGGCAGGCCAGAACATCGATCTGTCCACGCTGGTATATGCACTGCTTCCGGAAGCCTGTGTATTGATGGCACAAAAGCAGCTGTATTCTAACAGCGATTACACCAATCTCAGCAAAAAAGGATTCACCTATTATAAACTGGCCGCTGCAAAAGGGCATCTGCCTTCTATTCAGTTTATTGTGGATAAGCTCTACGCTTCTGACTTTGCGCACGCACAATCCACCGGCCCGCACACGGCCCGTGCAGAAAACGGAAGGGTCCTTTGCGGGCTGTGCCGATACCTTTTGGATCATGTTTATCAGGTAAAACACAACAGCGAAATTCTGGGCGTGGTCTTGTTCTGTATGGGACGCTCCTACTCGGAGGCCATAAGCCTGCTTGCGGGAATCGATACCCCTGTGTCCAACTTCTGTAAAGGCTATATGTACCATCACGGAAAAGGCGTGGCTTCCGATCTGTCCATGGCATTGAAATATTACGAACAGGCCCGTGTGGAAGGTTATCAGAGTCAACGGTTCACACGCCAGCTCGAAGAATGCCGTTCCGCCAAAACGCAAAAAGAAGCGCAGGCCAAAAAGTCTACAACGTATAAGGAAGAGGAGCACTATAGCAGCCACACAACGTATCATTCCAGTTCCAGTGACAGCCTGTGCTTTATTACAACAGCTGCCTGCCGTGCCTTGCACGCAGACGATAACTGCCGCGAATTAAACCTGCTGCGCTGGTTCCGGGATGCCAAACTGCAATCTACTCCGCAGGGAGAAACCATCGTCCGGGAATATTATCGAATTGGTCCCCTTCTTGTAGATGCAATCGAGCACAGTGCCGACCCAGAGCACTTGTATCAGTCCCTGTGGAAAGACTATATTGGCCCCAGCTGTGCCGCCATTGAAGGGCAGCAATGGGACACGGCAAAGCATATTTATATCGATATGGTAAAAAAGCTCTGCCATCAGTTTGGTGTCGAAGTCCGGCCGCAGATCCTTGAACTATTGAAAAACTATTGATGTTTAATTGATTGGTTTATGAGGCGGTGGCGGCAATGGACGGCTCTTTATCCGTCCCTCCGGCTTGATTTTTCCGTCTGATTTTTCAGCAGGGTTATGGATCGGCTCCAAAACCACTTTTTCCGGCATAACTTCCACGGATTCGGATCGCTTATCGGTCTTTTTCATCAGAGCATTTTCCTTTCTGTCTGCATGATCCCCAGATCGGCGTAATAAAATCGGTGTATCAGCCGCCTGTTGATGATTTACCACATCGGCAGGCGGTTTTGTGTTTTACGCTTTATCGGAATACAGTTCCAGCATTTCCGTCAGGCTCTTCTTCATCTCCTCCCGCAGCGCCTGCGGTGCAAGCACTTCTATCCTGTTGCCCTGACTGAGCAGCCACATAACGATGCCATTGCCGTAAACTTCGGCCTCGATGACAGAGCCTTTTTCATCCTGCGAAACGATTTTTGCTGTGGGCAGACGGTCTAAAACCGCTTCCACGCTGGTGCCGGTATAACGCAGCCGGATGCGCTGCAATCGGCCCGGATACATGAACTGCACCCGTTTGCGGAACTCGCCTTCCTGAAAGCGTGTTGCATAAGGCAGAGAGAAGGTCTGTTCCAGCATTTTATAATCTGTGATGCGGTCAATGCGGAAAATAGCGGGATAGTCATATTTGCGGTTGTATTTGCCGTTTTTCTCTTCTGTAATGTAGGCGTTCAGATAGAAATAGTATTCTGAAAACAGGATGGATACCGGCTCCACAATGCGCTCCACGGCAGAAGCGGCATCTGCTCCCTGACGCTGGTAGTGGATCTGCATCAGCTTATGCTTCTGAATGTCACAGCCGATCTCCCAGAGCTTATCCTGAATGCCTGCCGGATGGGTCAGCTCTACATAGTGGAACAGTTCGTTGGAGATCAAATCGGAAACCAGTTTGATATTTTCCAGCGGCACACAGCCCGCTACCAGCTTATTCAGGATAACGGACATTTCCTCTTTGGTAAATGCGCGGCTTTCCAGCAGGATTTTGCTCACAGCCAGGATCTCGCTATTGGTCATCATCGGAGACGGACAGCCCACCAGCCGGAAACCTTTCTGCTGGCGGTCATAAATGATCTGCCGGTTTTCTCCCTTGGCGACATTGCGCTCTGCAAGAAAGGCCCGGATATCGTCTATGTCTCTCTGGACGGAGCGCTCATCAACGCCAAAGCGAAGGGCTTCTTCTGCTTTGGCAAGCGTTCGGCCAGCGCATAGGCGTTCGTACAAATCCAATATCCGCTCATTTTTAGAATAGTCCATCTTCTTAACCTCATTTCCTATCGTTAGTATACGAAAAAACTACCTAAAAAACAATCTCAGGATAACTGCATTATAAATTTTTAGGATGACAGATTTTGTCATCCTGTTTTGCTATACTATGGCCAAACAAACGGGAAAGGAGATACAACAAGATGAAATCTTTGGATCATAGAAAGAAAACCATCCGAAAAATCATGGAGGTAAGATTGCTTTGAATCTTGCAGTATCGGTCGACCAGAAGCAGCTTCTGGATATTCTATTGAACGTCAGCATCGTACGCCCCGTCTTTATCTGGGGCGCACCCGGCATCGGCAAGTCTGCTATCGTAGAGCAGTTCGCCGCAGATATGGGACTGCCCTGCGTTTCTCTGCTGGGCAGTCAACTCGCCCCGGAAGATATTATCGGTGTGCCGCAGATCGTAAATGGCCGCAGCGTATTCTGTCCACCCAAAATGATTGCGCAGGAAGAACCTTACTGCCTGTTTCTGGATGAATTGAACGCCTGTTCGCAGGAAGTACAGAAAGCATTTTATTCCCTTATTCTGGAACGCCGCATCGGGGAATATCACCTGCCCAAAGGTTCTATCGTCATTGGCGCAGGCAACCGCGCGCAGGATAACGCCATCACCCGGCCTATGTCCTCTGCGTTGCTCAACCGGATGTTCCACGTTGAGCTTCGCGCCGACAGCCGTATCTGGCTGGAATGGGCCGCAGGGCACGGAATCCACCCCTATGTATACGATTATATTTGCATCCGCCCCGACCAGCTGTGGAGTTCCCCGTCCAAAACGGAAGAGCCTTTTTCTTCTCCCCGCAGCTGGCATATGCTCAGCGATGCTATCATCAGTTATGGCGATTCCATTTCGGAACAGGAACTGACGGTTCTGGCAAACGGCTGCCTGACTGCGGCTCATGCGGCGCAGTTTGTGGCCTATGTCCGTCAGGTTCGGCAGGCATATTCCATTACCAAAATCATCAATGGAACACAGAACTGGCCGGATAAACCGGAAGAGCGTGATGTGCTCTATTTTCTGGCGCAGAGCTTCCGGGCACAGCTGCTGAAAGAACTGCCCCGTAACCGCAGCAAGCTCACGTCTGCTACGCAGACCCTTACCCTGCGCGCAAAGGAACTGCTGGTCGAGCTGGCAGGCATCAGTCTGGAAATCGCACAGATGGCCATTACCCCAGAGAATGACGAAACGCTTCCTGCGTGGTTTATCGTGGAAGTGACCCGTGACCTGCCCGCCCTGGCCAAAAAGAAGATGGGGTGACGGTATGGGCAGAAAAGAGGAAAAATCTCAGCAGGACAATACCCCTGCATGGCGAAAAGCGATCGAGAAAATTGGGGATGGTCCCCTGTTTCGTCTTGTGTACTGCACTCGTGTGTACTGCTCCGAACGCTATCCCATGGCTAAATCGGACTGGGCGTATATCACAAACGATGGTGACATCTATCTGAACCCGCACCGAAAAGCATCCGTTGGAGAATGGGAATATGTGATCAGTCACTGTCTGCTGCATCTTGGATTCGGACATTTTCAGAAAGAGCGTACGAAAGATAGCCATTGGAATATGGCCTGTGATTTAGTCGTTGCGCGCTTCCTGAAGGACAGCCATATCGGCACACCGCCGCCGGAGTTTCAGCAGGCGCTGCCTTTTCCGGTCAAAGAGGAAGAGCAGGCATTCCAGCAATTACAGACTGCTTCGGTTTCTGGAAGCATTTTTAGCACTATGACCGGTGGCAGACCCGATATGGTGTGGAACCGCGACGACATCAAAACCGATTATACGGAAATTTTTGCCCAGTCCCTTCAGGCATCCATGCAGAAAACCCTGATGGAATCCAGAGGGATCTCCACCGGACATCCGCATTACTGGATGCAGCCTGTTTATTTGCAGGCACGGGACTGGTTTTTATCCAGTTTTCCGCTGCTGGGTGCAGTGGCTTCGGCATTCCGTATTGTAGACAGCGGCGATGTTGTTTCCCGGCTGAGCATCCCGGTTGCAGCAGTCAGCCCACAGCTGGGCGAAATCTATATCAATCCTCGCTGCCGTCTGAATCTGGAAGAGTGGAAATTTGTGCTGGCACATGAATTTCTTCATGCGGCTCTGCGCCACGATCTGCGTTGTGAGGATAGAATACCGGAACTCTGGAATGTTGCCTGCGATTATGTGGTGAATGGCTGGCTCTGCGAGATGAAAGTGGGGTGTATGCCGGAAGCTGCCCTGTTCGATAACCAGTTCCATGGGATGTCCGCAGAAGCGGTCTATGACCAACTCTGTGAAAACATCCGGCAGTATCTGAAAGAAAATCCGGGCGATCTGCTTTATGGCGATGGCTCCGAAGCGGCAGAGCTAAACGGCCGCAAGCTGGATTCCATCTATCGTTCTGCCTTGCAGCAAGGGCTTGTGTATCATACACAGCAGAACCGTTGGTATCTGCCAGCCGGGTTGATTGAAGAAATTCATGCGCTTTCCCGTCCACCCATCTCATGGGATGTGGAACTGGGCAAATGGTTCGATGCAAACTTTACAGTCGCAGAAAAACATCGCTCCTATGCACGGCTCAGTCGACGGCAGAGTTCTACCCCGAATATTCCACGCCCTGCATGGCGGCTGGAAGAGCACCCGGAAAAACAGCAGACATTTGCGGTGCTGCTGGACACCTCCGGCTCCATGTCTCGCGGGCTGCTGGCGGCAGCACTTGGTTCCATTGCCAGCTACAGTGAAGCCAGAGAGGTGCAGGCGATCCGGGTAATTTTCTGTGATGCTGCTGTTTACGACCAGGGGATGATGACCCCGGAAGAGATTGCCGGAGCCGTTCAGGTAAAGGGGCGCGGCGGCACCCGTTTACAGCCCGGAATCGATCTGCTGGAAAATGATGCTCACTTTCCAAAAGATGCGCCGCTGCTCATCATAACCGATGGAGCCTGTGACCGGATTGATCTGCGAGGACGTAGCCACGCTTATCTGATCCCGTGGGGCAACCGGCTCCCATTTCCACCCAAAGGGCCGGTGTTCCGGCTAAAATAATAGAATAGAAAGGTATTTGCTTTGATCACGATACAAAATTCTTATAACTCTGCGTTGGTTTACGCAGAAACTTTGGATTCCGGTGCAGAGGGCTTGATTCGTGCCCTGTGCGGAAGTCCGATCTCAAAAGGCAGCAATATCCGCATTACGCCGGATGTTCACGCCGGAAAAGGCTGTGCAGTCGGCACTACTATGACCCTCAAGGACTGTGTGGCTCCCGGTCTGGTGGGCGTGGATATTGGCTGTGGAATGCTGGCTGTCAAGTTTCATGCAAAACGTCTGGAACTACAAAAGCTGGATAAACTGATTCACGATAAAATTCCAGCCGGAAAACAGGTGCGCATTGCACCGCATCACTTTGCGGAGCAGGCAGATCTGGATGAACTTCTTTGTCTGCATCATGTCCAGAAAGATAAGGATCTTTGTGCTGTGGGCACACTGGGCGGCGGCAACCATTTTATCGAGGTAGATAAGGCAGAGGATGGCGCATACTGGCTCATTATCCATTCCGGCAGTCGGCGGCTTGGTGTGGAAGTGGCATCGTTTTATCAGAATGAGGCATTTCATCAGTGTCCGAAAGGTACGCCCTTCGAGCTGGCCTATGCTGCGGGAAGCCTGATGGACGATTATCTGCACGACATGAAAATCACGCAGGCATTTGCTGAACTGAACCGCAGAGCCATTGCCAACGACATCATCAAAGGTATGAAGCTGGACGTGGAAGAAACAATTTCCACCATCCATAACTACATTGATTTGGATTCCATGATCCTGCGCAAAGGTGCAGTTTCTGCAAAGGTGGGCGAAAAACTCGTGATCCCGATGAATATGCGGGATGGCTGTCTAATTTGTGTCGGAAAGGGCAATCAGGAATGGAACGAATCAGCTCCCCACGGTGCGGGCCGCCTGATGAGCCGTGCAGATGCACGGAATAGCTTTACCTTGTCGCAGTACAAGAAAGAAATGCAGGGTGTTTATACCAGTTCTGTCAACCGGAACACACTGGATGAAAGCCCGATGGCGTATAAGCCAATGGAAGCCATTCTCCGACAGATTGAGCCTACAGTGAAAATCGCAGAGCGGACAAAGCCCATCTACAACTTTAAGGCAAGTGAGGAAATTTCAAAATGATCTATCAAATCAGTTCAGGTCAGGGGCCTGCCGAGTGTGAGCTTGGGGTGGCAAAATTTCTGACCTACCTGCAAAAGCATTATAAGATCACTGTGCTGGAAACATCACAAGGATACTACGAAAACACCTATCGTTCCGTGCAAATTCAGACAGATGATGATTTATCGCATCTTGTTGGTTCGGTGCAGTGGGTTTGCCAAAGTCCTTATCGCATTGGTCACAAGCGCAAAAACTGGTTTCTGGATTTTAGCAGCTGTGCGGAGACCGAAACCGAAGTTTTTGACCCGAAACAAGTGCTGTTTGAAACCTTCCGCAGCAGTGGTAAGGGTGGGCAGAATGTGAACAAGGTGGAAACCGGTGTCCGTGCGATTTATCTGCCGACCGGACAGACCAGTGTTTGCACGGATGAACGCAGCCAATACCTAAACAAACAGAAAGCAATGACGCGGCTCCGGCAAATGGTACAAAGTGCGAATCGGAAGAAACAAGCTGTCACCCGAAACGAGAACTGGGAAAAACATACCAGTCTGGAACGTGGAAATGCACGAGCAAAATTTTGTGGAATCGAGTTTAGAACCTAGCACAATAGATTCTGCTCCAAATCTGTAAAAGCAGCGTTCCACGACCGCAAAAATGGTCCGAACTTGGCCAACTGCGTACAAGTTCGAGTAAAAATTTGTGCAGTAAAGAGAACCAGCTCTCAAAAACTTCAATTAACCGACTTGCTCTCGAATTGCTAGACATACAAAAAAGCGCCCGTCCCGATTTTCCGGGACAGGCGCTTTGCATTTTAATCTTGTAATTTATCAGGACAGGATCATGCGGTCGTTTGCAAACTCGCCGCCGCTGGCGATCTGGAACTTTGCCAGCAGATCGGAGACGTGCAGGTTCTTCTTTTCCTCACCGGAAACATCATAGATGATATGGCCTTCGTGCATCATGATGAGGCGGTTGCCATACTTAATGGCGTCCTTCATGTTGTGGGTGATCATCATGGTGGTGAGGTGGTTTTCCTCCACGATCTTGGCCGAGAGGGTCAGCACCTTGAGCGCGGTCTTGGGGTCCAGCGCAGCGGTGTGCTCGTCCAGCAGCAGGAGCTTGGGCTTGTTCATGGTAGCCATCAGCAGGGTCAGTGCCTGACGCTGACCGCCGGAAAGCAGGCCCACACGGGCCGTCAGACGGTCTTCCAGACCCAGATCCAGCGTTTTGAGCAGTTCACGGTACTGCTCACGCTCTGCCTTGGTAATGCCGATGCGCAGGGTGCGGGGCTTGCCGCGGCGTGCTGCCAGCGCAAGGTTCTCTTCAATCTGCATGGTGGCGGCGGTGCCGGTCATGGGGTCCTGGAACACGCGGCCGATATAGGCAGCACGCTGATGCTCGCTCAGGCGGGTCACATCCACACCGTCAATGATGATCTTGCCTTCGTCCACCGGCCACACACCGGCAACTGCGTTCAGCATGGTGGATTTGCCTGCACCGTTGCCGCCGATCACGGTAACGAAATCGCCCTCGTTCAGCTTCAGGTTCAACCCATTCAGGGCAGTTTTCTGGTTGACCGTGCCAGCGTTAAAGGTCTTGGAAACATTCTGGATCTCAAGCATTTTTTGCATCCTCCTTTGCCTTCTTCACCGGCTTCGAGAAGTACTTGCCCTTCCAGTACGGCACGGCAAGGAAAATAGCCACCACAGAAGCGCTCAGAAGCTTGAGCAGGTTGGCATCGAAGCCCAGAGTCAGCACCAGCTGGATGACGATGTAGTAGATGATGGCACCCAGAGAGACAGAAACCATCTTGAGTGCAAAGTTGTGGAAGATGCGGCTGAACAGAGCCTCGCCAATAATGACAGCGGCCAGACCGATAACGATCGCACCGCGGCCCATGCCGACATCTGCAAAGCCCTGATACTGGCTCAGCAGAGCGCCAGACAGCGCCACCAGACCGTTGGACACAGCCAGACCCAGCACGATATTGAAGTTGGTGTTGATGCCCTGTGCACGGGACATGGCGGGGTTAGAGCCGGTGGCACGGATGGCACAGCCCAGCTCGGTGCCGAAGAACCAGTACAGAATGCCGATCAGCACCGCCGTGACAATGATGATCATGATGATCGGGTTGTGGAGAGCGAACTCCTTGACCCAGCGCAGGGAGATCAGCAGGTCGTACTTGTCCACGTTGATGGCCTGATTGGCCTTGCCCATGATCTTGAGGTTGATGGAATACAGCGAAAGCTGGGTCAGGATGCCGGCAAGGATGGCCGGAATGCCCATAAAGGTGTGCAGGATGCCGGTGACGAAGCCGGACAGCAGGCCTGCCAGCAGCGCCATAAGCAGGGAGACCCAGACGTTCTGGCCGGACAGCAGGCACATGACGCACACTGCACCGCCGGTGCCAAAGGAGCCGTCCACGGTCAGATCGGCCACATCCAGAATACGGTAGGTCAGGTACACGCCAATGGCCATGATGCCCCAGATAAGGCCCTGTGCACAGGCACCCGGCAAAGCGCCCGGCAGGTTTGCCAGTCTTGCAATGATTTCCAAAACAATTCCTCCTAAACGTTACACTTTTTTACTTCCCGTTTGATACGGGAAAGCGGAGAAGAGCACTTTTTTGCCCTTCTCCGCTGAATTTTATGTTTGGTTTCCCGTGGGGGTCAGGCCTCGATCTCCTCGTAGCCATCGGGAACCGTCAGGCCCAGATCATCGCAGATGGCCTTGTTGTACTTCTTGGTCACATCGGTGTACTCGATGGGCATGGTGGAGATATCAGCCTCGCCGTTCAAGATCTTCACTGCCATCTCACCAGTGGTGTAGCCCAGATCGTAGTAGCTGATGGAAAGGGTAGCCACGCCGCAGCCAGCGCAGATGCCCTCTTCGCCTGCGAACACAGGCTTCTTGGCCGGGCGGCAGATGCCATCCACAATGCCGGTGTTTGCAGCAACGGTGTTATCGGTGGGCACATACAGTGCGTCGTTCTCGTCGGCAGCCTTCTGGCAGACAGAGGACAGATCGTTGGAATCGGAGAAAGCGTACTGGGTAACGGTGACACCCTTTTCCTCCAGGTACTTCTGGACCTCATCCACCTGATACTGGCTGTTTGCCTCAGCAGAGCAGTACAGCAGGCCAACCTTCTTGGCCTCCGGCATCCACTCCACGATCATCTCAGCCTGCTGATCCAGCGGGGCCAGATCAGAGGTACCGGAAATGTTGCCGCCCACGGTGCCGTCGAAATCGGTCAGGCCCAGAGCCACACCGTACTCGGTAACAGAGGTGCCCAGAACCGGGATGCTGTTGGTAGCAGACTGTGCAGCCTGCAGAGCAGGAGTAGCATTGGCCATGATCAGGTCCACACCAGAGGAAACGAAGCCGTTGGTGATGGTAGCGCAGGTAGCGGAATCGCCCTGTGCATTCTGGAAATCGAAGGTGACGTTCTCGCCGTAGGAAGCAGTCAAAGCGTCCTCAAAGCCCTGCGTAGCGGCATCCAGAGCGGCATGCTGTACCAGCTGGCAGATGCCAACGGTGAACTTCTGGCCATCGGCTGCAGCAGAAGCAGCAGCGGAGGATGCAGGTGCAGCGGAAGATGCAGCTGCAGAAGATGCAGAAGAACCGCCGCAGGCAGTCAGGGCAGCAGCTGCGCCGCAGGCAGCGGCAGCAGCCAGGAACGAACGACGAGTGATTTTACGCATAATGATCTATCTCCTCTATCTCTTTGCGTATGCGGCCTACAGGTACCGCACCGGAAAGCTATGTTTTGTATGCAAGGCTCGTACCGTCTCGCTTTACACTCGTGAAGTATATCACACATTTCGCGGTAAAACAACTCACTTTTGCCCTAAAACGGCCTTTATTATCGATTGTATCAAATATATCGATCGATTATTTTGATATATTATTCCACCTTTTCTGATATGCCGTCAGTTTTGCAAATTCAGCATCCAGTCCGTGCAGGTTTTTCTCCAGCTGCGGCAAAAACGGTGCGGCATAGTCGTAGCCAAAATACAGCGCCTGCCAGAGCTTATCCTGCATCCGGCGCACCAGCACCGGGCTGAGCTGCGCTTCCAGCTGTTCCACCGTGTCTTCCAGTGTCATGCAGGTCTGCGCCCAGCGCACATCGGTCTGTTCCCGGGCCGGGACATCGTAACGAGCAAGGTAGTCCTCCACCCTTGCCTCGATCACCTGCCCGCCGCAGCCGGTGGGCTGCAGAAAATAGCGCACCTGCCCTTCCCTGCTGATCTCCTGCGCCAGCGGGTACAGAGCACACACCAGCGGTTCGGCATCGTGGATGGCGCAGTGGTCTCCCGTAAGGAAGGGGCAGTTGTTCCGGTTCTCCTTCACCGGGGCCAGCCGCAGCACCGGCAGATGGCTCACCGTACCAATGCTGGCCCGGCAATATCCCCGCGCCACGATCTGCGGCGGCAGGCGCAGCCGGGCTGCAATGCGCCACAGGTCAAAGCCGGAAAGTACAATGTCCTCTCTGCCACGGCAGCAGTCGCCGCAGCCATTGCACGCAAAGCTGAAATGTGCATCCCGCGCCAGCAGGGGCATCGCTTCGGTACGGGTAAAATCGATCTGGCCGCACAGGTCGATATGGTGGTCTCGCATCTGTCTCTCTTCTTTCCTGCATAATAAATAACAGGTCTATTGTACCGCAGGGCCGGTTTTTGCGCAACAAAAAAGCTGCTGTACGCTTGACAGCTGCTCATAGTGGCGGTGGCGCAGCGTGCCCGCACTCAGGCGGTACATCTTTGCCACCTCACCGATTTGGAGCCGTTCCCGCTCAGCCATGCAGCACCGCTTTCTGCTGCCGCTTGAGCCAGTGGTAAGCGATCACGCACACCAGAATGGAGAACAGTGAACCGCAGGCCGAAGCAAGACCCATGGGCAGCAGCGTCTGCGGGAAGAACTTGGATGCGAGGTAGGCACCCGGCACGCGCACCAGCAGAATGGACAGCGTGTTATGCAGGAAGGACAGCCCGGACTTACCATAGGCGCAGAAATAGCCGCTGAAGCTGAACTGCACACCTGCAAACAGGCAGTCAAAAATATAACCCCGGATGTAAGATGCACCGGCCAGCACCACAGCCTCGTCCGAGGTGAAAGGCCGCACCACCGACGGTGCAATGAACTGCATTGCCACGGCCACAATCAGGCCAAAGGTCAGGCCAATGCCGATGGCATAGCGCAGAATGGCATCCACACGCTCGTGCTTGCCGGCACCGATGTTCTGCGCGCCCAGTGCCGATACCGTGGACAGCATAGAGCTGGGCACCAGAAACAAAAAGCTGATGATTTTTTCCACAATGCCCACGGCGGCGGCATCGGTCAGGCCTCGGTGGTTGGCAATGATGGTGATGATCATAAAAGATACCTGAATAAAGCCGTCCTGCATCATCACCGGTACGCCAATGGAAAGGATCTCGCCAAGTGCACTGCGTTCCGGCTTGAAGTCCGCACCCGAAAGGTGGATGCCGCTGTTCCGGCGCAGGATCACGACCAGCGAGATGATCACGCTGACCAGCTGAGAAAGAGTGGTGCCCAGCGCTGCACCGGCAGGGCCAAGATGCAGCGCACCCATGAACAGATAATCCAGCGCAATGTTGCTTGCACAGGCCACCGCAATAAAGTACATCGGGCTTCTGGAATCACCCAGCCCGCGGAAGATCGATGCCATGATATTGTACGCCGTGATGCATGGAATGCCGATAAAGCAGATGATCAGGTAGGTGCGGGTGCCCGCCACGGCCTGCTCCGGTGTGGAGATCATGCGCACGATCGGGTCCACAAGCCCTGCCAGCACAGCTGCCAGCACCACAGATCCTGCCATAAACAGCGTGACCGTATTGCCAATGAGCCGCGCCGCACGAGGCTTGTTCTCTGCGCCCACAGCCCGGCCAATAGTGACCGTCGCCCCCATGGCAAGGCCCACGATCATCACAGTGATCATATGCATCACCTGACTGCCAATGGACACCGCCGTTGTGCTGGCCACACCTTCAAACTGCCCGATGATGAACAGATCCGCCATGCCATACAGCGTCTGCAAAAAGTACGAAAGCAGATAGGGCAGTGAAAAATACAAAATGCTTTTCAGCACACTGCCGCTGGTCAGATTTTTTTCCATAATGTTTTCTGCCCGGTTTCCCTCTTCTCTGCCGAATGTACAGAGCTTGCACTGCCAGACCAGGCAGCTCCTTTCCGTCATAGATAGTAAACCCTATAACGCTTGCAGAGTCAAGAGTTTATTACAATAAAGCGGCCCGGTCGTGCCAAAAGATCCGCACAGCCGAGCCGCCATGATTTATTTAAGGGTTTTGTTTGTCCAATAGATAAGGCACAAACACATCATAGAATTTTTTGCTCCACTCTGCATGAAATTGTGCCATTCTCTTCCAGTCTGTTTCATCCTCAATGCTCACATCTGGCAGAGTATAAAATACTTTTGACGATTTACCATCTGGGTTCTTATCCCAAGTCAGTTTCTGGCCAAGCGCTGCTTCGATCGATTCTTTATGTGAAAGTAACCGTTCATAAGCTTTTTTGTTTGCCCCTGCGTCTGCCTTTCCAAGATAAAGCTCCACTCTGGCCGCATCATAATTAGCAACACAGCAAAGGTTGAAACCCCCTATACCAAAAAAGCCATTGATCCAATTTTCTTTCGACGGATTCACCTTAGCAAATGCATCATTTCCGTTTTCTTCCTTGATAAAAGGCAGCGCATACGCCCAATACTTCCGCCTTAGTTCATAACGGCTTCCCGGTTCATCTGCGTTTCCTTCACCTTCGTCCCTCAAATAGAACACAAGATCTGAAGGTTCTTCATGGTATAGCATAAACAATCTTGTTAGCACAGAAAGTTTGCTCTGTGTACTTGTATTTGTCCAGACATAGATTCCTTCTCCAATCTCAGCGCACTTATTGTACACCGTAGGATCTGTGTTGAAATTATATGCAAGCCCCTCCTCCGCTGATATTGCCAAATTTGTCAGGATCGTCTTATCCTCTGTAAAAAGGATCTGAATTATCTTCTGACATGCATCGGCCCAGCTCGTCACCGGTTGTTCTGTATTTTTATAGCGGAAGCGTGCGATCTGTCGTCCAGTCATCGCACTTGCGTCATCTTCCAATGTATAGGAATCCATCTGTTTTTCCTTTGGTCTATAGGTTGTTTTCGGAAAATCCCAGATTTCAAGCGCTTGTTGGGTCAACTGTCGGCTCCGCTCTTCCAGCTCTTTCTGCGTCCAATGTTCCTGTTTTGCAATAGATGCATTCAATCGTATCCCACTGTCCAAGAAACCATGCTTCATGTTCTTTTTCTCTGTAAAAGGACTATTGCTATACTTAGAATTATATGAAGCTGCCACTAGCGTCAGATTTGCAATACGGTGCAGCCAAACATCATGGATCTTTTGATAGTCTGTTCCCAATTCCTGCATCCATGCTGGTATCAGATTCTGCGGCATGACATGTTCAATGGAATAATCGCCATCGTCTAAATGGCGGTAAATATCTTTATCTTCTTTTGTTTTCCCGTTTTCCAGACGTTCCATAATGTAACTTCTATTTTTAGGATTCATCATGTATATCTGTCTTTCCGAAAACGCTGTAGCAAACTCCGCATCATCCGGGAAACGCGCACGTTCCTTTTTCGCTGAAAGCGCATATTTCAGCTTTTCCACATAGTCGCTTTCCGTTCCATCATATCGGACAACTTCGCGATGTAGCAGCAAAAAAATCTTATTCAAGGCGTTTGTCGGTAAATCGCAGATCATCCTACGGAACAGGTATTTTTCAGTCAGCAGAAAAATCTCCGTGACCTGCTCCGTCGTAAGCTTTTGCTCATCTTTTAAGCGCAGTATTTCCAGAAAGAACGGTCGCGTCACTGTTGTTTCCAAACGATTCAGACGATAAATACAGGCATCCAGGGTCTTGTACCCCGTTTTTCCTTCCAACAATATCTTGTAACGTTTTGCATATTTCAGAAGTTCCTTCAGAAATTCTTCCGTCTGAAGCTTCAACCGTTCTACATACTCCTTAAAGCTGATATAAATTCTCTTTTGCGGTGGAATTTCCAGCTGTTTAATACTTAAGTAATCTCGGACAAACGAACTCACATCATATTTCGTACACTCTTCAATTTTGTTCCAGTAATTTTCATAATACTCCGTCTGCTTTTCTGAAGGAAGTCCCATCAGAATAAAGTTCCGTATTTTGTCCCCCTCACTCAAATCTAAGCCTGTCGAATTCAAACTTTCAAAAATCAACTGCGGATTATCATCATGATCTAATTTGATATTAATGATTTCCAACCTGCAGATCGCATCAAACAGCTGATCGATTCCAATCTCCTGCTTTTGGATTCGCTCATAAAAATAAAGATAATTTGCTGTCAGGTTGGAGCCTTTGATATATTCTGTCTCATCATCAAACAGCTTTCTAAAAGCCGTCTGGTCATTTTTGATGGGCTTCAATTTCATTCGAGTCTCTTTCGGCTGATATTTATCCACCAAAAACTCCTCAAAAATTCGCTGCTTCAAAAATGCATCCTGCGGCACAATTATTTTCTTCTCCATTAAATTGTGCATTGCCAAAAGCAATAGCGATACAGTCGTCAGTCTCTGTTGTCCATCGATCACTAGAAAGTCCGTATTCATTCCGGTTGGTTCATAGACTGAAACCATACTACCGAAAAAATGTCTCTTCTTCCCGCACTTCACAAGCTTTACAAGGTCGTCATAAAGCTGCTTGCAATTTTCAATCTTCCAATCGTAGTTACGCTGATATACAGGGATAATAAATCGTTTCTGGGAGCCGTTCATATATTCAATCAATCTACATTCTGAGCCTTTCATGTTCCGTCTCCTTTAAAATTTGTATTTTCATTATTTATTATATATCAGCATTTAAAAAACTGCAATTTGACTATGATATATCGTTCTTCAAAATTTTCAAAGCACACCTGCCTTTCTGTTTTCTCCTAAAACGGTTTCAAGCAAAAAGAAAAACGCCTTGAGAAAATTCTCAAAGCGTTTCATTCAAGTCGGCGACTACCTATTTTCACGCGCCGTTTCCAGCGAACTATCTTCGGCACAAGTGAGCTTAACTTCTGTGTTCGGAATGGGAACAGGTGGGACCTCACCGTCATCGACACCGACCGATCTGACTGGCTTAGTATAACATGTTTGTTGTACTTTGTCCAGTGTTTCTTAGAAGGACGTGCCTTCAAAACTGAATAATCACTGCTTA
>ERZ1026854.651-NODE-651-length-24032-cov-7.234642_pt1 | contig 24032 bp, 23 predicted proteins | sample MGYA00380157_ERZ1026854 | MGnify/ENA primary metagenome ERZ1026854 (study PRJEB33269, sample SAMEA4719793) | human gut metagenome | biome: human-associated habitat; feature: organic feature; material: feces | place: Cameroon | collected 2013-10 ... | reverse complement strand
TGGGCTTATTTCAGCCGAGGATTTGTCTGTAGGTTGATTGAAGATTAGTATCAGACAGATTTTCACATTGACAGCAGCACCGCAAATGTGGTATGATTTATAGATGAGGTGATAATATGCTCAGAAATATACTTTCGCCCGAGACCTGCGCAAAATGCCGTATCTGCTGCATTTTCGACAAGTACGATGTGTGGGAGACGCCTGTGGTTTCCGCAGAGCTTTATGAAAAGATACACGCCGCACGCCCTGAGCTGAAATTCGTATCAAAGGGCGATTCGGGCGCTTATATATTTAACATGGAGGAGACTTGGGACAGTGAGCGGGAGCTTTTTATCTGCCCTGCCCTTGACCCTGATAAGGGCTGCACTCTGGGCGACAACAAGCCCTTTGACTGCAAGATATGGCCCTACCGCATAATGGAGCTGAGCGGCGTTCGTGTGATATCCGTGGCTTCCATATGCCCCGATATGTACGCAAAGCCCCTCAACAAGCTGGTGGGGGAGCTTGAAAACGGCCTTGCCGACAAGATATTTGCCGAGGCAGACAAAGATCCTGCCATGATAAAGCCCTACGAACAGGGATATCCCATTCTTAAAGTGGAGCTTCAGGGCAGAAAGGAAATGTAAATGAAAGAGATAAGACCTTCTTTTGAAATAATGGACGACATCGACGGTGCAAAAATTTTGCAGAAGCTGGAGCGCTGCGGACGTGTCTGCTACAAGAGCGAGGACAAGATAACCGAAGGCTCTGCGGAGAAATTCATCGGCATGATACTCAAGTCGGGTCATGAGTCCGTTCTGGAGCATGAAAAGCTGACTGTAAAGTTCATCTGCGACAGGGGAGTTACCCACGAGATAGTCCGCCACAGGATAGCAAGCTACAGCCAGGAAAGCACACGCTACTGCAATTATTCCAAGGACAAGTTCGGCAACGAGCTTACCTTTATCCGACCCTGCTTCTGGGCTGATGACAGCGAGGAATATGCTGTATGGAAGCAGGCTATGGAGGATATCGAAAAGACCTACGTGAAGCTCATATCCCTTGGCGCAAAGCCCGAGGAGGCAAGGAGCATTCTCCCAAACTCCCTTAAAACAGAGATAGTATGCACCATGAATCTCCGTGAGTGGCGCCACTTTTTCAGGCTGAGAACTGCCGAAAGGGCTCACCCTCAGATAAGGGAGATATCCGTTGCTCTGCTTGATGAGCTGAAAAAGCGCATACCTGTCATTTTCGACGATATAAATACTTCCGACGGAACTTATTGAAAAGAGGTAATCATATGAGCTTCAATATTGCTATAGACGGTCCTGCAGGTGCGGGAAAATCCACCATTGCACGCAGGGCTGCGGCTGAGATGGGCTTTATTTATGTTGATACGGGAGCGCTTTACCGCTCTGTTGCCTATTACTGCATCACAAAGGGCGCAGATGTGAAGGACAGGGAGAAGATAGCTGCCCTGCTCCCCGAGATCTCTCCCGAGCTGAGATTTATTGACGGTGTTCAGCACGTTTTTGTAAACGGCGAAGATGTTTCGGGCAATATCCGCACACCTGAGGTGTCGCTGGGTGCGTCCTCCGTTTCCGCATATCCCGAGGTAAGGGCATTCCTCTTTGACCTGCAAAGAAAGATAGCTGCGGAAAACAACGTTATCATGGACGGCAGAGACATCGGAACGGTGGTGCTTCCCAATGCACAGCTGAAAATCTTCCTCACCGCTTCCCCCGAGGCAAGGGCTGACAGGCGCTTTGCGGAGCTTAAGGACAAGGAAAATGCACCCTCCTATGAGCAGGTGCTGGCTGATATCATCAAGCGTGACCATGACGACTCCACCCGTGCCATTGCGCCTTTGAAGCAGGCTGAGGACGCTGTTCTGCTGGATACCACTTCCCTTGATCTGGAGCAGTCTGTAAAGGCTGTTATGGACCTTGTGAAAAAGGCTGTGGGCTGAGGAGGACTGACATGAACGCTTTTGTAAGATACACCGTAATGGGCATTTACAAGCTGTTTTACAATTTCAAGATAGAGGGCTGGGAGAATGTTCCCGAAAAAGAGGGCGTCATCATTGCTTCCAACCACAGAAGCTACGCTGACCCCGTTATCCTCACCATGCCGATGAAAAGACCCGTTACCTACATGGCAAAGGAAGAGCTTTTCCATAACAAGATATTCGGCGCATTTATCCGCTTTCTGGGCGCATTCCCCGTAAAAAGGGGTGCGGGCGATATGCAGGTCATCGACGACTGCGTTGATATCCTCGAAAGCGGCAGGAACGTGGTCATATTCCCCGAGGGCACACGCTCCAAGGAAAACAAAGTCGGCAGAGGAAAGACAGGCGTTGCGCTCATCGCCGCAAAGTCGGGTGCGGACGTGCTTCCCATGGGCATTGTTTTTGAAGGCCCCAAGCTCCATTTCAGGAGCAAGGTAACGCTTAAAATAGGCAAGCTCATAAAATCGGAGGAGCTGGACATCGGCGACGGCTCTCCCAAGCAGCTGAAGCTCATCAAGAAAAGGATAATGGACTCCATCACCGAGCTGGTGGAAGGCCCCAAGCCCGAGATAGCTTCCGAAAATGCGGGTGCCATTGCGGAAAATGCCGAAAATACTGCCGATAAAGCTGAATAACTCCTGCTTTTTATGGCAATAATATACATAAAGGCAGCTTAAAAATTATGAAAAAATTCACAATTACCGTTGCAAAGACCGCAGGTTTCTGTTTTGGTGTTGACAGAGCGGTAAAACTCGTGTATAATGAAATATACAGCGGCTGTAAGGCTGCCACGCTGGGGGAGATAATCCACAACCCCACAGTGGTGAACGACCTGAAAGAGCGTGGGGTAAGGGTGATATCCTCTCCCGACGAGGCTCTGGAGGGCGAAAGAGTGGTCATTCGCTCCCACGGAGCGGGGGCTGACGTTTACCGCAGGCTGGAAGAGCTGGGGATAGGCTATTCGGACGGCACCTGTCCGTTTGTAAGGCGTATCCAGAAGATCGCCGAGGACTGCTCGCAAAAGGGCATGACCGTGGTGATAATGGGCGACAGCACTCACCCCGAGGTCATAGGGATAGCGGGGCACTGCACGGGAAATGCGGTGATACTGCCCGATGATAAGGCTCTTTCGGAATTTTTGAAAAAAATTTTTGAAAATCCTCAAAAAAAGGTTGCAATTATGCCGCAGACAACGTATAATATAAGTATGTGGCAGAAGTGCAGGGAGGAAGCTTCCTTATATGAGGGGGCTGTGCTCTTTGATACTATTTGCAGTGCTACCGAGAAACGTCAGAAGGAAGCTGAGCTTCTGGCGGCCGAAAGCGATATCATGATCGTCATCGGCGGGCGGCACAGCTCCAATACCGTTAAGCTCTTTCGGATATGCAGCGGGCTTTGCGGCGTATGCTTTCATGTTGAAGGCCCTGAGGAGATCCCATTGCTGAAAATGCCGGAAGGCTTTTCTTATAAAAGTGATATCAGAATAGGTATCACTGCCGGAGCGTCCACCCCGGCACATATAATCAAGGAGGTTAAAAACCAGATGAGTGAAAAAATGACAAACATGGACGAGGACTTTAACTTTGAAGAGGCTCTTGACGCTTCCTTCAAAAAAATATATACCGGTAACAGGGTGAAAGGATACATAACTGCTGTAACAAACACAGAAGCTGTAGTTGATGTCGGCACAAAGCACACAGGCTATGTAGCATTGTCTGAACTTACAGACGATCCTTCTCTCAAGCCCTGCGACGTGGTTAAGGTCGGCGACGAGGTTGAGTTCATCGTTACAAAGATCAACGACAGCGAGGGCATCGTTCAGCTCTCCAAGAAGAAGGTTGACGCTCTCAAGGGCTTTGACGAGATCGCAAAGGCTAAGGAAGAGGGCACTGTTCTTGAAGGCGTTGTAACAAACGTTGTAAAGGGCGGCGTTATCGTTCTTTCCAACGGCGTAAGAGTATTTATCCCTGCATCTCAGGCTACTATGCGCCGTGACGAGAAGCTCGAGGAGCTCCTCAAGAAGACCGTTAAGTTCAAGGTAATCGAAGTAAACGAGCAGAGAGGCAAGGCTGTAGGTTCTATCAAGGCTGTTCTCACCGCTGAGAAGGACGCAGCAAGAGCTAAGTTCTGGGAGAACGTTCAGGTGGGCGACGTATTCAAGGGCGAAGTTAAGTCTCTTACTTCCTACGGTGCATTCGTTGACCTCGGCGGCATCGACGGAATGGTTCACATCTCCGAGCTGAGCTGGAACAGGATCAAGCACCCCTCTGAGGTAGTTTCCGTTGGCGACGTTCTCGAGGTTTATGTAAAGGATCTCGATAAGGAAGCAGGAAGGATCTCCCTCGGCTACAAGAAGGACGAGGACAATCCTTGGGTCAAGTTCGAGAATGAGTACAAGGAAGGCGACGATGTTAAGTGCAAGATCGTTTCCATCACTCCTTTCGGTGCATTCGCACAGATCATTCCCGGCATTGATGGTCTTATCCACATTTCCCAGATCTCCGACAAGAGAGTAACCAACGTTAAGGACGTTCTCTCCGTTGGCGACGAGGTAACTGCAAAGATCACCGAGATCGACTCCGAGAAGAAGAGAATCAGCCTTTCCATCAAGGCAGTTCTTGAGGAAAACGGCGCTTCCGACGAGGAATAATTGCATATTGATTTCACAGACGGTATGAGAATTCTCTCATACCGTCTTTATTTTATTATAAAAAAGTTCTTATATTTCGTGGCATATCGGCAAATGTGACTGCTACGAATACGTTTAAGTGTGCAATGTGTACAAACAGTGATAAAAATAATTTATATAAACGCCATTGACAGTATAAGCTAAAAATGATAAAATTATAATGTAATTATTTGATTTGCGGGCATTTTGTCCGCTGTACTGAGAAACGCTTTTGCAGCAGGCGTTTTTTTCGTTTTGTCAAATATAAAACAGGAGGTAAATATGAAGAATTTTAAGAAGACACTTGCAGGAATCTCTGCTCTTACTCTTACTCTGAGCATGACAGCCTGCGGCGGTGACAGCTCTTCCAACGGCGGTTCCAGCTCTTCCGCTGACGAGACCACTGCTACCACTACTACAGCAGCTACCGTTGAGCTTAACACTGCTACTCTGGCAGAAGAGGACGCAGCAACACTTGAGGAAGTGGCTGACAAGGAACTTAAGGACGTTGAGCTTGAGAACAAGACCATCAAGTGGCTTGCTCACTATGACATCAACCCTTCCACCGCAAAGGGCGACTCGGAAGCGGTAAACATCTCACTTTTCAAGAATAAGTACGGCGGAGAGATCCAGTGGTATTCCACTACATGGAACACCAGATACTCTGACCTTTCTACATATGTTCTGGGCGGCGAAGGCATCGACTTCTTCCCCTGCGACACAGCTGCTCTTCCCAAGGGCGTTGTAAGCGGAATGTTCCAGTCCGTTGATGATTATATTGACCTGGATTCTCCTCTGTGGACTGATGTTAAGGACGCTATGGAGATCTACAACTTCAACGGCAAGCACTACGAGATCGTTAACTCCGTATCTGCTGAGGCTGTTGTTATCTACAACAAGCAGACTATTTCCGAGCAGGGCCTTGATGATCCCTGGGAGCTTTATCAGGCAGGCGAGTGGAACTGGGATACTTTCGAGAAGATGCTCGAGCAGTACTGTGATCCCGATGCTGACCAGTGGGGTCTTGACGGATTCTGGGCAGAGAAGGCTCTGTTCCTTTCCGCAGGTGTTCCCTCCGTTCAGTCTGTTGACGGAAGACTTAAGACCAACCTTAACGATGCTACCGTTGAAAAGGCTATGAACTTCGGTTATGACCTCTACAACAAGGGCCTCGTAATGGATCGTTCTCTCTTTGACTGGAATGAGCAGCCTCAGTTCATGGGCGAGGGCAAGGAGCTCTTTTACATCTGCGGTGCTTGGGCAGTTCAGTCCAACCCCGATACATGGAACACTAAGATCCCCGTTGAAAACCTTGGTCTTGCACCTGTTCCCTCTCCCGAGGGCAGCGATCCTTATCAGGGCGCAACTCTCGATGGTTGGGTACTCTGCAAGGGCGCAGCTAACCCTGAGGGCGTTGCTCTCTTCGCTGACTGCACACGTCTTGCTAACACCAACGACGAGGCTATCGCTATCGCTGACCAGAAGATGAAGGACGACTATCAGTGGACCGATGAGCTTATTGCTATCAACAAGGAGATCAACGACCTTGCTCGTCAGTATCCTGTAGTTGACCTTGCAACAGGCGTTTCTACCGACGTTGCTTCCCTCACCACCGACGGCGGCGACCAGATCGGTCTGAGAGCTGCATACCACGGCGTTGAGTGGGCTACCAACAGAGAAGAGATTTCCGATGTTGTTGATATGCTCGTTCAGGAAGTTGACGATCAGCTCGCAGCTCTTGCATAATTTACGAGCAGATAAAAAGCTTTGGGTGAATTGCCCGTAAGCTCATAAAAGAAATCTCAGCCGCATGAATATGGGTAAGTTTTCATGCGGCTGATTTTCATTTATATTATTTTAGGGGAGAAAAAGGGTATGAAAAAAATGAAGAAAACTCTTGCAGGTATCTCTGCGCTCGCTCTTACAATGAGCATGACTGCCTGCGGCGAAAGCGGCGGAACATCCACAGATACCTCTGCCGACACCACCGTTACCACCACCACAGCGGCTACCGTTGAGCTGAACACTGCTACTCTGGCAGAAGAGGACGCAGCAACTCTCGAAGAAGTGGCTGACAAGGAGCTTCGTGATGTGGAGCTTGAGAACAAGACCATCAAGTGGCTTGCTCACTATGACATCAACCCTTCCACCGCAAAGGGCGACTCGGAAGCGGTAAACATCTCACTTTTCAAGAATAAGTACGGCGGAGAAATAAAGTGGTATTCCACCACATGGAACACCAGATACTCCGACCTTTCCACATATGTGCTGGGCGGCGAAGGCATCGACTTCTTCCCCTGCGACACAGCGGCTCTTCCCAAGGGCGTTGTAAGCGGAATGTTCCAGCCTGTTGATGATTATATCGACCTCAATTCTCCTCTCTGGCAGGACGTAAGCGAGGCTATGGAGATATATAACTTCAACGGCAAGCATTACGAGCTGGTAAATGCCGTAACTGCCGAGAATATCGTTATCTACAACAAGCAGACCATTTCCGAGCAGGGCCTCGACGATCCCTGGGAGCTTTATCAGGCAGGGGAGTGGAACTGGGACAGCTTTGAGAAGATGCTGGAGCAGTTCGTTGACCCCGATGCGGATCAGGTAGGTCTTGACGGCTACTGGAACGAGAAGGCTCTGCTGCTTTCCGCAGGCGTTCCCTCCGTTGAAGCTGTTGACGGTCATCTTGTAACAAACCTGAACGATCCTACCATTGAAAAGGCCATGAACTGGATGTACGGCCTTTATAACAAGGGTCTGGTAATGGATATGTCCCTTTATGACTGGTCCGAGCAGCCTCAGTTCATGGGCGAGGGCAAGGAGCTGTTCTACATCATCGGCGCATGGGCAGTTCAGTCCAATCCCGATACTTGGAACACCAAGATACCTGTTGAAAATCTGGGACTTGCACCCGTTCCCTCTCCCGAGGGCAGCGACCCTTATCAGGCAGCTACTCTTGACGGCTGGGTAATATGCAAGGGCGCAGCTAACCCTGAGGGCGTTGCTCTCTTCTCCGAGTGCACACGTCTTGCAAATACCAGTGACGATGCCATTGCTATTGCCGACAAGAAGGCAAAGGAGGACTTCCAGTGGTCTGACGAGCTTATTGCAATCAACAAGGAGATAAACGAGCTTGCCCGAAAGTATCCCGTTGTTGACCTTGCAACAGGCGTTTCCTCCGACGTTGCTTCCCTTACCACCGACGGCGGCAGCCAGATCGGTCTGAGAGCTGCATTCCACGGCGTTGAGTGGGCTACCAACAGAGAGGAGATCGCTGACGTTGTTGATATGCTGGTACAGGAAGTTGATGACCAGCTCACTGCACTTTCATAATTATTGCAAAAACTGATATCCGGAGCGGCTTCGTTATATGCGGAGCCGCTTTTTTTGTGCGAAATAGCAAAAAATCATCTTAATCGATTTTGGTAAACGTTTACCGCTTTTTTCACTATTGCTTTTTGAACAATTATATTGTATAATGATTTTATTGATTTCCCACTAAAAGGAGTATGACTGATGAACGAATTTGAAAAGAACAAGGCAAGAGTGATAGCTAAGTACGAAGAGCTTATCACACGCAGGAACGTGGTTTCCGACACCTACAACGGCATCTATGACAGATATGAGAACCCTGTGCTTACAGCTGCACACGCACCTGTTATCTGGAGATACGATATGAACCCCGCAACCAATCCCCATTTTATGGAGAGACTGGGCATCAATGCGGTGCTGAACTCAGGCGCTATCTTCCTTAACGGCAAGTATTACCTTGTGGCAAGAGTTGAGGGCAATGACAGAAAGTCCTTCTTTGCAGTGGCAGAGAGCGACAGCCCTGTTGATAACTTCCGCTTCTGGGATTTCCCCGTGCGTCTCCCCGACACCGAGCCTGACGAGACCAATGTTTATGATATGAGACTTACCCAGCACGAGGACGGCTGGATATACGGCGTGTTCTGCTCCGAGAGCAAGGACAAGACCTCTTCCGACCTTTCCGCCGCAACCGCCCAGGCGGGGATCGTCCGCACAAAGGACCTGAAAACATGGGAGAGACTTCCCAACCTCAAGTCCAAGTCCCCTCAGCAGAGAAACGTTGTGCTTCATCCCGAGTTCGTTGACGGCAAGTATGCTTTCTATACCCGTCCCCAGGATGACTTTATCCAGACAGGCTCAGGCGGAGGAGTATGCTTCGGTCTCTGCGAGGATATCACTAATCCTGTTATCTGCACAGATGAGGTCGTTATCTCTCCCAGACAGTACCACACCATCACCGAGGTCAAGAACGGCGCAGGCGCTGTGCCTATCAAGACACCCAAGGGCTGGATACACATTGCACACGGCGTAAGAAACACCGCAGCAGGTCTGAGATACGTTATCTACGTGTTCGCTACCGACCTGAAGGACCCCTCCAAGCTCATCGCATCTCCCTCGGGACTGTTCATTGCTCCCCACGGCAGCGAGAGAGTGGGCGACGTTTCCAACGTTTGCTTCACAAACGGCGCTGTTGTTCGTGAGAACGGCGATGTATATATCTACTACGCCTCCTCCGACACAAGAGTTCATGTGGCGGCTACCACTATCGACAAGCTCATGGACTACACCTTCAACACTCCTTCCGATCCTCTCCGCTCCGTTGACTGCGTAAAGCAGAGATGCGAGCTTATTGAGAAGAACCTGAAGTATATGGAAGAGAATAAGTAAATCATAATGGCAATGGGGCTGCTTCGGCAGCCCTTTTGTTTTATGGTAAAAAACAACGTTATTCTGCAAAATGACGGAACAAACGGGAATGCTTTGTGCGTTTCGGAGAAAATCTTCTGCCGTATTTTTCAGCCTTGACAAAAGGAAAACGGAGTAGTATAATATACATAACAGGTTATGTAGTTTAGCAAATTGGATAAATATGTAACCTGCTTGTTAAAAAATGTATAGATCTTGAATGATTTGGGGCTTTGTGACAGTATGTTACCATATAGCAGCTGTGGGGGGACTTGAATGAGCGGGGAATATTTATATGCGCTGGTTATCAGTCAGCTTTCAAGGCGTTTTGAGTGCTGCATAAATAAAGCTCTCGAAGATATGGACCTTACTCAGTCGCAGCTGAGAGTGCTGCTGTGCATTTACGAAAATGAAGTGAACGGCGGCGGAAGGCTCTTTCAGAAGGATATCGAAAGGGCGCTGATGCTCTCAAATCCCGCAGTTACGGGAATTGTGCAGCGGCTGGAAAGCAAGGGTCTTATCGAAAGAAAGGTCGCTTTTTCGGACAGCCGTCATAAGGAGATACATACCACCGAAAAGTCACGCAGGCTTGCTATCAGGCTGGGCGAGCTTAGAAGAGAGCATGAAAAGATGCTTATGGACGGTATTTCCGACGAGGAAAAAGCGGTGCTTTGCAGATGCCTTGACAGGATGCTTGATAACTGCCTTAATTTTGAGAGCGGTTTTGACGCCGAAACGGCGGTGTGACGCTCTCGGTTTGAACGGGAGGCGGTTTTATGGCTGCTGCAATTATCTGGAGATCCACAATGGGCATAAGCCGCAGGTATGCGGAAGAAGTCAAAAAGCAGCTTAACGCTGATATTTTCGAGGCGGATAAGGTATCTGCCGACAAGCTTACAAGATATCAGACAGTTGCTGTTTTCGGCGGAGTGTATAATGATAAATGGGAGTGTGCGGATTTTGTAAAGAAGTGCCGCACTGTGCTGCAGAACAGAAAAACGGTTTTCGTTTTTGCTGTCTGGGACGATGCTCCCGAGAATATCCCATCGGATTCTCTTAAAAACAAATATCTGGCAAATATCGTAATATCTCCCGACAGCTGCCTGGCAGTTGAGGGTCAGATAGATAAAAGCAAGGTTTCTTTCGGTCAGAAGCTGAGCCTTTCTGGCATGAAGAAAAAGCTTATGAAGAAGGAAAACAAGGACGACCGTGATTTCAGTATCATCGGTATGATCGACGGCTACAGCGGCGGTTTTGAGCAGGAGGCTGCGGACAGGGTCGCTGCCGTTATCAAAAGCATGGACTGATAATGTAAGGAGGAATGGTTATGGAAAAAGCAAATGTCAGAGAGATTTTACACAAGGTATTTACGGTGATCGAGTTTACTGCGGTTTTTTCTATGGCCGTGATCCTGGTTGTATCATGTATTATTGCATGAATGAAAAATTTCGGTGATCTGCGGAATCGCTTTGCGGTTCCGCTTTTCTGTTAAAGAATGGTTTTTGGCGGAAATATCCTGCGCTAATTTTCAGAAATTGTTGAAAAAAGTTTTTTTTTGTGTTATAATATAAAATTGACGGATTATATGCAGAGGGGGAGTGCGCACGGACAGTATAAGATTTGCCGTAAAGGACGGCAGATGCCTGCATGAGCTTCCTCTGGGCAGAACGCTCAGCACCTTTATCGGTTTCGATTTTGCCCCCTTCCGTGAAAGATGTATCGAAGCGGGCCGTGACGGGCGCAAAAGGGGAGAATTGTCACCCTCAATGGAGGATATGGCAAGGACTGAGCTGGCAAAATGCCACCCATATGTGCGTGCCTGCCTGGGGAATGAATATTCTCAGGCGGTCATAGACTGTATCATTGACTGCATATGCTTTTCGGAAAATATAAGCGCCGAGGAGCTGTGGCTCAGGTGCATTTCACCGGTCACGGCTTACGAAAAGGCAATATTTGACCGCCTTTGCGCATACAGGACAGGCAAAGCGTCAAACCAGTGGATAAACGTGCTGCGCATACGTGAATATGCCATGACTAAGGCGGAGTTCATTTACCGCACAGGCGGCGACCGCCATGTCAAGCGGGAGTATTTCGACCTTGCTTTCGGCGTTGCGGCGGATAATGTGGGCTGCGGAAATGAGCTTTCGGGCTCGTTCAGGATATGCTCCCCCTCGGAGCTTGCGGTGCAGACACAGCTTATGGGCAGGACTGCCAAAAGCATTGCGGGGCGGCTGTCCTTTATGCTGGATTCGGCAGAGCATATCAGCCCTCGGCTGGTGAACGAAAGCACCTGCGACAAGGTGGCGATGGATATTTTCAGCTACCTGCGTGATATGCCCCCTCCCGAGGAAAATGAGCTTGGCTTTGCGGCTGATGAGCTTTCCATGCTGCCCGACAATATCTATTTCCCCGACAGCTTCAAGGGTGCGGTGGATATGGAGCTTTACGCTATGGAGCGTGAGAACGTGCCGTTTAAGCTATAAGAACCCGTCTTCACAAGCATATGCGCACGTCTTTTCGGCAAATTTTGCCGCAGACTGCGTTAAAAATCCTTGCCGGGCGAAAGCCCGCCTGCGGATTTTTGCCTACTCTGCAACAAAATTATGCTCGAAAATCCGCACACATTTCTTATGAAGACAGGTTCTAAGGAGAGATATGGATCTTTTAAACGAAAGCGCCGCTGTCAATGAGCTGGCACATATCATAGTCAGGGGCAGCGCAGAGCTGTTCAACAGCGTGAAATACATCTATTCCATAGCTGACAGCAGCTTTTACAGCGTTGATATCAGGGACGCTTTCAGGATAATCTTTGAAAGCGGGGCGGATATGCTGCCGTCGCTGGGGCTTTCAGCGGACAAAAGCGTTTGTGCCGAGATGGCAAGTGATGAGTACAACAAGGTGCTTGTGCTTATGGCGTACAGCTTTGCGGTGCGCATACCTGTGCTGAGAGGTCTCAGGGGGGCAAGCGGGGCATTGACGGACAGTCAGCTGGATAAGATATACGGTGCTGTTATGGCAATGGGTGCGGAAAACTACAGGAATGCCGTTCCCGAAAGCTATGAGGATATGAAAGCGCTTGCCAAAAAGGGAAAAGAGCTTCCTCCTTACAGTGCTGACTGGTTCAAGATATATGTGCTTAAAAATGTTCCGCAGCTGGCGGAGCTTACAAATAAAAACGTTTTCCTTTTCGGCTTTGCGGACCTTTTGTTCCCGCTGTACTGGCCGTATATTGAGAAAAAGCTTTTTGACAGGCTGAAAGCACTTTCCGCTGACGATTTCGGCGGCGGAATGGAGATATAGGAGTTGTGATATGAGCAGAGCAGTTTATCTCTGCGGCTTTATGGGCTGCGGAAAGACTACCGTGGGGCGTGTTCTGGCAGACCTGCTGGGCACGGCTTATGCCGATATGGACGCTTACATAGAAAAAAGCGAGAAAATGAGCATACCGCAGATATTTTCCGACAAGGGCGAGGAATATTTCCGTGATGCCGAGACGAGAGCCGTTGAGGAAATGGGTAAAAACGGCGGAGTCATTGCCTGCGGCGGCGGTGCGATGCTCAGGGAGAAAAACGCAGACCTTGCCGCCGAAAACGGCGTTGTTGTATATATCGACACCCCTTATGACATCTGCTGGGAGCGGATAAAGGACGACGCAAACCGCCCCATTGTTGCGGCAAACACAAAGGAGTCGCTGGGGGAGCTTTATGAAAAGCGAAAGGCTCTTTACACCGCACATTCGGCGTTCATGGTAGACGGAACAGGGTCGCCGTCACAAATTGCGGCGCAGATCGCAGAATTTATAAAAAAGTGAACATTACCCGCTGAAAGCGGACAAAATATAAAGGATAGGAATTTTGCTAATGGATAAAGTATATTCTCTGGGAGTAGATATTGGCTCCACCACAGTAAAGACAGTCATTCTTGATGACGGAAAGATCATCTGGTCAAAGTATCAGCGCCACTTCTCAAAGGTGCGTGAGACCGCCGCAGAGCAGGTGGAAGAGATCGGAAAGATGTTCCCCGATGCACGCTTCAAGCTTGCTATCACAGGCTCAGCAGGTCTGGGACTTGCAAACGCCGCTTCTCTGCCTTTCGTGCAGGAGGTGCACAGTGCGTTCATCTCCGTAAAGCATGATTATCCCGACGCTGACTGCGTTATCGAGCTTGGCGGTGAGGACGCAAAGATAATCTTCCTTACAGGCGGCACCGAGCAGAGAATGAACGGTTCATGCGCAGGCGGAACGGGTGCGTTCATCGACCAGATGGCTACCCTCCTTGGCATTACCGTTGACGAGATGGACGAGCTTTCCTCCCACGCCGAAAAGATATATCCTATAGCTTCACGCTGCGGTGTTTTTGCAAAGTCGGATATCCAGCCCCTTTTAAATCAGGGCGCAAGGCGTGAGGACATTGCCGCTTCCATTTTCCAGGCTGTTGTTGACCAGACTGTTTCGGGACTGGCTCAGGGACGTGAGATAAAGGGCAAGGTGCTGTTCCTCGGAGGCCCTCTCACATTCATCAAGGGACTTAGAAAGGCATTCGTGAACACTCTCCAGCTTTCGGACGAGAACGCTGTTTTCCCCGAAAATGCTCAGTGCTTCATGGCATACGGAAGCGCCCTCTATGCAACTGAAACTGACGGCAGCGACTTTACCGCCGCAGAGATAGCTCAGAAGATGAGAGCTGCCAAGATGAATGATGATATCATCACAGGCAGGAGACTTTTTGAAAATCAGGCTCAGTATGACGAGTTCATTTCCCGTCACGGCAAGCATGACCTGCCCTTTGAGGATATAAGGACATACACAGGCGATGCTTACCTGGGAATAGACGCAGGCTCCACCACCACAAAGCTTGTGCTCATAACTCCCGACGGCAAGCTGCTTTATCAGCATTATACATCTAACAAGGGTCAGCCTCTTGCGGTAATTACCGAGAGACTGAAAGAGATATATTCGCTTATCGGCGACAGGATAAACATTGTTTCCTCCGCTGTAACAGGCTACGGCGAGGACCTTATCAAGGCGGGCGTCGGCATAGATTACGGTCTGGTAGAGACTGTTGCCCACTACAAGGCTGCCTCCTACTTCTGCCCCGATGTTGACTTTATCATTGATATCGGCGGTCAGGACATCAAGTGCTTCAAGATAAAAAATCACGCCATCGACAGCATCATGCTCAACGAGGCATGTTCATCGGGCTGCGGCTCCTTTATCCAGACCTTTGCTCAGGCAATGGGCTATGAGATATCGGAGTTTGCACGTCTGGGACTTTTCGCCGAGCACCCTGTTGACCTTGGCTCCCGCTGCACCGTTTTCATGAACAGCTCCGTAAAGCAGGCTCAGAAGGACGGCGCTACTGTTGAGGATATCTCCGCAGGACTTTCCTCTTCAATCATCAAGAACGCTATTTACAAGGTGATCCGTGCAAATTCCGCAGATGAGCTGGGCAAGAATATCGTTGTTCAGGGCGGTACATTCCTTAACGACGCAGTTCTGAGAGCTTTCGAGCAGGAGATCGGCAGAGATGTTGTCCGTCCCGCAATCGCAGGACTTATGGGCGCATTCGGCGCTGCTCTTTACGCCAAGGAAATGGCTGCGGCTGACAAGAGAGAAAAGTCGGGCGTTATCACTGCCGACAAGCTGGCTGACTTCTCCTACAAGTCCCGACAGATAAACTGCGGCGGTTGCACCGCAAAATGTTCCCTTACTATCATCACTTTCTCCGACGGACACAAGTTCATCAGCGGAAACCGCTGCGAAAAGGGTGCAGGCATTACCAAAAAGGACACTGCTCCCTGCCTTTATCAGTATAAATACGAAAGACTTCTCAGCGTGATGAAGTCGGGCGACCCTGCAAGTCCCAAGGCGACTATCGGTCTGCCTCTGGTGCTTAATATGTACGAGCAGCTGCCCTTCTGGAAAACATTCTTCAACTCGCTGGGCTTCAAGGTCATCATCTCCGATGAAAGCACCCGTGATATGTATTTCAAGGGTCAGCACACGATCCCCTCCGACACCGTATGCTATCCTGCCAAGCTTGCACACGGCCATGTGGTGGATCTGCTGGAGAAAAAGGCGGATATCATCTTCTATCCCTGCCAGACTTACAACATTGACGAGGGCCATTCCGACAACAACTACAACTGCCCTGTTGTTGCATATTATCCCGAGCTTTTAAAGGCGAATATCCCCGAGCTTACCGAGGAGAATTTCTTCTATCCTTACCTTGACCTTAACCTTGAAAAGCACATCATGGAGGCTATACCCAAGGCGTTCAGAAAGTATGACCTTAACAAAAAGGAAGTCAAGGCTGCATATGAGGCAGGTGTGGCGGCTATGGACAGCTTCCACCACGATATCGAAGCCAAGGGCGAGGAGATAATCGAATATGCACGCAGCAAGCATATGCCTATCATAGTGCTTGCGGGCAGACCTTATCACATCGACCCCGAGATAAACCACGGCATACATAAGCTCATAACCTCTCTTGGCATGGCTGTTATCACCGAGGACAGCATCTGCAAGCGTTCCGAGACACCTGTGCTCCACGTTCTGAACCAGTGGACATACCACTCCAGACTGTACAGAGCGGCGGAATATGTCACCACACAGCCCGATATGCAGCTTGTCCAGCTGGTATCCTTCGGCTGCGGAATAGACGCAGTTACCACCGATGAGGTGCGCTCCATTCTTGAGAGCAGGGACAAGTTCTACACCCAGCTCAAGATAGACGAGATAAGCAATCTCGGCGCTGTAAAGATCCGTCTGAGAAGCCTTGAGGCTGCTATCAGACAGGCTGGCGGGGTAAAATAATAAACAAAAAAATGGGAGTCAGATGGCTCCCATTTTTTTTATTTGACCGTGAAATAGCAGTAGAATTCAGTTTCTTCAAAGTCGGCGGCGCTGCCGTCATCATATGCCTTAGGAGTAAGATGAAAAACAAATCTGTATTTGCCCGGGGTTATCATATCCTTGTATTCTTTCTTTGTGTCAATATAGGTGTAGTTCATATAAAGGGGAGTGCCGGTATCGCCGGAAGCGGTATCATCAATATCGGCAATCTCATCGCCGGTATCGTCCAAGCCCTCTGCCACGTCGCCCTCTTTGAAAATAAAATATTTTTTCAGAAACTTGTCTGAGAAGCCGAGCTTTTTAAGCAGCCTTTTTGTCCTTGGTATCTTTGATTCAGATGTGATGTAGGTTTCAAGCTTATAGTCTGTGACCAGAACGAAAGCAAGATTGAATTTTTCGGGGTCAGCCCTGAGCAGATCACGAATGCTGCAAAGCTGGGTGTATGAAAGGTCGGTATCTCCGCTTTTGTCGATGCCGTAATTTTCAAGAACACTTTCATGGTTCCATTCGACCGCAGTCCATTTGCCGTCCTGATATCTTTCAATGCGGGCAAAAAGCTTTTTGGAAGTGTAGATCACGTCCTCCTCCTGATATCCGCCTGAGGTCTCATACTCATAGGGAGCGTCATAATTATATGTACTGTACAAACGCACGGCAATCCTGTCGGGAAGCTCATCGGCATAAAAAGGCTCTTTGATATTCATTGCATATACAACAGCGTTTCTTGATTTTCCTGTATAAACACCATTGGAGTTGAATGTGTATATTTTGTCCTCGACCTGCACATCGCCCACAGCATAGCCGCCCTCATAATAAAAGTAGTATTTCCTGCCGCCTATGGTCTGCCAGCCTGCACAGCGCTTGCCGTTCCTGTAGTAATTGCGCTTGTCACCCGATCTTGCCCAGCCCGTATATAAGCCTTTCGGCGTTCCGTTTTCGTCAAAGCTGTATTTAAGCCCGTCTATGGTTTTAAGCCGTGCGGCAAATTTTTCGCTGCTGACCTCATAATTGGTGTGGTCTTCATTCCGCTCAGCCGCAGACACATTGGCTGCGGCGGTGCTTATGAGCATAAGGCAGGAAAGAAAAAGTGCGGTTTTTCTCGGTTTCATAAATGTCACTCCTTGAAAATTGTGGGTAATGTCAGCTTACGGTAATTATATTCCGAATTTTATCAGACATTTTCCTGCTCGGTAATCAAGGCTTCGGCATATTTGCCGTTCCACAGATTTCCCATATTTACAGTCCAGCGATCATCAACTGAAGTGCTGCTGCCGTCTGCTGTTACGCCTGTTCCGTAATACTGCAAAACAAGCTTATCCTGATCTTGTTCAACTACCTTGCAGTTCAGCTTTGTTCCTGCTCCGCTGTATCCGCAGTCAACGGAGTAATACAAAACAATATCATATGCTCCGTAATTATCTTGCACAAGTGATGGGGTATCATAATATCTGCTGTAATCGTAAAAAGTTATTTTTCCGATATCGGCAAACATAACATAGCTGTCAGGATCGCTGACGGTGACTGCCATGGGACGGATATCCAGCGTATAACGCTTGTCTGTCAGACGGAATGCGGCAAATGAAGCCGCAAGCAGTAGTATAACGAATATTGCAGTAATAAGTATCTTTTTGTTCATAAAACGCACCTCAATTGTACCCCGCTGCATAATGAAAGGTTGCACAGCGGGGTAATGTTGTTAAAAATGAAAATTATTGATTTGTTAAGGAAACGGTGTAATCAAAGGAAGTTGCATATCCATTTGTTTCAATAAACTCTAAGTACAGTTTGTCAATTCCCTGAACCATTGTTCCAGACAGTATAATCTTGTAGCTGGTAAATGCATTAAATTCCAAGTCGTGAGAGCCTGTTTTAGTGTACGTGTTTGCATCTGTTCCAGCAGAGTGGGCATATACATTAAGCTTTATTTTTTTATTTCCGACAAAATTTGAGGGCTTAAATTTAAGCTGAGATAAATTTGATGTGCTGTTTATAATAAAAATTGGTGATAGAGCATAAGAAGTGTTACCGCCAAATGCTACTCCGCCTGAGTATGGTAAATAAACAGCTCGTGCATTTCCGCCCAAATCAATCTCTTCAAAATTAGAAGTATCAACAGTAACTGTAGTGCCTTGTGAAAGGTCAATATAAACTGTTCCTTCTTTATCATAAGAGTTGTATTTCCCTATAATATCATTTGGAATTTCATCAGCATAACTTGTTGCCGCATATGCTGATGTTGTTGAAAATAACATGATTGCTGCTAAACAAGAGGATATTGCTTTTAAAGAAGTTTTTTTCATAATAAATCCGTCCTTTCGATATGGCTTTGGTTTTTAAAATCCTTTTTAATGATAATACCATGAATGTTATTTAAATCTTTCCATCGGATTTACCTCCTTTAGCTTTAGTTGATGATCTTAAATTATCATCTGTTTATATAATCCTTTTACCAAAGCATAGGGGACAGCTTTTCCATAAAAAACTTATAATTCTGCATTTCCGACAAAATATAATATGATGATCGTGCATATTAAACAAGCATAGCCGCATTTATTTATTCACACTTATTATACGCCAATTCATAAATAAAATCAATACATTTTACAAAAATGACGAATTATTGTTATCGGGTTACAAAATAAATATAAATTTGCCCGTGTAAACAAAATTTGCTTTACAAATAACGAAAAATGATGTATAATAAATTTAACTGTAATAAGAGAAATAAGGTCAAGAAAGGGTTATGAGCAATGTTTACCGATGTTGATGAAAAATACGGTTACACGGGCAGCGATCTGGGGGCTAATTATACTAAGGATAATACCATATTCAAGGTGTGGTCGCCGCTGGCAAATGATGCTACGGTGCTGCTGTACAGGACCTGCACTGACGAAAAGCCATACCGCCGTCTTCCTATGGAGAAGAACAGAAAGGGCGTTTGGGTAAAGACCGCTCACGGCGATCTTAACGGCGTTTATTACACCTATGAGATACGTCACGATGACATCACTGAGGAAACCATTGACATATATGCCCGCACCGCAGGCGTGAACGGCGCTATGGGAATGGTCATCGACCTGGAGGAGACCAATCCCGCAGGCTGGCACAACTATCACCCCGAGCCGCTGGAGCATTACACCGACGCTGTTATCTATGAGATGCACGTCCGTGACTTTTCCATCGACAAAAGCGGAAACTTCTGCTACAAGGGCAGATTTCTTGCCTTTGTGGAAAAGGGCGTTATCAATGCCGCAGGCGACAAGATAGGCATTGACCACCTGAAAGAGCTGGGTGTTACCCACGTTCACCTGATGCCATCCTTTGACTATCAGACAGTTGACGAAACAAGGCTCAATGTTCCTCAGTTCAACTGGGGCTATGACCCGCAGAACTTCAACTGTCCCGAAGGCTCATACTCCACCAATCCCTATGACGGCAGAGCGAGAGTTGCAGAGTTCAAGAGACTTGTTCACGCTCTTCACTGCCAGGGCATAAGGGTCATCATGGACGTGGTATATAACCATACCTATGCCACTGCCGATTCACCCTTCAACAAGATATTCAACAAGTATTACTACCGCCTGTGGGGCGAAAACGGCGAGTATTTCTCCAACGGCTCGGGCTGCGGAAATGAGATCGCCACCGAGCGCTTCATGGTGAGAAAATACATCATCGACAGCCTTGTTTACTGGGCTACCGAGTTTAAGATAGACGGCTTCCGCTTTGACCTTATGGGTCTTTACGATATCGAGACCATGAACAAGATAGATGAGATACTTCACGCTATCAATCCCGATATCATTCTTTACGGCGAGGGCTGGACAGGCGGAGATTCCCCTCTGGCTGACAGCAAGCGTGCAATGAAGCTCAACGCACGCCACACTCCCAATATCGCCTTTTTCAGCGATGATTTCCGTGATACCATAAAGGGCAACAACTTTGAGAACCGCAGCAGGGGATATGTAAACGGCGCTACAGGCAGCGAGGAATACGTCAAGGAAGTAATGTGCGGAAGGATACCTCACCCGCAGATACCCAACCTTACCAAGTTCGCATGGACCCTCAGCCCCTGCCAGACCGTAAACTACGTTGAGGCTCATGATAACCTTACCCTCTGGGATAAGCTTATTTACACCAACCCCACCGATTCCCTTGACACACGAAAGAAAATGGATAAAATGGCTGCTGCCTGTGTGTTTCTTGCTCAGGGCATACCCTTTATCCAGGCAGGTCAGGATTTTCTGCGCTCAAAGCCTCTCCCCGGCGGCGCATATGACCACAACAGCTACAATTCTCCCGATGCGGTAAACAGCCTTAAATGGGACAGAAAGTCCGAGTTCAGAGATGTTTTCGATTACTACAAGGGACTTATCGAGTTCAGAAAGGCTCATTCCGCACTGAGAATGTTCACAGCCGAGGACATCGGCAGAAATATGAAGTTCTTCGACCATCTTCCTCAGAGAATAGTCGGCTTCGGTCTTTACGGGGACTGCGAGCTGGAGGAGATAATCGTGTTCTTCAACCCCACAAACGATGATATCACTCTTCACGCATTCGGCGAGTACAATGTATATATCGACGGCGACAATGCAGGCAACAAGCCTCTTTATACCGTCTGCGACGATTATATCATTAAGCCCCATTCCACAATGGTAATGGGCAGACCCTACCCCAAGCCCGAGGAGGAGGCAGCTGAGTGAAAAAGAAATACACGGTCCGCCCCACAAAAATGCAGTCGCTCCCGGGATTTATCGTTGGGATAGTTTTTGTCCTTTTGGGGATATTTGCTGTCATACCAAGGTTAGGAGCGTTCGGCATTATCTGGACTCTCGTTGCAGGGCTGATAACTGTTGTCAACGGGATAAATGTTTTTTCGGAGGACGGTATTCCTATGGGTACCGTTATCACCGAGGAAACGGAGCAGAAGCCTGAGGATAATACCCGTGAGCGGCTGGAAAAGCTTGAAGCTCTTTACCATGACGGACTTATTACAAAGATAGAATATGAACAGAAGCGCAGGGAAATACTGAACGAGCTGTAAGGCTTGTTCCGAAAGGAAGGTCAAAACAATGAAAAGAATACTTGTCTGCGAGGACGAGGGCGTTATCAGGGATTTTGTTGTCATAAACCTGAAGCGTGCGGGCTATGACGTGGTAGATGTTGACTGCGGCGAGGAAGCCCTCAGGGTATTTAACGAGGAAAACGGCAATTTCGATATAGCTCTGCTTGACATTATGATGCCCGGCATTGACGGCTTTCAGGTGTGCAAGGAGCTGAGAAGAAAGAGCAGCACTATAGGCATCATCATGCTGTCGGCAAAAACTCAGGAGATGGATAAGGTGAGCGGTCTTATGCTGGGCGCTGACGACTACATAACAAAGCCATTCTCTCCCTCCGAGCTTACCGCCCGCATTGATGCGGTATATCGCCGTGTAAGTATGTCATTTATCAAGGAGGAGAAAACTCCCGTTATCCGCTCAGGTCCCTTTGAGCTTAACCTCAAGAGCAGGACTGTTTCCAAGAACGGCGTGCCCATTGATCTTACTCAGGTCGAGTATCAGATACTGGAATATTTCATGAACAACCAGAACACCGCTCTTGACCGCTCCAGCATTCTCACCCACATCTGGGGAGAGAACTACTTCGGCGACGACAAGATAGTCGATGTAAACATCAGAAGAATAAGAATGAAGATAGAAGACGAGCCTTCAAACCCCAAGTATATCTCAACTATCTGGGGCTTCGGCTACAAGTGGTCGGGTGACGGCAATCCCGACGGCGACAAGAAATAAGTCACAAGCAGGACAAGGAAGCGTTTGTTTCCTTGTCCTTGACCATCATTGGAGGTGAGCGCAATAAAAAAAACAAAAAACACCATTACGAGAAGATGGCTTGTCAACAGCTTAGGCGCGATCTTTATTGTGCTCATGAGCGTGCTTATGGCTTTTTCGGTGTTTGTGAACGTATATTACTACAATTCCGCAAGGCAGTACATCACATCAAGGCTCAACATGGTTTCGGGAATGCTTTCCCAGTATTATGCGGATAACCCTGTCACCTTTGCGTCCGAGGTGCGCTCCATGGTGGAGAACTGGTCGGAAAAGAACCGAATGGAGCTTATGACCATCAACAGCGCAGGGGAGGTTTCCATGACCTCCTCGGGCTTTGCGCCTACAAAGGATATCATCGCTCAGGACTATTACGACGCCATTGACAGCGGCAGCTCAGGCACATTTACGGGCAGGCTGCCCTCGGGCGAAAAGGTCATTGCTGTGAGCATCGTCACCCCAGACGCAACGGGAGAGTTCAGCGTTATAAGGCTGGTAAGCTCCATGAAGCGTGTTGACAGCCACATCTGGCTGTACATCATAATTGCGGCTGTGACCTGCGGTGCAATTCTGGCGCTGATGATGTTTTCGGGAATGTATTTTGTAAAGTCCATTGTTATTCCCGTAAGGCAGATAGGCGCTGCCGCAAGGCGTTATGCCCGTGGAGATTTTTCCGTAAGAATGCCTGTAAAGTCGGACGATGAGATAGGCGAGCTTAGCGAGATACTTAACAAAATGGCTGATGAGCTTTCACAGTCGGAGGCTATGAAGAACGAGTTCATCTCCAGCGTGTCCCACGAGCTGAGAACGCCGCTTACAGCTATAAAGGGCTGGGCGGAGACCATCGGTTCCATGCCCGATGACAGGGAGACCGTTTCCAAGGGAATGAGAGTTATCACCACCGAAACGGAAAGGCTTTCGCAAATGGTTGAGGAGCTGCTGGACTTTTCAAGGATACAGAACGGCAAGTTCACTCTCAACAAGGGCAACGTTGATATCCTGGCGGAGCTGGGCGATGCGGTGCTTATATACACGGAAAAGGCAAAAAAAGAGGGCATAGAGCTTGTTTATGCGGAGCCTGAGGATCTGCCTATCGTATATGGCGACAGAAACCGCCTGCGTCAGGTGTTCATCAACGTTATAGACAACGCCATCAAATATTCGGAAAAAGGCGGACTGGTCACTGTTCAGGCAGTGCAGCCCGATGAAAACCATATTGAGATAGAAGTCAGCGACACGGGCTGCGGCATCACTCCCGAAGATCTGCCCAAGGTCAAGACGAAATTCTTCCGTGCCAATCACATAAAGAGAGGCTCGGGAATAGGTCTTGCGGTGGCAGACGAGATAATCACCATGCACAGCGGCACGCTGGAGGTATTCAGCGAGCAGGGCGTGGGAACCAGTGTAGTGATAGTTCTTCCCGTGAAGCCGAAGATAAAGTAATATTTCTTAAAAGAGGTAAGAGCTATGTCTGATAACAAGATAAGGATAATTTCTGCTGAATATGACCATGTTCCCGAAGAGGAGGCTGTGCAGCGCACTGTGGAGTTTTTGAACGCCAACATCACGGCGGACAAGATATATTACCGCAGCTATGATTTTCCCGAGTTCATCGACTGCGGCAGCAACCTTGAATACATCAAGTGCCCCTGCTGCAATGCGGACATTTCCTTTGAGTGGTGGGGTGAGCAGGTGGATAAGGCGATAGAAAATGATTTCGAGAGCCTTGATGTAACCATGCCGTGCTGCGGAAAAAGCAGCTCTCTCAATGACCTGAAATATCATTTCCCGTGCGGCTTTGCGTGTGCGGAGTTCGTTGTGGAAAATCCCGAGGGCGAGCTTGGCAACGAGAACATTATCGAGCTGGAAAAGATACTTGATACAAAGCTCAGGGTGATACACTGCCATATGTGAGCTTGCATTTCAAATTATACTAATCTTCAATCAACCTACAGACAAATCCTCGGCTGAAATAAGCCCAT
>ERZ1026854.648-NODE-648-length-24185-cov-9.905802_pt1 | contig 24185 bp, 25 predicted proteins | sample MGYA00380157_ERZ1026854 | MGnify/ENA primary metagenome ERZ1026854 (study PRJEB33269, sample SAMEA4719793) | human gut metagenome | biome: human-associated habitat; feature: organic feature; material: feces | place: Cameroon | collected 2013-10 ... | reverse complement strand
TTATTTTACCATATTTTTAGGGTAATTGCAAGATTAAGTTAGTGCATATGGGGCTCTGCCCCCTTGACCCCTGCCACCCTTTGAAAAGCGTGGACGTAAACTTTAGTTGGCTTCGCGGTGCTTCGGATTCTTCGTTAAACAGAAAACAAGCCGCGCCCGTTGCCGAGCACAGCTTGTTTTCCTTCTTTTGTTCTTTTTTATCTTTTTTATTCTGCTTCAGTTCCTTCGGCTGATGCTTTTATATCGGCAAGATCTGCAGATCCTGCAACTTTAAAGTCGCTGAGGCGAACTGAAACAACTTTTTTCTCGCTGAAAATATACAGCATATCTTCATTTACTGCGGCTCTTTCAAAAACGGCGCTGTCGTCAAGCTCGACATATTCGATCTTGCCCTTTAGCGCAAAACCTGCTTCGTCATCGTAGGAGAAAACATAGTAGAGGTTATTCACGCCGAATTCGGAATAGCTGTAAACGGGTACTCCGATCATTCCCGAATCGATGAGGACTGCGCGTCTGTCTGTGAGTGCTTTTGAACTTACCTCTCCGATATCCTCGGCAAAGTCGATGCTGTGGAGCATAAGACCGTTGTCTGCGTCATACATCGTGAGGGTGAGTCCGTTTCCGTCAGTCTTTTTATCGAAGCCGCAAAGCTTAGTATCCGAATATCCGTAAAGATACGCGGAAGTGTTTGCGAGCGACTGCGACTGAACCGGAGGATCGCTTGCGAGGTCGAGAACGAGTGCAGGGGTATCATCGTTTGTGAAGAGGCTTGCAAAAGTATCCTCAAAGCGGACTGCGGAAACCGTCTGTCCTGCGAGGAGTGCGCCTGCGCTGTTGATAACTTTGAGCTCGCTGTCGAGTACATATACGGAAGTTGAAGTTCCGTTTTCATCGGAAGTTTCCGTTGCAATGCGGAAGTTTCCGTTATATTCGTTCATACTGTATTTGCTGATGACCTTGCCTGCAACGGACGAGCTTGCCTTATAGGTGATGCCCGTGCCCTTTGAGAGGTCAAAGCTTGTGATGATGCTGTAGTCAACGCCGCTGCTGCTTCTGCCTACTCCTACTGTATAGAGGGTATCGGCGGAGCAGTAGACGTTTCTGCTTGTGCCGAGGACGGCTTTTACCGTTACCTCGGGAGTATCGGAGTTACAGCCGATCGCGGAAACGACCGTGTAATCCGTGCTGTTTGCATTTGCGGGGACCATAATGTCCTCGGGAGCGACAAACTGACGGTTTCCGTTCAGCGAATATGCGGGAACGAAGCTGTCAAGGCTTGCGCCGTCGCTCAGGGGAGCTGTTCTGTAGTCGGAATAATCCGAAACGAGGTACAGCACTCCGTCAACGAGCTTTGAGGACGTATATTTTCCATTCTGTTTATAGGAAGTGGTGAGCTTCGGGTTCGATTTGTCTTTGAGATCGTAAATATCCACTGCAACGTTTGCGCGGTTCACGCTTTCGGTTCGGTTGGGATCGGCGTTCTTTTCGTCAGTAGAGAGTGTATCGGAGCCGGCTGCTGGAACAACACTGTCCGACGTGGTGATTTCAGACGATGATGAAGAACTTTCGACGATCTGTATCTCCTCATTTTCTTTAGAAACGAGGATAAGTCTGTCGCCGTCGATATAAAGCTCAACGGGTGGGCTGAGCTTGTTTTCGATAACGCTTATGATCTCCATTGTATCGAGCGAAACGATATAAAGCTTTCCATCGCTTATACAGTAAAGATTGGTTCCGTCGGTCTTTACGATATCAGCATCATTTGCCAAGCCTTTGGCAGTGCCCTGAAAATCATAAGCCGAAAGTTCAGAAAGCGTATCTTTTGGCTCTGCGGGAGCGTCCGAGATAGCAGGAACGTTCTCATTGTTATCGTCAGCCTCGGGAGCATTATCTTTATCTTCCTGCTCGGGATCTGCCGAGAAATATATTCCCGTATAAATGCTGTAAAGGTCATCATAATCATTGGGGGAAATGGCATTGTATTCGATAGTTTCATCGATAGTGCCGATCTTGCTTTCGTTATGGCTGTTATACGCAATAAGTCCGGTGCCGATAACAGCGCAGGCAGCAACGGAAGCCGCAGTCATCTTTATCATTCTGAGTCGCTGTGCATGAACTGAAGGAACGGATTTTATATTTATGTGTTCCGTTTCCATTTTTGACTGTGTTGTTTTAGCCTTGAGCATAAGGGCAATGTTTTCGGGGGAGAGTTCATCGGGAACTTCAACCTCATCGATAAGTTCATTCAATCTTTCTTCAAACGTCATAATTCCAACCTCCTTTCCATCAGCGTTCCGTCAGCAGTTGTTTGAGTTTCAGTTTAGCGCGTGCCGCCTTTGAACGAACGGTATTTGCAGACATACCGAGCATTTTGGCGATCTCTTCGCTTTTGTAGCCCGAAACAACGCCGAGCGATAATACAAGTCTGTCTTCCTCGTCCAGTTTGGCAAACTCCTCCATAACTTCCAATCCGCTGTAGTTTATCTCATCGGATTTCTCTTGTTCTACACTGTCGAGAATATCGAGCTCATTGCTGAAATTATTTTTCTGTATATATTCTTTCTGCTTTCTTTTTATCTTTGCAGCGAGAATTTTAATTATCCAGCTTTTGAATGCTTTTTCATCTCTTAATTTTTTAATGGAAGAATATGCCTCCAGGACTGTGTCGCTAACCACATCGGAAGCGTCATGCTGATTATTGTTCAGGTTTATTAAAGCAATGCGGTATAAGTCCTTGTAGACCAAAGCATAGAGCTGCGCAAAAGAATCGGGGTCGCCTGCTCTTGCCATTTCCACGCACTTGTCGAAATCTATATCTTTATTATCTGTAGTGCCGGAGTTTTTCAAGCTGTTATCACCTCTTATCTGCCAAAGGGTCAGAATAATCAATAATAACATTATACCACAAAATCTTTTCCTTTAAAAGACCTGTCATATAATAAGTGGCAAAAAAAGCTCATTTTGTTGCAAAAATAATCTACTTTTGTAACTTTGCACAACATAATTCTATTCAAAAGCGCATCAAATGTACATTTTTCACACTAATTGGTTTTAAATTACTTTACAATTTGAAAATTTAATCAAAAATATACTTTCAGTAGAGCGATTTCGGCATAAAAAAGAAAAAAATTTTTCCCGAATACTATAAATTTTTTCGGACAAAATAAAGTCACTGATGAAAAATCAGCGCTGAAACGATTCAGCATAAAAGGGGTTTGCACCTTTATATAGTATAAGCATAAATCCACTCGGCGAAGGAGCAGAACTTTGTCGGAAAGGGGAAAAAATGAGAAAAAAGGCACTTATAGCCGCAGCAGCACTCACAGCAGTGCTTGCATTCACAGGCTGCGGAAGAGCTAATAACAATACAAACACGAACGGCGGAATGTCCTCAACAACATCGAATTCATCGCAGACAACACAGAACGGCGGAAATAACGGCGGCGCTAACGGCAATGCCAATGGAAACAACAACGGCAGCACCAACAACAACGCTAACGGCAATAACAACAGCGAAAACAAGAACGAAAACAACGAAACCACCCACATTACGGGCGACGTTGACGGCGACGGCTTTATCGAAGACATTGTTACCGATGCAGGCGACATCGTAAATGATGTTGTAACGGGCGCAGAGGATATCGTAAGGGACGTTTTCTGACGAATTTGGAATTAGGAATTCGGAATGCGGAATTATTGGCAAAGCCAACATCTGCGGAGAACTGCGAAGCCAAGCAAAAGTTTCGTCCACCTTTTCAAAGGTGGTGGGTGTCCAGAGGGCAAAGCCCTTGGTCGCTTCCGCAGAAGCGAAATACCCTAAACTAACAGCGAAAAGCTTGCCGCAATAGCGTAATCAGTAACAAATAAAAAGGCGCAATTCACACCAAAAAGGTAAAACAGAACATGAGAAATCAGTTTCGTAAACCTAAAAAATGTGAATTGCGCCATTCTTTATATACAGAAAAACTATCCTTGCAGGTCATATATGCGAACGAAGTGAGTATATATGACCTGCAACGCTGTATGAATTCGGCTAAACATTATCTTTGGCAGACCAATACAACATCTCCGCTCATCTCAAGCTGACAACATTTGAGCGTAGGTACAGCTTGAACAGCTGTGAAATATAAATGTAAAACCGCAAATTTCGGTAGGGGCGGATTCCATATCCGCCCGTCGGCAATCCGCAAAATTATGGCGATTTTTAATGTATGTTTTCTATTCCGCAAAAATGTCATATCTGCAACGGTTGAATATTTTTATAGATATTCTTGTTTTCAGCCGTGATTTGTCAGTTGTTCCGTTGTGTGAAAACTTCGCTCACTTGCGTTCGCTTGTTTTCACGTTCATATCCCATAGCTGTTCATATTGGGTTGAAGCTTATATATGTTCACTTCGTTCGCACATATAAGCTTCAAGGATAGTTTTTCCGTATAATAAAGAAAGGCGCAATTCACATTTTTTAGGTTTACGAAACTGATTTCTCACGTTCTGTTTTACCTTTTTGATGTGAATTGCGCCTTTTGATTTGTTAGTGATTTCGCTGTTGCGGCAAGCTTTTCGCTGTTAGTTTAGGGTATTTCGCCCTCTGCGGAGAGCGATGAGGGACGCTGTCCCCTCAACCCCTGCCACCCTTTAAAAAGCGTGAACGTAAACTTTAGTTGGCTTCGCAACGCCTGACAAGTTCGGATTATGCCAATAATCCCGAATTCCGCATTCCTAATTCCGAATTATTTTCAAAAACCTCTTTTATTTTGCGGAATAATATGCTATAATAGATGTGTATTGACAAACGTAAGGAGGAAATTTTTATGAAGCTTACTCAGTCAAAAACATTCTGGAGAGGTCTTTGGCTCGTTGCTGTTGCTATGGGCGGCATCGCTCTTGTCAAGGTGGCTTTCGAGATACTTAACCTCACAGATAAAAAATACATCGATCTTTAAGGAGCTTTTTCTGCTATGAATAAATATCAGAAGCTTCTGAACAACACGCTCATCTTTGCAATAGGCACTTTCGGTTCAAAGCTTTTAAGCTTTATTCTCGTCCGCCTTTACACGGGCTGTATGACGACCGAGCAGTACGGCACGGCTGACCTGCTCTATCAGGCGGCGAACGTTATTTACCCTATTGTAACGCTCTCTATGGCGGATGCGCTTATCCGTTTCGGCATTGACAAGGCTTATGACAACAAAAAGATCTACACCATTGCCCTGACGACGACGGCGGGCGGTCTTGCGGTACTTTTGCTGTTCACGCCTTTGATAAACAGCCTTGAAGCGTTCAGAGGGTATGGTCTGCTGCTGTTCGTTTACTGCTTTTTCTCATCGTTCAAGCAGCTTGCGGCGAGCTTTGTCAGGGCGAGAGGGCTTGTAAAGCTTTTTGCTGTTGACGGAATTTTTTCTACATTAATAATAGTAGTGAGCAACCTTATCCTGCTGCTGAAATTCGACCTCGGCGTTACGGGATATGTCTGCTCGATAATCATTTCGGACGCACTTTCGCTTTTGGGACTTATCGTTATATCGGAGCTTTACAAATTCTTCGATATAAAGTCGCTCGACAAGTCGCTTTTCAAAGAGATAGTCAAATATTCGCTTCCGCTCGTTCCTACCTATATTTTATGGTGGATAACCTCCGCTTCGGACAGATATTTCGTCATTGCAATGGTGAGCAGTGCGGAAAACGGAATTTACAGTGCGGCGCACAAGATACCGACCCTGCTTTTGCTCGTGACGACGCTGTTCTATCAGGCCTGGCAGATGTCCGCCATCGAAAACAAGGACGACAGAGACCTTTCGGGCTACTACAAGCAGGTCTACGGTGCTTATTCCTCGCTGCTGTTCATTGCGGCGGCAGGACTTATAATGATCGTAAAGCCTTTCACCTATATCCTCGTTGACAATGACCCCGAAAAGAACTTCGTTTTCGGTTATCATTACACCCCGATACTTATTATAGCAATGATATTCCAGTGCCTTTGCCAGTTCCTTTCTAGCATATACAATGTCCGCAAGAAGTCGGTGAACTCAATGGTGACGAGCATCGTTGCGGCAGTTGTGAACATCGTGCTCGATATCCTGCTCATACCGCGCCTCGGTGCTTACGGAGCGGCTATCGCAACAATGACGGCATATTTCGCCTGCTTTATGGTCCGTGTTTTCGACACGAGAAGCTATGTGAAATTTGATATAAGCTGGTTCAAAATGATCGTTAATATGATCGTTGTCGGATATATGGCTATCGTTGCCATTACCGAGCCAAAGGCTGAATATGTTCAGCTTATCGTACTGTTCATCGCAGTAGCCGTATTCAATTTTGACGCAGTTTTGAGCACACTCAAAAACTTTATCACAGTAAAAAGAAAGAAACCGGTCAAATAAGCCGTTTATCTTAACACGGAGGAAAAAATTTATGGCAGCAGAAAACATAAAAGTACAGCCTTTGAACAAGGTCTACTCACGCTATGTATGGCAGACAAACTCTAACGAGGACTTCACCGAGGATATGACCCTGTTCACTCTTCAGGCAAAGAACACTACCTACGCTTTCGCGGCACTCGAAAGCGGACTTCTTGCTCACGTTTATTTCGGCCAAAAGGTCGAGGACGATGACCTTTCCTACCTGCTCGCACTTGACAGAAACCCTTGGACGCTCAAAGTCAATGCGCGCGATGCAGGAACTGTAATGGACTCAACACCGTTTGAATATCCCTGCCACGGCACGGGCGACTACAGAGAACCTTGCCTTATGGTAATGGACAACGCCGGAATGTCCACCTGCGATCTTCGCTATGTTTCGCACAAGGTCTACGGCGGAAAACCAAAGATCGAAACAGCAGACGGCTTTATCCCTGCAACTTTCGCAGACGAAAACGAAGCTTCGACCCTCGAGATCACCTGCGTTGACAAGGTGAGCGGACTTGAAGCAACTCTTATCTACACAGCATTCAAAGACCTTGACGTTATCACAAGAAGCGTTCGCCTTAAGAACAACGGCAGCGAGAGCATCAACATCAGACGTGTTCTTTCCGCCTGCGTTGACTTTGAATCTTCCGATTATGATTTCATCACCCTCAACGGCTCATGGGCAAGAGAAAGAGCTATCGAGCGCTCGCATCTCCACCACGGCAAGCAGGGCGTTGACTCCGTAAAGGGCGAATCCTCGCACCAGAACAACCCGTTCTGCGCACTCGTTTCGCCTAACGCTGACGAGGACATCGGCGAAGCTTTCGGCTTCAACCTCGTTTACAGCGGAAACTTCTTCCTCCAGGCAGAAGTTACACAGCATAAGCACACACGCTTTGTAATGGGCATCAACCACTTCGACTTCAACTGGCTCTTGGAAAAGGGCGAAGAATTCGCAGCGCCCGAAGTTGTAATGGTTCACTCATCGAACGGTATCGGCGAAATGTCGAGAACTTTCCACGACCTTTACAGACAGCACCTTATCCGCGGCGAGTACAAGGACAAGCGCCGTCCGATACTCATCAACAACTGGGAAGCTACCTACTTCAACTTCAACACGGAAAAGCTTATCGACATTGCAAAGCAGGCTTCGAAGCTCGGCATTGAGATGCTCGTTATGGACGACGGCTGGTTCGGTCACAGAGATTCCGACAACAGCTCGCTCGGCGACTGGTTCGTATATGAAAAGAAGATCGACGGCGGTTTGAAGCACCTCGTTGACGAAGTAAACAAGCTCGGAATGAAGTTCGGCATTTGGTTTGAACCCGAGATGATCTCGCCCGACAGCGAACTTTACAAGGCTCACCCCGACTGGGCAATTCAGATAAAGGGCAGACCGATGTCAATGTCCCGTGAGCAGTACGTTCTCGACTACTCCAACAAGGAAGTCCGCGACTATATCTACGGACTTATGAAGAAAGTCCTCGACAGCGCGAACATCGAATACATCAAGTGGGACATGAACAGACAGCTTACCGAAGTCGGCTCGACATATCTCCCTGCAAACCGCCAGCGTGAGCTTTGGCACAGATATGTTCTCGGCGTTTATGACGTTATGAACCGCCTTACTACCGATTATCCTCATCTTCTCCTTGAAAACTGCTCGGGCGGCGGCGCAAGATTCGACGCAGGTATGCTCTACTTCTCACCGCAGATCTGGTGTTCCGATGACACAGACGCTATCGAACGCCTGAAGATACAGCACGGCACTTCTATGTGCTACCCTGCTTCCGCAATGGGCGCACACGTTTCCGACTGCCCGAACCACACCGTCGGCAGAACAACTCCTTTCGCTACGAGAGGCGACGTTGCAATGGTCGGAACATTCGGCTATGAGCTTGATGTTACAAGAATTCCGCAGGAGGACAGAGATGCTATCCCCGGTCAGATCGCAGAATTCAACAAATACAACCACATTATCCGCACGGGCGACCAGTACCGCATCGGAAATATGTTCAAGGACACAACCTGGGACGCTTGGATATTCGTTGAAAAGGACAAGTCCGAAGCTGTCTTCACATTCGTTCAGGTACTCGGCAGACCGAACTTCCCTGCAAGACGTGTAAAGCTCAAGGGTCTTGACGAAAATGCACGTTACAGAAACGAGCAGACGGGCGAAGTTCACAGCGGTTCTGCACTTATGAACGCAGGCATCATTGTCCCTGTTGACGGCGATTTCAAGTCGGTGAAGTATCACTTTATAAAGGTTCAGTAAGATAAAAATATCCGCAGAGTAATATCTGCGGATATCGATACAATTTGTAAACAAGTTCTATTACGAATCAAGTCCGAAGCTTATGGAGAGGGCGTTGTTTATCCTCGACATTGACGGCTGGTCAAGCTCGCCCATTCTCTCTTTAAGGCGCTTCTTGTCAATGGTTCGTATCTGTTCGAGCAGCACAACGCTGTCCTTGGAAAGTCCGCAGGTCGCAGCGTTTATCCCGATATGGGTCGGCAGCTTCGATTTGTCCTGACGGCTCGTTATTGCGGCTGCGATAACGGTCGGACTGTGGCTGTTGCCGATGTCGTTCTGAACGATAAGTACGGGACGGACTCCGCCCTGCTCCGAACCGACAACGGGACTTAGATCGGCGTAATAGATTTCTCCCCTTCTGACTGTCACTTTTAAACAACTCCTGTTTATAAAATTTATTCTGTGATTATTATTTGCCCGAAAATGCAAAAATAATCATCGGGAGAGGAAAAAATCGGGGAGGAAGTTTTCCCACTATTATTATATGCAGAAAGCCATTGAAAGGAGATGCATAAATGTCATTTAACAAAGAAACCTTTGATCTTATGCTAAAGCTTGCGCTTGGAATGATAGGAATACTCCTTTTGATATGGCTCATCGCTGTTTTCACTCCGAAGCTTGCAAAATTTATCGATAAGGTCTTCGGGAAAGCGAAGATAGACCCCGGTCCGTCTTCGATAACGCTTGAAAACGGCGAAAAATACACCGTAAAAAGTGTTTTTGAGGGCGAAAAAGCCGAAGAATCGGCAGAAGAAGCTCCGAAAAGCACCGATAACGGCAAAACTGACGAAAACAATGAAAATACAGAAAATATAAATAACGAAAAGGAATGATTTTTTATGGCAAAGGAAAAAAAGCTCGTTGAGCAGATCACCTCAATGGACGAGGACTTCGCTCAGTGGTACACCGACATCTGCAAAAAGGCAGAACTCATCGAATACACCTCTGTAAAGGGTTGTATGGTAATCCGTCCTTATGGCTATGCTATCTGGGAAAACATTCAGCGTATCCTTGATGGAATGTTCAAGGCAACGGGACACGAAAATGTTTGTATGCCTATGTTTATCCCCGAGAGCCTTCTCCAGAAAGAAAAAGACCACGTTGAGGGCTTTGCTCCCGAAGTTGCATGGGTAACAATGGGCGGCAACGAAAAGCTTGAGGACAGACTTTGCGTTCGTCCTACTTCCGAAACGCTTTTCTGCGAACACTATTCCAACATTGTTCACTCCTACCGTGATCTCCCCAAGCTTTACAATCAGTGGGTTTCCGTTGTAAGATGGGAAAAGACCACCCGTCCTTTCCTCCGTTCAAGAGAATTCCTCTGGCAGGAGGGTCACACTATCCACGCTACCGCTGAGGAGGCTATCGAAGAAACAGAGCGTATGCTCAACGTTTATGCCGAATTCTGCGAAAAGTCGCTCGCAATGCCTGTTGTAAAGGGCAGAAAGACCGACAGCGACAAGTTCGCAGGCGCAGAAGCTACCTACGCTATCGAGGCTCTTATGCATGACGGAAAGGCACTTCAGGCAGGTACTTCCCACTACTTCGGTGACGGCTTCGCAAGAGCATTCGACATTATGTACACCGACAAGGAAAACAAAAAGGTATATCCTCACCAGACATCCTGGGGTATGACGACCCGTCTTATCGGCGCAGTTATCATGACCCACGGCGACAACAACGGACTTGTTCTTCCTCCTGCAGTTGCACCCGTTCAGGCAGTTATCATTCCTATCCAGCAGCACAAAGAGGGCGTTCTTGATATGGCAGATCAGGTCGCTCAGAAGCTCAAAGCCTCAGGCGTAAGAGTAAAGGTCGATGACAGCGACAACTCACCGGGCTGGAAGTTCGCCGAATACGAAATGAAGGGCGTTCCTGTAAGAATCGAACTCGGACCTAAGGATATCGAGAACGACAAGTGCGTAGTCTGCACACGCTACAACGGCGAAAAGAAAGACGTTGCTCTTGAAAACGTTGTTGAAACCATTACAGCGATGCTCGAAAAGGATATCCCCGAGGGAATGTTCGCAAAGGCACTCGAAAACCGTGAAAAGCACACCTACTCCTGCACAAGCCTTGACGGGATCAAGGAAGCTCTTGAAAAGAACGGTGACGGCTTTGTAAAGGCAATGTGGTGCGGCGAAGAAGAGTGCGAGGACAAGGTTAAGGAACTCACGGGTGTTGGTTCGAGATGTATCCCATTCGCTCAGGAGAACCTTTCCGACAAGTGCGTATGCTGCGGCAAGCCTGCCAAGAAAATGGTTTACTGGGGCAAAGCGTACTAATTTAATTCGGAATTAGGAATTCGGAATGCGGAATTATTTCAATGCGTAATTCGTAATGCGTAATGCGTAATTTTTATATTTCGTGAATTGGTTTTTAACACTGTAGGGGACGGTTTCCCGTCCCGAATCGCGGCAGCGATTTTTCGGTATAAATTTACACTATATATGGGTATTTTATACCTATATCGCTGATTCGATTTTACGCTATGTAATTTATTTTATAATTATACACTATGTATGTTACCGTAGGGGTGGATTCTATATCCGCCCGTTTTCGGATATTCTATTTTTTGTGATATAATTTCACAAACAGGACGTTTCACCCCTCAAATTTTGACACTCAAGGGAAAAATAAAAAATGGACAAAGAAACTCTTTTTGACAGGTTCGACACGGGATTAAAGGTTCGGCTTGCGGGAAATATCCTTACTTTGATATGTCTTCTGCTGCGGATATTCGTTTTCCCGAACTCCGTTTCGCCGCTGCTGACGCTTATCCCGCTCGTTATCGGCTATATAATGGCGCTTTTTATCTCGGCGGTAGTGACGGGCGATGACGGCGAGGAGATACCTGCGGACAAATATGCTGATTACTTCGATGAATTTGAAGCGCAGCACAAAAAGCTCGGCAGGTTTTTATCTTCAACATCGTTCATCTACATTGTTGTTTCGGTTTTTCTGACTTTAACAAAATCGTGAGGAGCTGCTATGAAAATTTCCAAAAGATTTATCCTTATGCTTTCGCTTGTTCTCACGGCTTTGACGCTGACAGCCTGCGGAAAGCAGGAACTTGTCGGCTGTGACAAGGTGGAAGCCTTGCGTTCGGCTGCTCAGAGCTACGAAAGCGCAACTTATATCATCACGAACCTCACATCGAACGAGATCGAGCAGACCTTTACCTTTATGTATAACTCGGACGATTCGCAGACCTATTACTGCGAGGGTTACGACACGAACGGCTACTATGCCGAGTACAGCAACGGCATGGAGCTTTTCCGCGAGCGTGACGGCGTTGGTTCGGCTGTTTCATCGGACGCAGACGACTATGTTTCCTACACAAAGAAAAAGCCGCACCCATATTCCACGGGGCAGCTTTTCTTCTACATCAACGGCTATGTTTCTTCCGCGGAGGAAACAACGGACGACAGCGGAAACAATGTCTATATCTATCATTATGACACCGAGCGTCTTAACAAGGATATGAAGACGAATATGGACGCATTTGCGACCTCCTACGCTTTTGACAGCGAGGGAAACTTCGTCTATTTCCGTCAGACGAATTCGGGCGGCGACGGCAGCTATGCTTATGAGATAACGCTCGAAAACGTCAACGGCATAACCTCTGTCGATAACCCTATCACAATAGGTTCTCAAACCACAGAATAAAGTTCTCGGCTGCTTTTTCGGCAGCTCCGAAAGCGGTTATCTGCTCGGCGTTCATACTGTTGAAACAGTTGACATAAACAGTTGACAGACCATATAAAAATCCTATAAGCAGGACGATGCAGTACAAAACTGCGGCTGTCCTGCTTATTTTTATTTTCTTTTGGAGTTCAAAAAACATTCCCGACCTGCTCTCTTTTTTCTGTAGTATCGACTTTTATATAAAAAATTAATCATTATGTAAAAACAGATTTGAAAGGCTCTTTCCGATAAGCTCACCGCTGTAAACGGCTTCGTCAATGCTGTTCGCGTGACCGCCGACTTCGATAAGGAGCGAACCTGCGGTGAGGTCTTGGTTGTAGAACCTATCATCGAACAGAACGGGGCGCGTCAGACCCTCAAAATCGGATTCAAGCTGCTGCTGGAGAGCCGATGCAAAGCGGAAATTGCTCATATAATGCGGAAGCCTGCCGCTGCCGTCATCGCAGCAGCTTATTATCATCACCTGAGCGGCATCTTTGCCGTCAATTTCCGCGGTCGGGGCAATTCTTGTGCCGTCCTCACGCTCGATAGCGTCACGGTGGATATCGAGGACGACTTTTATTGTCGGATTTTCTTCAAGTATTGACTGAACAGTCACACGGCTGCGGTCATAAGAGCCGTTATAGGACGGATAATCGTGCTTTGTGACATCGTGAATGACCCCGATACCGCTCTTTTCAAGCTCGGCTGCGATAGCGTCACCGACCGCCGCCATATTTTTCTCATCGTCCGTGGTTCGGCTCGTGAATGAGCTGTCGTAAAAATCACGGGTGTAAGGTTCGTAGCTTTCGGTCTCATGCGTGTGCATTATCAGGATCTGCGGCGTTCCGTCTGCCGTCACTGTAAAGTCATATTCCTTGCGGCTTTCATCAAGGAGCGTTTCGCTGTCGATATCGGAGCAGTTCCGCACCTGACCTCCGCCGTCAAGGTTCACATAATCCGTGCCGCTGTAAAAGCCGTAGGTCATTGCTTGTATCGCACCGTCACGGGATTCAAGCGTTTTCGGGTAAGGCTCTGCACCGACATCGTGTTCCTCGGGAACAACAAGCTCCTCATTTTCACCCGAGGGAAAGATAAGCTCACCGCGCGAGAGCATCACGCTTTCATCAAAATTCAAATAGGCAGGCTTTTCGGGCGGCTTGTCCTCGGCTTCCAATAAGGCTTCGGACGGCTTTATTTCCGCTTCAAAAACATTTCCTGCCGAGAGCCGTGCGGAAGCGGCAGCGGCGGCTATCATAGCATTTTCCGCATTGGGGACTGCCGCCCTCAGCGAAAGTATCATAAGCGGCGCGAGCGCAAAGGCTGTTCCTGCCGCAAGAAAATTTTTCCCGTATCGAAACTTGGGGCGTTTTGCTGTTGACATTTTCACCATTCCTTTCAAAGTGTTCTGCTTTTGCATAACTTCAAAGCTTTTTACATTCTTTTCTTATACATTTATATGAAGAAGAACGGCGGAAAATTCATCAAGGTCGCATCTAAAAATCTGCAAGCAGATGAGGTGCTAATACTAAACACCAATAAAACTATAGACAAAAAATCTGCGCCAAAACCATATATTAGAGTTTTGGCTTGATTTTTTGTATAGTTTTTTATTGGTGTTAAGTATAAGGCTTTAGACGGTGGTTTTTAGAGGTGACCTTATGAGAGTGCTGAAATATCGGCGAAGCTGAGCTGCGGCTGGAGAGCCTTGTTCACGGCGCAGGCTATGAGCCGAGCGGCGCGTTCGATAAGCTTGTCAACATCACGCGGAGTTACCATCATATTCGGCAGATGCTTGTCGGGGGCGCTGCCCGTGATATTTTCGACAATGGTGTGCATATCGACAACGGTCGGAACGCCCACCGCGATAACGGGAATGGCGAGGGTCGTTTCGGTCAGCTCCTTGCGGCGGTTCTGCACTCCCGAGCCCGGTGAGATGCCCGTGTCGGTTATCTGTATCGTTGTGCCGAGGCGCGAAACGTCCGAGCAGGCGAGTGCGTCCACCGCGATAACGAACGCAGGCTTTACCCCCGAGCAGACCGAATCGACTATCTCTGCGGCTTCGATACCCGTCTGACCGAGAACGCCCGGCGCGAGCGCGGAAACAACTTTCAGCGAAGCCAGCTCGTGGTCTTTCGGCAGCGAGCCTTTTAGGTGGCGCGTTGCGATTATCTGCGATATCACCATAGGTCCGAGCGCATCGGGGGTGATGTCCGAGTTTCCGAGACCGACAACAAGACCGTTCTCCGTGCCGCAGTTATGGCTTTTAAGCAGGGCGGTTATCTCATCGGCGATGTTCTGCGCCTGCTCCTCGAAGTCGGACGGCGCGTAGGAGAGCCTGTCCGTTTCGACCGTGATATATTTACCCTTGGATTTGCCTATCTTCAAGCCTGCAAGCTCGGAGGTGACCTCGATCTCGGTTATGCTGCAGGCGGAGCTTTTGCGAAGCTTTCTGCCGATTCCCCTCGGGAGCGAACAAGCGTCCTCATCGATCATTTCCACCGCAAGATCAGTTCGTGCTGACATACAATATTTCCCCTTTTCAAAAGTAATTATACTGATATCAAATCGTTCTGTAGACAAGGACGGTAGATAGAATTTCACCAATCAAGAAAAACGACCGCAGGCAGGCTTGATGCCTGACAAGGGAGTTTGCCGCCGAGTGGTGGAATTATAGCTGTCGTATCTGTCTATAGGTTGATTTGATATCAGTATTATATAATCTGCATAAACCAAGCCGTGATATTTCTACAAGTTTTTTTAAATTGCCTATTGAAAAATCGGACAAATAATGATAAAATAATATCTAAGCTTGTGCAGATATGTATTCGATAAGGGCAGCCGTACTGCTATATCGCGTGTTTATCTTTGTAAAAATGGGTGAGTCATTACGCCCGCGGGAGCAAAAAGCGAACCGTGTCACCGCTTTGTTCCGAATAAACGATATGCAAGCTGTCAATATTATTTGCAGAAAAATTTAAATTATCAGAGATTTTGGAGGAAAACAAAATGCCAAATATTAAATCCGCTAAGAAGAGAGTAAAGGTTATCAACACCAAGACAATGAGAAACAAGGCTGTTAAGTCTGCTCTCAAGACAACTCTTAAGAAGGCTGACGCTGCTACAGCTGTAAAGGCTCCTGAGTCCGAGGCTGCTGTAAGAGCTGCTATCAAGGCTGTTGACCAGGCTTGCGCTAAGGGCCTTATGCACAAGAACTGTGCAGCAAGAAAGAAGTCCCAGCTCGCTAAGAAGCTCAACGCTGCTAAGGCATAAGAATTTAATGCGGAATTAAGAATTCGGAATTCGGAATTATTATATTTCGCAGATGCTTATTAAAACAAATCAAGGTGCAACTCCCAAGTGGATTTGCACCTTTTATTTTTGACCAAAGACCATTTTTCAAAAATTTTTTAGAATTTTATAATTCCGCATTCCGAATTCCTAATTCCGAATTACCCATAACCCTCGCAGATACGTCATTTTTTGACTCTCTGAAAAAAAGTTGAAAAAATCTCAAAAAAATTTGAAAAAACGCTTGACAAATAGATAGCTATATGCTATAATAAATATCGTCGTCAGGGAGAGAACAAAAACAAAACACTCCAAAACGACAACAACTTAATAAATGCGGTAGTGCTGGAATAGGCAGACAGGCACGTTTGAGGGGCGTGTGTCTTTGACGTATGGGTTCAAGTCCCATTTACCGCACCAATCAACCACTTATCTTTGATAAGTGGTTTTTTGTTTTATTTTCTTATCTACTTTCAAAATATTGACTTGTTTGACTTTTGTGCGTTTCGGTGATATAATATGTAATGAAAGCTTATGTTTGACAGGAGGTTTGCTTTATGAGTACAAAGGAACTTGCACTTAACATTTTCAATCACCTTTCAGAAGAACAGCTTCGCGGTTTTATAGCTATGTTTGGCGAGTATTATGACCTTGGCGAAGATCTCAATGACGAAACAAAAGAAGCGATGAAATCTGCGTACAATGATGAAGATATCGTTGGTCCTTTTGACAGCGTTGCAGACCTTATGGAGGCTTTAAATGCTTAAACCCGAGTTTACAGGCAAATTCAAGCGCGATTACAAAGCCGCTCTGAAAAGAGGATTAAAATCATCGGAACTTGAAACAGTTGTCACAATTCTTTGTCGCGAAGAACCGTTACCAAGCCAATATCGCGATCATTCACTTAACGATTCCAAAGATTACAAGAATATGAGAGAATGTCACATAAATCCAAACTGGCTGCTCATATATCAGATTCAAAAAGAAAACCTGATTTTGAAACTTGTCAGAACAGGCTCTCACTCTGATCTGTTTTAAATTTAACAGAGCTGTTGCAAGCACACGCTGAAGCAGCTCTATTTTTATTTCTCAAAACGATTTGAATGTTTTTCTTGGCACAAAATTTTTTAACCATAAAAGTGCAGATATGTTGAAAGATTTTGCCGCCAATGCATCATCGTGAACGTTTTATACTAAAATTTTCACCCAAAATGATATTTTTCACTCTCAAAGCTGCACAAATACGGTCAAAAGTACATTATTTTCGCCAATTTCTTAACATTTTATACCCAATTTGTACGATGTGTAAAAAAATCCTGCAAAACACAGGGTAATGTTTGAGCAATTAATCATTAGAAAACCTATTGACAAGCTATGATTTGAGGTGTATAATAAAGCCATAGTCAAAAATAAAACGACCGAAAGGAGCAAGCTGATATGATATCCTGCATCTCAATGTCAATGTGCATAATGTCCTGCAAAAAAGAATATCATATAAGCTGCTTTTAACGATTTTATCATATATCCGTATGAAGCAGGTTCGCCTGCTTTTTGTTTTGTAATGGGGTGCAACGAATGATAGAACTCAAAAATATATCCAAGACTTACGGCAAAGGCGAAAAGGCCGTCACCGCAATAAAGGAAGTCAACATCACGATCAATGACGGCGAGATATTCGGCATCATCGGTCTTTCGGGCGCAGGAAAAAGTACCCTCGTCCGCTGCATAAACTTCCTCGAACGCCCGACAACGGGCGATGTTATCATCGATGGAAAGAACCTCGGTCAGCTTTCGACAAAGGAACTTCTCGAAGCAAGACGAAACATCGGAATGATATTCCAAGGCTTCAACCTGCTCGAACAGAGAACGGTTCTCCGCAACGTCTGTTTCCCACTTGAAATCGCAGGAGTAAAGAAAGCCGACGCCGAGAAGAGAGCAAGAGAACTTCTCCAGCTTGTTTCGCTCGCTGAAAAGGAAAAAAGCTACCCCTCACAGCTTTCGGGCGGTCAGAAACAGCGTGTTGCAATTGCAAGAGCGCTTGCCGCAAACCCGAAATACCTGCTCTGCGATGAAGCAACGAGCGCACTTGACCCGGACACCACACGTTCCATTCTGGAACTTATGAAAAAGATAAACAAAGAACTTGGCATCACGATAGTTGTTATCACTCACGAAATGAGCATCATCGACAGCATTTGTGACCGAGTTGCAGTCCTCGACAAGAGCGTTGTTGCCGAAATGGGCGATGTAAAGACCGTCTTTGCAAATCCTCAGTCGGATATCGCAAAGAAGCTCGTTCTTCCCGAGATAAAGGCAGCCGCCGAGATAACCGAGGGCAAAAAAGTACGAATCGTTTTCAACGGCGAAAGCTCAGGCAAGCCCGTTCTTGCAGCTATAATCCTTGAATGTGGCGCAGCGGTGAACATTCTCCACGCCGACACAAAGGACATTGACGGCAAGGCTTACGGTCAGCTCATAATTCAGATACCGTTTGAATATTACGACCGCGTAAAAGCTTATCTCGATGCGAACAGCATTGAATATTCGGAGCTCAACTAAGGATAAGGGGTGAAAATAATGTCAGATCTTCTTTCACAGCTCATTGAAAAGGGCGTTTTACAGAAAGGAATATGGGAAACCGTTTATTTAACGTTCATTTCCGCATTTTTCTCATACATTATCGGACTTCCGATAGGAATTCTGCTCCATGTTACGGGTTCGGACGGCATTAAGCCTATCCCGTGGCTCAACAAGGTGCTCGGCTTTATCGTAAACATCTTCCGAAGCATTCCGTTCGTTATCCTTATGGTTGCGATGCTCCCCGTTGCGAAGTTCATTGTCGGAACAAGCCTCGGAAACAAGGCAATGATAGTAACGCTCATCATCGCGGCTGCACCTTATGTAGCGCGTATGGTGGAAAGCTCGATAAAGGAAGTTGACAAGGGCGTTATTGAAGCCGCTCAGTCAATGGGAACTTCCAACTTCAAGATAATCTGGAAAGTGCTTATCCCCGAATCAAAGCCTTCGCTTATCGTAGGCGCGGTTATCTCACTCGTAACTATCCTCGGATATTCCGCAATGGCAGGAACTATCGGAGGCGGCGGACTTGGTACGATAGCTATCAACTACGGCTACCAGCGCTTTAACAATGACATAATATGGGTGTGCGTAGTGCTGACGATCATTATTGTACAGCTCATTCAGGAGCTTGGAATGATGCTCGCCCACAAGACGGACAAACGTATTAATAAGTAATGCCGCATAAGGGACGGCTTTACAATAATTAAGGAGAAAGTGAAAAATGGAAAAGCTTTTTGACCGCCTTCTGCGCGAAAATTTCAGAAACGGCCGAATGTTTGATGCACGATGTTGTCATTAAACCTATTCACCGAAAACTGAAACAAAGCATAATCTATTGAATAGATGATGTTTTGTTACCGGGTAGAATATTATCAATTACCGTATATTTTACCTGCGAATCTGCCGCGGGGCATCCCCGCCATATAATGAAGGAGAAAAACTATTATGAAAAAGAATACTGTATTAACAAGCATCATCGCTGCATTCTCTATCGCAGCACTCGCACTCACAGGCTGCTCTTCAAACACAGCCGACACAACAGCAGATACTTCCGCTGACACTTCCGCAGCTGATAACGCAGCAGCGGATACAGAAGCTGCTGACGCAAACGCTGAAACAGAAGCAGAAACAGAGGCTGCTGACGCTACAGCTGCTGACGGCGACAACGTTATCAAGGTTGGCGCAACTTCCACACCTCACGGTGAGATCCTCGAATTCGTTAAGGATAAGCTCGCAGAGCAGGGCTATGATCTCCAGATCACAATTTATGATGACTATGTACTCCCTGACAAGGCTGTTGCTGACGGTGAGCTTGACGCTAACTACTACCAGCACACTCCTTACCTCAACAGCTTCAACGAAGCTAACGGCACTGACCTCGTTTCCGCAGCTTCCATTCACTACGAACCATTCGGACTTTATGCTAACGGCGTTGCAAGCGTTGCTGATATCCCCGAGGGCGCAACAATTGTAATCCCTGCTGACGACAGCAACGAAACAAGAGCTCTTCTCCTCCTCGCACAGGAAGGTCTTATCACTCTCCCTGAGGGTGCAAACGCTCTTGACGGCGTAAAGACACTCGACATCGTTGACGACCACGGCTTCAACATCACAACTGTTCAGGCTGATACAGTTGCAGCTCAGTTCGCTAACGCAGGCGACGGTTCTCTCGCAGTTATCAACGGCAACTACGCTCTTGCAGCAGGTCTTAAGATCGCAGACGCTATCGCTTCCGAAGATGCTTCCGGTGATGCAGCTCAGACTTATGCAAACATCGTTGCAGTAAAGAGCGGCAATGAAAACCTTCCTAAGATCCAGGCTCTCGTTTCCGCACTCGAAACTGACGAAGTTAAGGACTTCATCGCTGAAAACTACAACGGCGCAGTTGTAGCAATTTTCTAAAATTTCTTTAAAGAAGTAACGAAAACGCTGGACATTTCAGCGTTTTCGTTGTATAATTAAGGAATTGTTGTTTAATGAGATAGCAATTTCCAAAATCAATTATTGATTCCGTGCGGCGAGTTGAAATGCAGGCTGCCGCCTTCCTTTAAACAGCACCTTTAAAACAAAAATTCTCTTGAAAGGGAGGAAACCATGGATCTGACATTTATTTCGCAGCATTATCCGCTTTATGTCAAAGCAGCGGTGCTGACGGTCGTAACGGGCGCTATCGGTATTGTGCTTTCAACGATCGTCGGATTGATATGCGCGCTGACAAGGTACTACAAGATACCCGTTCTGCGCACTATCACAGTCATTTACACCGAGCTTTCGAGAAACACGCCACTCATCGTGCAGCTGTTTTTCTTATATTTCGGACTTCCAAAGGCAGGGATAGTTCTCTCCTCCGAAGCCTGCGGCATAATCGGACTTACATTCCTCGGCGGAAGCTATATGTCAGAATCATTTTTAAGCGGTTTCCAAAGCATTAAGAAAGCCCAAATAGAATCTGCGGAAAGTCTTGGACTTACAAGAGGTCAGATAATGCGCTATGTCGTTTTCCCAAGGGCAGCGGCGGCTGCAATGCCTGCCGTAAGTGCAAATATAATCTTTCTTCTGAAAGAAACGAGCGTTTTCAGCGCAGTCGCACTTGCCGACCTTATGTACATAGCAAAGGACCTTATCGGAATGTACTCCAGCACAACGGAGTCGCTCTTTATGCTCGTCATAGCATACCTTATCATCATTTTGCCGATATCGCTGCTGTGTTCAGTGCTTGAAAGGAGGCTTCGCCGTGGAGGGGCTTAAAATAGTATTTGAGGGCAACAATTTTTTAAGACTGCTCGGCGGACTTTGGGTCACGATACGGATCGCACTCATATCGATAGGCTTCTCGCTTATCCTCGGCTCGCTGCTCGGCGCTGCTATGAGAATGAAGAACAAGGTCGTCAGAGCGATTTGCAGAGCTTATCTTGAGATCGTCCGCATAATGCCGCAGCTCGTCTGGCTTTTCATCGTGTTTTTCGGTATCGTGCGAACACTCGGAATCAATCTTTCGGGCGAGACCTCGGCGATAATCGTATTCACGATATGGGGAGCGGCTGAAATGGGCGACCTTATCCGAGGCGGCTTTGAAAGCGTCCCCGTTCATCAGTATGAATCCTCAACATCGCTCGGACTCACCAAGTTTCAGTCTTATATCTACGTTATTTTTCCGCAGGCAATACGCCTGCTTATCCCGAACATTATCAATCTTTCAACAAGAATGATAAAGACCACTGCGCTCGTTTCGCTCATCGGCGTTACGGAAGTCCTCAAAGTCGGCAAGCAGATAATCGATGCGAACCGCTTTGAAGCACCGAACGCTGCGCTTTGGGTCTACGGAACGATATTCGTAATGTATTTTGCAGTCTGCTTCCCGCTCTCGATGCTCTCGACAGCTATCGATAAGAAGCAGAAAAAGCTTTCGGCATAAGGAGTTTGTATAATGGCGGAAACAATAATCGAGGTAAAAAACCTGCACAAGCAGTTCGGCGACAACGTTATCCTCAAAGACCTTTCGATCTCGGTCGAAAAGGGCGAGGTCATCGTTCTTATCGGCCCGTCAGGCTGCGGAAAGAGCACTTTGCTCCGCTGCCTTAACGGACTTGAACCTATACAGGGCGGAAGCGTTACGCTCCACGGTGAACCTGTACTTTACGGCAAAAAAAGCCTTACAAAGATTCGTCAGCATATCGGAATGGTCTTCCAGAGCTATGACCTTTTCCCGCACATGACGATCGCACAGAATATCGCACTCGCACCGCTCAAAGTCCAGAAGCGTGACAAAAAGGAGGTCGAGGAAGAAACCTTGAAGCTCCTCGACAGAGTAGGTCTTGCAGGAAAAGCGGATTCCTACCCGAATGAGCTTTCGGGCGGACAGAAACAGCGCGCGGCTATCGTCCGCAGCCTTATAATTCACCCCGATATCATTCTTCTCGATGAAATTACGGCGGCTCTTGACCCCGAAATGGTGCATGAAGTGCTCAAAGTTGTTCTTGACCTTGCAAAGAGCGGAACAACGATGATGATAGTTACCCACGAAATGGCGTTCGCAAAGGCAGTCGCAGACAGGATAATCTTCCTTGACGGCGGCGAGATAGTCGAAGAGGGAACACCCGATGAATTCTTTGAAGCGCCTAAGACGGAACGCGCAAAGCAGTTCCTAAAAACATTTACATATTCGGACTAAACAGTTCGGTCAAGAAAGGGAGAAAATTATGAAAAAGTTTGGCTTTAAGAAAATTCTTGCAGCTTTATCCGCAGCAGCAATCGCAGTTTCCTTTACAGCTTGCGGCAACAAGGCAGCAGACACAAACACAGACGCAGCATCAACAGATGCAAACACAAAGGTTTACCGCACAGTTGACGAGATCAAGGAAAGCGGCACACTCAAGATCGGCGTTTTCTCCGACAAGAACCCATTCGGCTATGTTGACAACAACGGCGAATTTCAGGGCTATGATGTTTACTTCGCAAAAAGACTTGCAGAAGACCTTGGAACAGAGCTTGAACTCGTTTCCGTTGAAGCTGCAAACAGAGCAGAATACCTTATCACAGGCAAGGTAGATATTATCCTCGCAAACTTCACTGTTACAGAAGAAAGAGCAGAAAAGGTTGACTTCGCACTTCCTTATATGAAAGTTGCACTCGGCGTAGTTTCCCCTGAGAGCGCACCTATCAACTCCGAAGCAGACCTCGAAAACAAGAAGCTCATCGTTGTAAAGGGCACAACAGCAGAGCAGTACTTCACAGAAAACCAGTACAACGGTCTTGAACTTGTAAAGTTCGATGAATACAACGAAGCTTACTCCGCACTTCAGGACGGCAGAGGCGACGCATTCTCCACAGATAACACAGAAGTCCTCGCATGGGCAATGCAGAACCCCGGCTTTACAGTAGGCATCGAGTCCCTCGGCAGCCTTGATACGATCGCACCTGCAGTTACAAAGGGCAACGAAACACTTCTCACCTACATCAACGATGAGATCAAGTCCCTCGCAGGCGAAAACTTCTTCCACAAGGACTATGATGAGACACTTGCAAGCGTTTACGGCACAGCAGTTGACAAGGAAAACCTTGTTGTTGAAGGCGGCATTGTTGAATAATTCGGAATTATGAATTCGGAATGCGGAATTATTGGCATAACCGACATTTGTCGAGTGCTGCGAAGCCAAGCAGCTGGTCAAGCTGAGCACAGCTTGCGGGGTCGAGGGGCAGCGCCCTCGTCGCTTCCGCAGAAGCGAAATACCCTAAACTAACAGCGAAAAGCTTGCCGCAACAGCGAAATCACTAACAAATCAAAAGGCGCAATTCACATCAAAAAGGATAAACGAAATATGAGAAATCAGTTTCGTAATCTCCCAAATGTGAATTGCGCCATTCTTTTTTCCTAAAACAAACTATCCTTGAAGCTTATATATGCGAACGAAGTGAACATATATAAGCTTCAACTCAATATGAACAGCTATGGGATATGAACGTGAAAACAAGCGAACATAAGTGAGCGAAGCTTTCACACAACGGAACAACTGACAAATCACGACCAAAAAACGGAACATCTATAAAAATATTCAACCGTTGCAGATATGACATTTTTGCGGAATAGAAAACATACATTAAAAATCGCCATAATTTTGCGGATTGCCGACGGGCGGATATGGAATCCGCCCCTACCGAAATTTGCGGTTTTACATTTATATTTCACAGCTGTTCAAGCTGTACCTACGCTCAAATGTTGTCAGCTTGAGATGAGCGGAGATGTTGTATTGGTCTGCCAAAGATAATGTTTAGCCGAATTCATACAGCGTTGCAGGTCATATATACTCACTTCGTTCGCATATATGACCTGCAAGGATAGTTTTTCTGTATATAAAGAATGGCGCAATTCACATTTATGGTTTCACGAAACTGATTTTTCACGTTCTGTT
>ERZ1026854.645-NODE-645-length-24198-cov-5.400820_pt1 | contig 24198 bp, 20 predicted proteins | sample MGYA00380157_ERZ1026854 | MGnify/ENA primary metagenome ERZ1026854 (study PRJEB33269, sample SAMEA4719793) | human gut metagenome | biome: human-associated habitat; feature: organic feature; material: feces | place: Cameroon | collected 2013-10 ... | reverse complement strand
GCGCTGCGGAAAGCATCTTCAAATACGGCAGTGCTGATCAAGCCGGTTTTTACATCTGCACCCTGGCGCACAGCGTCGTAATATTCATGACCTTTTTCACGTTCTTCCTCTGGGGATAATTCCGGATCAAAACAGGTAACTTCTTTTCCATTTACAAAGTTGATAAAAGAAAGTACTTTGATCTTATATTTTTTTACGAGTTCTGCGGGAATATTTGCCGCAGAGTCAACGATAATCTGAAACATAGTGTTCTCCATTCATGTTAAATAGTCATAGTGTACAGTGTAAGCGGTTTTTAAAACTATGTCAAGTGGTTTTGAGACGCTTTTTTTATTATTTTTATATGAGATTCAGACGACAAAAGGTGGTGCTTAAGGTTGTGAACCACCTTTTGGTGCCCGAATCTATATAGAAATGAAGGTGTGGTATGTTATAATGAAAAAAATGTACAGCGGGGGAATTTGTAAGAAATCTGTAAGAAATATCCCGCTTTTTTTGTAAGAAGCCCGGGATAAGATGAATACAGGCTTTAAGGAGGAGTAAATACAGCATGAGTGAATGTATATTAGTCGTGGATGATGACCGTGAGATCGTAAAGGCGATCGCAATACTTTTGGAAAAGGAGGGATATCAGGTATTAAAGGCGTATGATGGCATGCAGGCGCTAGAGATCATAGCGGAGCAGAAGGTGCATCTGGTGATCATGGATGTCATGATGCCAAAACTTGACGGATTGTCTGCGGTGTTAAAGATACGTGAGCGTAAAAATATTCCGATCATTGTGCTGAGCGCAAAGAGTGAGGACACGGATAAAGTTTTAGGACTGTCCATGGGGGCGGACGATTATGTGGCAAAACCCTATAATCCGCAGGAACTTGCTGCGCGCGTCAGAAGTCACCTTCGCAGATACACAAGTCTCGGTGATATCCATAGGTCAGAGGACGACGGATGTATCATGAATGGCAGGTTAGAGTTCCACACGAATGAGAAAGTACTCTATGTGGATAAAGAGCCGGTCAGACTGACTGCGACGGAGACAAAAATCATAGAACTTTTGATGAAGTATCCGGGACGGGTTTTCCCGGCAGAGGAAATCTATGAGCGTGTATGGAATGAACAGGGATATGCGTGTGAAAATACGGTCATGGTACATATCAGGCGCATCCGTGAAAAAATTGAACTCAATCCAAAAGAGCCGGAATACTTAAAGGTGGTGTGGGGAATTGGTTATAAAATCGAAAAAATGGAAAAATAGGATTGCATTTCTGTTGTTTTTCTGTGGAATCAGTATGCTGATATTTGGAATTGGCAGATTTGCATATGAAAGTTATTACATTGGTGCGGATGAAATTGGCGCAGTTTTGACAGAAAATGATTACCAGGAGTCTGAAGAATTTAAAAACACAGTGTTGGACAGATTTTACACGTTTCTTGATGCAGCGACTGGAAACTATCATGGAGATAGCGGATATACCGGAGCTACTGTGACGGAGGAGAGTATTGACAGTTACCTGTTATCGGGAGGAAATTTTTTTGACAGATTGTTTGGAAAAGAGAATGATATCCTGGGATATGCCGTGTCTGATACGGTATCAGAAAATGCTTATGAAAACTCAGATGTGGCATCTTCTAAGGAAACAGAGGAAGATTCGTCCACAACGTATGAGGAGGTGCCGGATACCGCACATACCTATACGTCATCAGGCAGTGCTAACAGTAGTTATGGAAATACGACCGTAGAGGAATATTTTGCAGACATTAATAAGGATAATAATTTTTTCTATGAGATCTGCTATGACGGAAATACGATGTATGCAAATATGCCCGCTGGTGTGTCAGATGATAAAAATGATATGAGTGCAGTGCTAAAAAATCTTCCGGATGGGTATAATTTTATATTTCATTTTGATGGGAAGAAAGTGACAATCGTAAAAGACGGCGTGGAACAGGATGTCTATGGGGATGGTATTTACCGCGATGGAAGTGACTGGTATGTTCCGGGCTTTCAGAATCTGACCGGAAAAGAGTCGTGGGAGAAAGCAGATATTCTGATTGTCATAGCAAAAGATCCGGTGCGGTACATGGGAGAAGATGATGCGGGAAACACCTGGATCTGTAACACTTTTTATTACCTGGATCAGCAGTGGACACAGCAGCGGAAACTCTATACACAGGCAATTTATTTCATGATTGTGGGTATCCTGTGTCTGTGTGTATGCAGATTTTTCAAAGATGCAAAGAAGCAGGAAGATAAGGCAATTGCTGCATTGAGTGCGAAAATCTGGTTTGAATGGAAAGTACTTGCCACGATCCTTGTACTGCTTTTTATTTTGGAAAAGCAGTATGGTTTCCCGGAACCGGCAAAAATTGCAGGAATCTTCTGGATCTGTTATTTCTGGTTTAATGACTGGAAATATCATAAAAATATCTGTCAGTATGGATTTTTTGGAAAAATGATCGGACTGGCGGAGACGAAGAATATGTCCCTGCCACTTGCAAAACGTCTGGTAAAGGCAGCTTATGGAATGATTGGAATTACGATATTTGGGCTGGTTGTGACATGTGTGCTGCTGGTGTTACTGCTGATTGAAAATTACAGACTTGCTAACTTTATTTACTGGCTGTTATTGTTGACCGGGTTTGCGGGTTTGTTCTGTATATTGCTTGGAGTGGAATATTTTTATCAGAAAAAGAACCGGAATTTAGCAAAATCTCTCGAACAGCTTTCTGGGCGGATTACAGAAATCAGCAGTGGAAATTATGAACCGGTGGATGAAATAATGGCAGAGGACAGCGATATCCGAGCCATGGAGGAGGCGTTAGAACAGATCGGACAGGGGATGGAAACTGCGATAGAGGAGCGCATTAAGAGTGAGCGGATGAAGGTGGAACTGGTGGCAAATGTGTCTCATGATATCAAAACGCCATTGACTTCGATCATCAGTTACATAGAACTGCTAAAGCAGGAGGAAAATTTGTCTCCGGAGATACAGGACTATATAAAAATATTAGACGAAAAATCTGAACGGCTGAAAAATATGGTGCAGGATGTTTTTTCTGTCAGTAAGGCTGCATCCGGACAGCTTGCAGTCGAGATGGAGGAACTTGATTTTGGAAAACTGCTGCGTCAGACGCTTGCAGATATGGATGGTGAGATACAGAAGTGTCCATACAATCTTAAAATTGATATACCGACGGAACCGGTTATGGTATATGCTGATGGAGACAGGATGTACCGGGTATTTCAAAATCTGATCAGCAATGCACTCAAATATTCACTGGAGGGCTCACGGATCTATATTTCATTAAAAACAGAAGAAAATGCTGCAGTTGCAAGTATACGCAATACGTCACGCAGTGAATTGAAGCAGGAGATAGATTTTACGGCACGCTTTACGAGAGGGGACGAAAGCCGTACGGATGGTGGAAGCGGACTGGGACTTTCCATTGCAAAAAGTTTTACAGAGGCCTGCGGAGGAACATTTGTGGTTGAAACAATGGCAGATCTGTTTACAGTAAAAGTCAGTTTTGAACAAAAAGAGTGCAATGTATGACATGGAAAAGAAAACGGATATTATGGAAGATGTGTTGTGCAATTTGACAACAATACACCCGAAAATTCTCTATAATATCCGTTTTTTTCTATGAAATGAAAATTATTGAGAAAAAATATCAATAATGTTATTGACATCTAATGAACGTTAGAATATACTAACTGACGTAAGAAATGAAAATCATTATCAATACAGTAGGAGAAAAGAGGAAGAAATGATGCCGCTTACTATGTTAAACACAGGAGAACCGAGTACGATTAAGAAAGTCGGTGGAAAAGAAGAAACCAGAAGGTTTTTAGAGAATCTTGGCTTTGTTCCAGGCGGGGAAGTTACAGTCGTATCAGAGATCGACGGTAATATGATCGTCAACATCAAGGATTCAAGAGTTGCGATCGGAAAAGACATGGCGAATAAAATTATGGTATAAAACTGTTGCAAAAGCGCAGTTTCATGATACAAAAATGAAAAGGAGCGAAACGATGAAGACGTTGAAAGAAGTAGCCTGCGGCAGTACCGTAAAGGTCAAAAAACTGACTGGCGAGGGCCCGGTCAAGAGAAGAATTATGGACATGGGCATCACAAAGGGTGTTGATATCTATGTAAGAAAAGTAGCACCGCTTGGTGATCCGATCGAAGTAACTGTAAGAGGATATGAGTTATCCTTGAGAAAAGCAGATGCTGAGATGATCGAGGTAGAGTAATTTTTTTTGCCTGTATGTTAGCATGTGCTAACAAAAGACAGAAAAGGCAAACAAAAGCAAGCTATAGCAAACAAAAGCAAGTTGCAGCAAACTAAAATAAAAGGAGAAAAGTTATGGCAGTAAAAATTGCACTCGCAGGTAATCCAAACTGCGGAAAAACAACTTTATTTAATGCTTTGACTGGCTCTAACCAATTCGTAGGTAACTGGCCTGGAGTAACAGTAGAAAAAAAAGAAGGTAAATTAAAGGGACATAAGGATGTTGTCATCATGGACTTACCGGGTATCTATTCCTTATCCCCATATACACTTGAGGAGGTCGTAGCCCGTAATTACTTAATCGGAGACAGACCGGACGCTATTTTAAATATCGTAGATGGTACCAACATTGAGCGTAACCTGTATCTGTCCACACAGCTGATGGAACTTGGCATCCCGGTTATCATGGCAATCAACATGATGGATCTTGTTGAGAAGAATGGTGATAAGATACATATTGACAAATTAAGCAAAAAGCTTGGATGCGAAGTCGTTGAGATTTCCGCATTAAAGGGAACCGGTATTCAGAAAGCTGCTGAGAAGGCAGTTGCACTTGCACAGCAGAAGAAAAACATGGTTCCGGTACATGAGTTCTCCAAAGATGCAGAAGAAGTGATCACAGAAGTTGAGAACAAACTGACCGGTATCGTTGCAGAAGATCAGAAACGTTTCTTCGCGATCAAGTTATTAGAGAAAGATGATAAGATCAAAGAGCAGATGAAATCTGTTCCGGATGTCTCTAATGAGATCAAAGAAATGGAAGACAGATTTGATGATGATACAGAGAGTATTATCACAAACGAGCGATATGTATACATTTCATCCATCATCGGTGAGTGTATTTCAAAGAGCAGCAAAGAGAAACTTACGACTTCAGATAAGATCGATCGTATCGTAACAAACCGCTGGCTTGCAATTCCGATCTTTGCAGTTGTAATGTTTTTGGTATACTATGTATCTGTAACAACTATCGGTTCTATCCTGACAGACTGGACGAATGATACACTGTTTGGTGAATGGATCATCCCGGGAGCACAGAGTTTATTTGAAAATATCGGATGTGCTGACTGGCTGACAGGTCTGATCGTAGACGGTGTGATCTCCGGTGTTGGTGCGGTACTTGGTTTCGTACCTCAGATGTTAGTACTGTTCCTTTTCCTTGCATTCTTAGAGTCCTGTGGTTACATGGCTCGTGTTGCATTTATCATGGACCGTGTATTCCGCAAATTCGGACTTTCCGGAAAATCATTCATCCCGATGTTGATCGGTAGTGGATGTGGTGTTCCTGGTGTCATGGCATCAAGAACGATTGAGAATGACCGTGACCGTAAAATGACGATCATGACAACAACTTTCATTCCTTGTGGAGCAAAACTCCCGATCATCGCATTGATCGCAGGTGCTTTCTTTAACAACGCTGGATGGGTTGCATGGAGTGCATATTTCGTAGGTGTGGCAGCTATCGTATGCTCTGGTATTATTTTAAAGAAAACAAAAATGTTTGCTGGTGATCCGGCACCATTCGTTATGGAGCTTCCGGCATATCACTGGCCGACAGTTGGTAACGTGTTAAGAAGTATGTGGGAGCGTGGCTGGTCCTTCATCAAAAAGGCTGGTACGATCATCACATTATCAACCATCATCTTATGGTTCTTAATGAACTTTGGATGGACAGATGCAGGCTTTGGCATGTTAAGCTTTGATGGTCTTGAGGGAGCTGCTCTTGAGGCTGCCCAGGCAGAATGTATCCTTGCAAAGATTGGTTCTGCAATCGGCTGGATCTTTACTCCTCTTGGATGGACACAGAGCGGTAACGGCTGGAAGATGGCAGTTGCAGCAATCAGTGGTTTGATCGCTAAAGAGAACGTTGTAGCAACATTCGGTATGTTATTTGGTTTCGCAGAAGTTGCAGAAGATGGTACTGAGTTCTGGGGTAACCTTGCAGCTGTTATGACTCCGGTAGCTGCATACGGCTATCTGGTATTCAACCTCTTATGTGCACCTTGTTTCGCTGCAATGGGAGCTATCAAGAGAGAAATGAACAATACAAAATGGTTCTGGTTTGCAATCGGATATCAGTGTGGTCTTGCATATGTAGTATCCTTATGCATCTATCAGATCGGTACACTGATCACAACCGGTACATTCGGTATTGGTACAGTTGTTGCTTTCATACTTGTAATCGGTCTTTTATATCTGTTATTCAGACCTTACAAAGAGAGCGATACATTAAAAGTAAATGTAAAAGGCATGGCAGGCGCAAGATAAGCACTGCTTCTAAAGTGGCTGCCGTGTGTTGACACGGCAGCCATATTTATAACAAGGAGGAAAACAAGGAGGATTATCTTATGGGAACAATTGTAACGGGAGCAGTCGTTGTAGTAATTGTAGGACTTATCATCCGCAGCATGGTTCGCGATAAGAAAAACGGAAAATCTCTTCAGTGCGGAGGAGATTGTGGAAAGTGCGGAGGGCACTGTCATTAATACAGGAGGAAACCATGACGGCAGGAGTAAACAGTCAGAAAAAGAAAAATCATGAGACGGCAAATTACCACAGAACCCAGATGCAGAAAGAAATTGTCATTCAAAGATTGAGAGAACAGGGTTGTCGTATTACCAAGCAGCGTCTGATGCTGCTGGACGTGATTCTCAATGAAGATTGTTCTTGCTGCAAGGAAATCTATTACAGGGCAGCAGAAGTTGATCCGGGAATCGGCGCGGCAACTGTTTATCGCATGGTTAATTTATTAGAAGAAATCGGGGCTATCAGTAGAAAAAATATGTATCGTATCGCATGTGGGGCGGTATGTGACAGAGAAAAAGCATGTACGATCGAGCTTGATGACGATACCATAAAGGAATTGTCTGCAAAAAGCTGGAATGCCGTGGTACTTGCGGGCTTAAAAGCATGTGGTTATATTGACAAACAGGGAATTAAAAGTGTTGTAGTACAGTCCTGTGACTGTGAGGAAGCAGGCTGACAGATCAGGGAGTAAATATGTTAAAGATTACGGTAGAAGTAGACGGAATGCAGTGCGGAATGTGCGAAAATCATGTAAATGAAGCTGTTCGTGGCGCATTTCCGGTCAAAAAAGTATCTTCCTCTCACAGTAAAAAACAGACCGTGATCATCACGGAGCAGGATATTGATGAGCAGGAATTAAAGGCTGTCATTGACGGAACAGGATATGAGTCAGGTGCAGTCAAAAAAGAACCATATGAGAAAAAAGGGCTGTTTGGATTTTTGAAATAACAGAAGAAAACAGCCATTGCATAGAAAATAAAAAAATGTAGGAATTCCAGATAGGGGATTCCTACATTTTTTTATAAGAAAGTACGTTTTATGAATTAAAAAGTACACAAAAATATCCGGTAATTTTCTGATATATTGAAAGTTTTTTTGACCAAAGTATATCTGCAAAGGACAGGTCATGAATCTGTTATTTTAAGGACATATTTTGTATAACTATTTTCAACTAACCTTTATAGTTAAGGTATCATAGTAATAGAAAGCAGGAATGAAACAGTATAATTATGGAGGGGCAGTATGAAATACGGATATTTTGATGAAAGTAAAAAAGAATATGTGATCACCAGACCGGATACGCCGGCACCATGGGTCAACTATCTTGGTTCACCGGAGTATGGAGCAGTTATATCCAATAATGCAGGGGGATATAGTTTCGCAAAATCAGGAGCGAACGGAAGAATTTTAAGATATGTTTTTAACCAGTTTGATGAACCGGGCAGATATATTTATATCAGGGATAATGAAAACAGAGATTATTGGTCTGCATCATGGCAGCCGGTTGGAAAAAGTTTAGATACTTATAAGAGCGAGTGCCATCATGGCACTGCATATACAAAGATGAAAGCTGCGTATGACGGTATCAGTTCAGAAGTGCGGTACTATGTTCCGCTAGATCAGTCATATGAAGTGTGGAATCTTGGCATTACCAATGATTCTGACCGGGAAAGGGAGCTGACAGTGACCGGTTATGCGGAATTTACGAATAACAGCAATTATGAGCAGGATCAGGTAAATCTCCAATATTCACAGTTTATCACAAGGACAGTTTTCTGTGAAAACCGCATCCGCCAGATGATCCATGCAAATCTTGATAAGATTGAAAATGGAAAAGAAATTGACCATAAGACCGTGATCAACCGGTTTTTCGGACTGGCCGGGGCAAAAGCCGATTCCTGGTGTGGAGAAAAAGAAGAATTTCTTGGCAGATATCATGGATATAGAAATCCCCAAGGGGTAGAAGACGGCGTTTTAAATAACAGGGGAAATTATAATGAAAACGGCTGTGGAGCTATTTCCACCATACTTCGTCTGAAGCCGGGAGAAACCAGGGAAATTGCGTTTCTGGTGGGAATGAAAGAAGATAATGAGGCAGCTGAAATCATAGCAGGATATCAGAACACAGAGGAAGTATGTAAAAAAGAACTGGAGGAACTGACGGCATACTGGCATGGAAAACTTTCTCATTTCCAGGTAAAGACACCGAGTGAAGAATTTAACACTATGATCAATACCTGGAATGCATACAACTGCTTTATGACATTTATCTGGTCAAGAGCGGCATCTTTTACTTATTGCGGTTTAAGAAACGGATATGGTTACCGCGATACAGTACAGGATATTCAAGGTGTGATCCATTTGGCACCGGAAATGGCAGTAGAAAAAATCCGTTTTATGCTCTCCGCACAGGTGGATAACGGAGGAGGACTTCCACTGGTTAAATTTACACACAATCCGGGACATGAGGATACACCGGACGATGCTTCCTATGTACAGGAAACAGGACATCCGGCTTACCGTGCAGATGATGCACTCTGGCTGTTTCCGACAGTATACAAATATGTATCGGAAACGGGTGATACTGCATTTATGGATGAGGTGATTCCATTTGCAAATAAAGATGAAGGAACGGTTTATGAACATTTGAAACGTGCAATTGATTTTTCCATGAACCATCTTGGAAAACACGGTATGCCTGCCGGACTCTATGCAGACTGGAATGACTGTTTAAGACTTGGAAAAGATGGAGAGTCAACATTTGTCGCATTTCAGTTTTATTATGCAATGACAATTTTACGCATTTTTGCAGAACATAAAAAGGATACGGAATACATGGCATTTCTGGATGAAAACCAGAAAAAGTTAGGAAATCTGATCCAGGAACTCTGCTGGGATGAAGACAGATTTATCCGTGGATTTACGGAGAGTGGAGAGACGATTGGAAAACGTGCCGATCTGGAAGCGAATATGTGGTTAAATCCTCAGAGCTGGGCGGTGATCAGCGGACTTGCAGATGAGAAACAGGCAGACCGTGCATTACAGCAGGTTTATGACAGGTTAAACACGGAATACGGAGCGGTTTTAATGGATCCTCCATACCATGAACATGCATTTGACGGGGCACTTGCAGTTATTTACAATGCCGGGACAAAAGAAAATGCCGGTATTTTTTCACAGTCGCAGGGTTGGATCATTTTAGCGGAGGCTTTAAGAGGACATGGGGAGAGAGCATTTACTTATTTTATGGAGAACGCTCCGGCAGCGCAGAATGACAGGGCAGAGATCCGCAGATTAGAACCATACTGTTATGGACAGTTTACCGAAGGAAAAGACAGTCTGAATTTCGGACGATCCCATGTGCATTGGCTGACAGGAACAGCATCAACCGTTATGGTGGGCTGTGTGGAGGGAATCCTTGGCATGCGTCCGGATTTTTATGGACTTCGCATTGCACCGTCGATTCCGAAAGAATGGGAACTGTTTGAGATAGATAAGGATTTCAGGGGATGCCATCTGCATATTACCGTAAAAAATCCGGGACATGCCGAGAGCGGCTGCAAAAAACTTTTCGTGAATGGACAGGAGATGAAAGATAATTATATTCCGCAGACTGTGCTTACTGATGAGACGGACATAGAACTGGTTATGTCATAAAAAGTATGTCATGTAAAGAAGGGAGAGTCTTATGAACAAGATAGAATTTACAGATAAAAATGGAAACTTCCGTATTCATAATCCGGAAAATTACAGCGGGCTGTACCTTCCGCTGGCAGGGGAAACAGGGTTAAAATCCAGTATCACGCCAAATCTCGGAGGAGACAGCAAGACAGATCAGAATCATTTTCTGTTAGAACCTGTCAGTATTGAAAATTTACATAATAACCGTAATACAAGAAATTTCTGGTGCCGTATTGAAAATAGAGGGTGCTGGTCAGTCTGTGGTTCCTCGGCAAAGCAGGAAGCGGAAAAATTTACAAAAGATCAGGACGAAAGTATATTAGAAGCTGGTTTTATGTGGCAGAAACTGACGAGAATATCCAGAGAATATGAAATGAAAGCGGAGACCACTTCCTTTGTTACCTTAGATGGGACAATGGAAGTAATGATGACAGAACTGACCAATACAGCGGATCAGGAACAGAAAATCACACCGTTTGCCGTGATTCCGGTTTATGGACGGAGTGCAGATAATATCAGGGACCACCGTCATGTGACGTCTCTATTGCACAGAATTGAAACAAAAACGTATGGTGTGGAGGTATGCCCGGTGCTTTCCTTTGATGAGAGGGGACATCAGAAAAATCAGACGGTTTATTTTGTATATGGATCTACCGGAGAGGGAGAGGCACCGGAAAAATTCTATCCGACAACGGAAATGTTTATCGGAGAAGGGGGAAGTTACCTGAATCCCGAAGCCGTAAGAATTAATAAGGACGGTGTTCCGGCAGGAACAAAGCTGCAGGGAAAAGAGGCAGCAGGTGGAATGCGCTTTGCATCAATTACTTTAAAACCACAGGAGACAGTCACTTATCTGGTACTTGCAGGGGTTTCCGAAGAAAAGAAAAAGATCGAAAAGCAGACATCTGCTTACCGCACGAAAAAACAGGTCGAAGAGGCATTTAAAGCAGTAAAAAAACACTGGATGGACAAAGTGAATGTCGATTTTTCGACAGGTGATACGGTAAAGGATAATTATTTAAAATGGATCTGTTTTCAGCCGGTTCTGCGCCGTATTTATGGCTGCTCATTTTTACCATATCATGATTATGGCAAAGGAGGACGTGGCTGGAGAGATCTCTGGCAGGATTGTCTTGCTCTGCTGATCATGGAGCCGTCGGTAGTGCGCCAGATGATCGTAGACAATTATGGCGGTGTAAGGATGGATGGAACGAACGCAACGATCATTGGCAGCAGACAGGGAGAATTTATTGCAGACCGCAATAACATTACGCGCGTATGGATGGATCATGCATTCTGGCCGTTTGTGACGACAAAATTATATCTGGATCAGACAGGTGATCTTGATGTTTTGCTGGAGAAGGTTACTTATTTCAAAGATCTGCAAGCAAAAAGAGGTACTGCACATGATGATAACTGGGATCATGCATATGGAAATAAACAGCGCACAGCAGGTGGAAATGTTTATTTTGGAACAATTTTAGAACATATTTTACTGCAGAATCTATGTGCTTTTTATGATGTCGGAGAGCATAATGTGATGAGACTCCACGGTGCAGACTGGAATGATGCACTTGACATGGCATGGGAAAGGGGCGAGAGTGTGGCATTTACGTGTGCATATGCAAAAAATCTGAAAGATATTGCAGATTGCCTGAAGCATTTGGAAGAGAAAACCGGGATCAGTAAAATTGAAATGGTAGAAGAGATGAAATGTCTGCTAGCAGAAGGAACAGAATTATATGAAAGTCCGGACAGAAAGCAGAAATTGCTGGACGAATATACCAGTCTCTGTGAACATAATGTAAAAGGAGGCACGATCCTGGTTTCTGCGGAACAGATCCGAAAGAATCTGATGGAAAAGGCAGAGTGGCTGATGCAGCATATCAGAGAGCAAGAATGGATCAGTGCCGGGGATGATATGGGCTGGTTTAACGGATATTATGACAATCATGGAAATGCGGTTGAGTACAGTAAAAAGGATGACGTCCGCATGATGCTGACCGGACAGGTGTTCGCAGTCATGAGTAAAACTGCAGGAGAGGAACAGGTAAAAGCAATCTGCCGGAGTGCAGACAAATTTCTGTTTGATCAAAAAGCCGGTGGATATCGTCTGAATACAGATTTTAAAGAGGAGAAATTTGATCTCGGAAGAATGTTTGGATTTGCCTATGGTGAAAAAGAAAATGGTGCAGTATTTTCCCATATGACAGTCATGTATGCGAATGCATTGTATCAGAGAGGATTTATCCGGGAGGGACATAAAGTCCTGCAGACACTTTTAGAAGCCGCAATGAATTTTGAAAACAGTAAAATGTACCCGGGACTGCCGGAGTATTTTGATAATGAAGGCAGAGGACTTTATGCATATCTGACAGGTGCGGCGAGCTGGTATATGCTGACGATGATCACAGAGGTATTTGGTGTAAAAGGAGATCTTGGAGATCTGGTGATCGCACCGTCCCTGTTGCCGGAACAGTTTGATGAAAAAGGCAGTGCTGGATTGAAGTTGGAATTTGCCGGAAAGAAATTTGAGATCATAATGCATAATCCGGAAAAGAAGGACTTAAGAACAGAGCAGATCAGACGGGCAGTGTGCGATGAGAAAGTCGTTTTGGAACCGGAGCCGGAATATGGTGTACGGTTAAGAAAGAGTGTGATTGAAACACTTGATCAAAAAAAATGTCACAGAATTGATGTGTTTTTTCAAGAGTAACATGTAAAAATGACTGATAGGGTGAGAGAAGCAGCATGCAGATTTTGTATGCTGCTTCTTTTCTGAAACAGACATCACCACATGGATTTATAATATTTATCCCGGTATTTTTTGGGCGTCAGTCCGGTATAGTTTTCAAAAATCTGAATGAAATGACTCTGTGAGGAGAAAGAAAGATAGTTTGCGATGTCGACGATCGGTTTGTCAGAATACCGCAGCAGATGAGTTGCCTTTTCAATCTTTTTTTCACGGATATAATCACTGATGGATATGCCGAGGTTCTGTTTGAAAACGCGCGAGAGATAACTTTCAGACAGACCGGTATATTCAGCTAAAGTGGTTATGGTAATGCGTTCTTTGATGTGTGTATAGATGTAATCCACACATTGCATGACCGGTTTCGAGAGAATAGAACTTTTTTTCTGTAAAATCATTTTTCCGGTAAAATCTTTTGCCATTTCATGATGAAGATCTGCCACCTGCCGGACGGTGGTACAGGAATCCATCTTTAGAATATAAAAATCACTCAGGCGGTAAGCCTGCTCCGGCTCTAATCCGCCATCAATACAATAGCGCGTGATCATAGCGGTAGTGACAACAAAATGATATTTAATATTTGTAAGCGGATTGCGGGAAAGGACTCCGGTACCCTTTAAGTCGATGAAAGCATCTTCCTTACAATTTCGCATCACAGCATCCATATCACCGGTTTTGACGGCATTGTAAAAAGAATATTCAACAGTCGGGGAACGGTGCAGCATATCGTATTCACTGTTGGCTAATTCTGTGTGATACCATTCTTTTGAAAGTTCCATAGCAATCCTCCATTCTTGCGCTGCCTTTTGCGCATCTCAAGTTTGTGCCGGGGCACAAATCTTGCGTGTGAAAAATCTTATTTTTCACACTATTACTCCTGTTTTTTATTTTCGCATTATTATGTCATGAATCTGATATTTTTTCAAGTGATTTAATATAATGCAGGGCTGAAATCCGGTAATATATCACTTGTAAACAAGACAGGAACACAAAAGAAAAAAGGTTCCAAAGGTGATTATAAAAAGGGAGGAAAAGTAAATGAAACGAAGAATCGTAAGTATGATGCTTGTGGCAGCGATGGGGACAGCTTTATTGGCAGGCTGTGGAGGAAATGCATCAAACAGCAGCACAGCAGAGACATCCAATGACACAGCAAAAGAAGACACTGCTCCGGCAACAGAGACAGCAGGTGCAGATGCAGAGACAGGTGCTTCTGATGAGGGAAAAGTACTGAATATCTACTGCTGGAATGAGGAGTTCAAGAGTCGTCTGACAGATCATTATCCAGGATATACAGAGGTAGATGCAACCACAGGTACGATCGGTGATGTAACGGTAAAATGGAACATTACCCCGAGTGATGATATGGCATATCAGAACAATCTGGATGCAACATTATTAAAACAGGCTGATGCAGCAGCAGATGATAAAATTGATATCTTCCTGGTAGAAGCTGATTATGCATTGAAATATGTTGATACCGACTACACAATGGCAGTGACAGACCTTGGTATTACCGATGAAGATCTTTCTAAACAGTATCAGTACACCAAAGATGTTGTTACCGATTCTGATGGTGTATTAAAAGGTCTTTCATGGCAGGGCTGCCCTGGCGTATTATTCTATAACAGAGATGCAGCAAAAGAAGTATTAGGTTCTGATGATCCTTCAGAAGTTCAGAACTATGTAAAAGACTGGGATACATTCAATGACACAGCAAAGAAGATGAAAGATGCAGGCTACACCATCACATCTTCCGTAAACGATACTTACCGTGTATACTCCAACAACGTTACTTCCAAATGGGTTGTAGATGGTAAGATCAATATTGATGATAATATCATGAAATGGGTGGATGATTCCAAAGAACTCGTTGATGCGGGAGAAACAGGAACATATGATATGTGGAGTGATGACTGGAAGAAAGGTTTCTATCCGGAAGGAAATGTATTCTGCTACTTTGGACCTGCATGGTTAGTAAACTTTTCAATGGCAGCAGATACCGAAGGCAGTATCGGTTACAACGGCGGCTGGGGTGCAACCGAAGGACCGCAGGGCTTTTTCTGGGGCGGTACATGGATCTGTGCAGCAAACGGAACGGATAACCCAAGCCTTGTAAAAGATATCATGCTTCAGATGACAACCAACGATGATGTTATGAGAGAGATCATCGAGAAAGATGATGACTTTGTAAACAACCAGGATGTAATCGTTGAGATGGCAGACAGCTCTTACGCAAGCAAAGTCTTAGGCGGACAGAATCCACTTGGTATTTATAATGAGGGTGTATCCAAACTCGATTTAAGTAATCTTTCCTCATACGATCAGGGATGCAACGAAGAATTTCAGCATGCAATGAAGAACTATTTTGAAGGCGGTGCAACGAAAGAAGAGGCATTAGACCTGTTTTACAAATCAGTTTTAGAGAAATATCCGGAATTAACATATTAAGAATACGAATGATCTAAAAATAACAATGGAAAGCATGCTCTGCGGATATTCTGTTGTTGTGAATGAAAAGCTGCGCCTGCCGGAATGCAATAAGGAAGGCGGGTGCGGTTTATTCAGGATAAAATGCCAAGCGCAGAGCTGACAGCATGTTTACACAGGATAAAGTGAGGGATGCTGTGAGCTCTGTGGATGAAAATAATACACTCTGAAAAAGGAGGTCAGATTATCATGAAAAAAAGTAGTGGAAAGGTAGTACGGTACAATAAATGGGGGTATATCTTTTTGATTCCATTTATTGTAGTATATGTTATTTTTCAGCTGATCCCATTAGCCAGCACTATTTACAACAGCTTTTTTGAAAACTATATGTCAGGACTGACACAGGTCGGACCAAAGTTTGTCGGACTTGCAAACTATCAAAAGCTCTTTTCTGATGGAGATATCTGGATTTATACAAAAAATACTATGGTATTATGGATCATGTGTTTCGTGCCACAGATCATTTTGTCACTGGTACTTGGAGCATGGTTCTCTGATGTACGTCTTAGATTAAAAGGAACCCGTTTCTTTAAAACAGTCGTATATCTGCCGAATCTGATCATGGCATCTGCATTTTCCATGTTGTTCTTTACGTTGTTCTCTGATGGAGGACCCATCAACTCAATGCTGATGCAGATTGGATTAGTTGATACGCCGTATAAATTTTTATCGAATGTAGGAAGTGCAAGAGGGCTGATCGCATTGATGAACTGTCTGATGTGGTTTGGTAATACGACGATCCTTCTGATGGCAGGCATGATGGGTATCGATACCTCTCTGTTTGAGGCAGCAGAGGTCGATGGGGCAACTTCTTCGCAGGTATTCTGGCAGATCACACTGCCGCTGTTACGCCCAATCCTTGTATATGTGGTTATCACATCTCTGATCGGTGGTTTACAGTTATTTGATGTGCCACAGATATTAACCAATGGAACCGGTGACCCGATGCGTTCTACCATGACGCTGATCATGTTCTTAAATAAACATCTCTACAGCAAGAACTATGGTATGGCTGGTGCACTGTCAGTTGTTCTGTTTATCATTACAGGTATTTTAAGTCTGGTAGTATTTAAGATAACCGGCAATGATAAGAGGAAGGGGTGAAGATCATGAATGAAAATCGTAATTTAAAAAAGGGTGTAGGAATCCATGCAAGAAGATTGATTGCATATATTGTACTGATCATTGTTTCTATATTATGCCTGTTCTGGTTTTATGTGCTGTTTATCAATGCGACCAGATCAAACGGTGAGTTGCAGTCAGGTTTTACATTGATTCCGAGCAGCCATCTTTGGGAAAACTGGAAAAACTTAAGGAATGGAACACTTCCGGTGTGGAACGGTATGATCAACAGTCTGATCGTTTCCTCCCTCAGTGCAGTACTTAGTGTATATTTTTCGACGATGACAGCTTATGCGATCCATGCATATGATTTCAAATTGAAAAAATATATTTATCCGTTTATCCTGATGATCATGATGATCCCGACACAGGTAACAGCACTTGGATTTATCAAACTTGTTTCCAGCATGAAATTAGAGGATTCCTTCATTCCTCTGATCGTACCGGCGATTGCCGCTCCGGTTACGTTTTTTTACATGAAACAGTACATGGAAAGTACATTGCCGCTGTCACTGATCGAAGCAGCGCGCATTGATGGATCAGGAGAATTTCATACATTTAATACTATCGTAATGCCGTTGATGAAACCTGCTATCGCAGTGCAGATGATCTTTACTTTTGTAAGCAGCTGGAATAATTATTTCACTCCGGCGCTGGTTTTACATGATGATAAGAAAAAGACACTTCCTATCCTGATCGCACAGTTACGTGGAGCTGACTGGCTCAAGTTTGACATGGGGCAGGTATATGTGATGATCGCATTTTCCATCTTCCCGGTTATCATTGTATATCTGATCTTATCCAAACACATTGTACAGGGTGTTGCACTTGGCAGTGTAAAGGGTTAACAGATTCCGGTTAAGAAATTCCGGTTAATGAGAAAAATTACTTTATTATATAAAAATGAGACTACTGTACAGGTGGTCTCATTTTTATTTTTTCCGCTGTATCAGTGTACAATGACTGTAAGAAAGAAAAAAATTTGTTATAATTATAAAAATACTTAATGATCAGGATATCAGGAAAGGAATAGTGTCTATGAAAATAGCAATCGTAACAGGGGCGTCAAGCGGGCTTGGCAGTGAGTTTGTCAGACAGATCAGGAAACAGGAAAAACTAGATGAAATATGGGTGGTCGCGCGTAGAAAAGAACGCCTGATGGCATTAGAAAAAGAACTTCGGACACATCTTAGGATCATTACCGGGGATCTGACAAAGGCGGAGACACTGCGTGAAATAGAGGCGATGCTCTGGAAAGAAAAACCGGATGTACGCATCTTGGTCAATGCGGCGGGATACGGAAAGATCGGATCCTGGCGGGATATCAAAAGAGTGGATGTGGATGGCATGATCGACTTAAATTGTAAAGCAGCCGTTGCCATGACACAGATCACACTGCCTTTTATGAAACGCGGTGCGCGTGTTTTGCAGATCTGTTCGACCGCGGCATTTCAGCCGTTCCCATATCTGAGTGTTTATGCGGCAACGAAAGCATTTTTATATCGTTACAGCAGGGCGCTGCGCGTGGAACTTTACGGTACGGGAATCCGTGTGACCGCTGTCTGTCCTTACTGGATCAAGGACACCGAGTTCATCGGGCGGGCAAAGAAGAGCAGTGACAGTTCTTATATTCACAGTTTTCCGCTTGCTTCCCGACAGAAAAATGTGGCGCGCCATGCACTGCTGGATGCAAAACTTGGGCTGGCAGTATCCACACCGGGTATCGTATGTACCCTGCACCGGGCAGCAGCAAAGATTGTCCCGGCAGATCTGATGATGGGGGCGTGGGCTTTGATACGGAGAGTATAAAAACCTCTTGACAAATCCATACACCGGTACTATTATAAACATATGAACAGATAAGAATATGTTCAAATAATAATGTGAAAGACCGGAGGTGTAAGATTTGGCAATAGACGATGTACCGTGCTGTGAGGCATATGAAGTCCATGAAGATAAGATCAGAGCGGCAAATGAACAGATGCCGGACGAGGATGAATTATATGATCTCGCCGAGCTGTTCAAGGTATTTGGGGATTCTACAAGGATCCGGATCCTGTTCGTGCTGTTTCAGTCGGAGATGTGTGTATGCGATCTGGCACAGTCACTGAATATGAACCAGTCGGCGATTTCACATCAGCTTAAGATATTAAAACAGGCGAAGCTTGTGAACGGACGGCGCGAAGGCAAGTCCGTGATCTACTCACTGGCAGATGAACATGTAAGAACGATCATCGATCAGGGAAGAGAACATATCGAAGAGTAAGTAAAAACAAAATTTATATCAAATAGAAAATGGAGGATTCAATTATGAAAAAGAAATTTAAACTTGAGGATCTTGATTGTGCAAACTGTGCAGCAAAAATGGAAGAGGCAATCAAAAAAATCGAAGGTGTCAATGATGCAAATGTCAGCTTTATGACACAGAAAATGATGGTAGATGCAGTGGATGACAAATTTGATGATATCATGAAAGAAGTTGTTAAAGTCTGTGCAAAGGTTGAGCCGGACTGCAAGATCTTACTGTAAGAAAATTCAAAAAACAAAAACATAGTTGTGTGTGACAATCAGTCTCATACAGGAAAAGCCCGGTTATGCAAAAGGAGTGGTGCATGGCATGAAAATATATGCATACCGGGCTTACAAAAAAGAAAACATATGAATACATGAACATATGAAATAAAAGTGAGAAAGAAAAGAGGAAACGATATGACATCAAAACAGAAAAAAATGCTGTACCGTATTATCACTGCATTTGTACTGTTTGTAGTGTTAATGGTTTTAGAGCATACAGGAGTATTAGAACAGTTACCAAGCCAGTGGCTTGTATTTCTGATTTACCTGATCCCGTATCTGGTGATCGGTTATGATATTGTTTTTAAAGCAGTCAGAAACATCAGCCATGGACAGGTGTTTGATGAAAACTTCCTGATGATGGTTGCAACCTTTGGTGCATTTGGTGTAAAGGAATATTCTGAGGCGGTTGCCGTTATGCTGTTTTATCAGGTCGGAGAGCTGTTCCAGAATTATGCGGTTGGCAAATCCAGACAGTCCATCTCCGATATGATGGATATCTGTCCGGAATATGCAAACATCGAAGAAAACGGAGTGTTAACGCAGGTTGATCCGGATGATGTGGAAGTTGGAACCATCATCGTTGTAAAACCGGGTGAGCGTATCCCGCTCGACGGAATCGTGACAGAGGGAACATCCATGATCGACACCGCAGCACTGACCGGTGAATCTGTACCGCGCAAGGCGGCAGTCGGTGATGAGATCATCAGTGGATGTGTCAATGGAAGCAGTACGATCAAAGTAAAAGTAACGAAAGCATTTGAGGATTCCACGGTAGCCCGTATTTTAGAACTGGTAGAAAATGCAAGCAGCAAGAAAGCAAAAGTGGAAAACTTTATCACCAGATTTGCAAAATACTATACACCGGTTGTTACGATCGGCGCAGTGATTTTAGCGATTTTACCGCCTCTCATTTTAGGTGGTGGCTGGGCAGACTGGATCCAGAGAGCATGTATTTTCCTTGTTATATCTTGTCCGTGTGCACTTGTTATATCTGTTCCGCTCGGTTTCTTTGGCGGAATCGGAGCTTCCTCTAAGATTGGTATTCTGGTAAAAGGAAGCAACTATTTAGAGGCAGTTGCTGAGATGACAACCATTGTCTTTGATAAGACCGGTACACTGACGAAAGGTGAATTTAAGGTTTCTGAAGTACTGCCGTCTGCAGATAAAAATAACACGATTGGCAAAGAGGAATTACTGGAAATTGCAGCATACGGCGAAGGCTACTCGAATCATCCAATCGCAAATTCCATCCGGGAAGCATACGGAAAAACACTTTCCATGGAGCGCGTTACAGATACGGAAGAGATTGCCGGACACGGAATCCATACATTTATTGATGGCAGGGAAGTATACCTTGGCAATGCCAAACTGATGAAAGCGCAAAATATCACCTATACCGAAAATAAGACTGCCGGAACGGTTGTCTATGTGGCATGCAACAATGTATTTGCCGGAAGCATTGTGATCTCAGACAGCGTCAAAGAGGGCAGTAAAGAGGCACTCTGTGATATGAAACAGGTTGGCGTGAAAAAGACAGTTATGCTGACCGGAGACAGACAGGCAGCGGCAGATGCTGTTGCGGCAGAGCTTGGCATTGATGAAGTGCATGCAGAACTTCTCCCGGCAGACAAAGTTGGGGAGGTTGAAAAGCTGTTAGGTGCACAGGATGAGAAAGAAAGACTTGCGTTTGTCGGTGATGGTATCAACGACGCGCCTGTACTCACAAGAGCAGATATCGGAATTGCCATGGGAAGCATGGGATCGGATGCTGCAATCGAGGCGGCTGACATTGTACTTATGGATGATGATATCCGTAAAATTGCATCGTTAGTTAAAATTGCGAGAAAGACGCTTGGCATCGTAAAACAGAATATTGTATTTGCACTGGCAGTCAAGGCTCTGGTATTATTATTAGGTGCCCTTGGTATGGCAAATATGTGGGAAGCAGTATTCGCGGATGTCGGAGTTTCTGTGATAGCAATTTTAAACTCCATGCGTACGCTCAATACGAAATAGGAAAATGAAAGACGAAAAAGAAACAGGAAAAAAATTGCAGGATGCCGCAAAAAAGGAATTCTTAGAAAAAGGATTCCAGAAGGCATCCCTGCGGAATATCTGCAAAAATGCAGGAGTTACGACCGGAGCACTCTATTTTTTCTTCCGGGATAAAGATGAACTGTTTGAATCCTTAGTAATGGAACCGGTAGAAGAAGTGCGAAATCTGATGGTGGAACATTACAGGTCTGAATTGGAAATGATAGACAATGGCGAGACGGTAAAAGAAGATTTTTCAGATGATGCGGAATGTACCGGAAAAATTATAGAAAAGATATACCAGCATAAAGAAGCATTTGAACTGCTGCTGATGAAAGCACAGGGCTCAAAGCTGGAAGGTGTTCTGGATGGATTTGTGGAGATTACAGAACAGCATTACCGCCATCTGGCAGATGAGACGAGCAGACAGCTTAAGACCAGAAGAATCGGAGATAAAATGATTCACTGGATGTCCCATATGCAGATTGATACGTTTGTCTATATGGTGGAACATATAGAGACGGCAGAAGAAGCATTTGAGTATATGGAGACGGTAGTAAGCTATATGATAAACGGCTGGTATGGGATGTTTCAGGATGCAGTATCGGAACATGAAAAACAATAATAAAATGAATCAGGCCACCGCTTTTATGTATGGAGCACATAGGGCGGTGGAAAAAAATAACACAAACATAACATTGTTACGTTAAAACAATAAAGCAAAAGGGAGGAACATCTATGTATCTGCAGGTAAAAGATCTAAAGAAAAGTTATGGAGAGGGAGGCAGTTATATCCAGGTATTAAAGGGAATTACAACCGGAGTAAAACAGGGGCAGATGTGTGTTATCCAGGGAACCAGCGGCTCAGGAAAGTCTACATTTTTAAATTGTATCGGAGGGCTTGATGTAATGGATTCCGGTTCGATCAAAGTGGATGGAAAAGAGATTGCAGGATTAGACATGGATGCACTTGCTGATTACCGCAGGGATAATCTGGGATTTATTTTCCAGTTTTACAATCTGGTACCAAATCTTACGGTGCGCGAGAATATTCAGGTATGTGAATATCTGACAAAAGATCCACTTGATATGGAGGAACTGTTAGAGGTATTAGGCCTGACGGAACATCAGAATAAATTTCCGTCACAGCTTTCCGGCGGACAGCAGCAACGCTGTGCAATTGCGCGTGCACTGATCAAAAATCCAAAGCTGTTACTCTGCGACGAGCCGACCGGCGCACTTGATTCTAAAACGTCGCGTGATATTCTGGCATTGTTAGAGGAAATTAACCGGAAATATAAAACGACGATGTTGATCGTTACACATAATAATTCGATCAAGCAGATGGTACATAAAGTGATCATCATTAAAGACGGACTGATTCATAAAGAGTATGAAAATGAAACACGGGTACCGGCAGCAGAACTGGAGGATTTATAGATGCAGAAGATTTTAAGAAAAAGAGTCTTAAGGGATCTGCGGGCGAATCTGGCAGGATATCTTGCCCTGGGATTTTTAATTGTTTTATCAATGTATATGGTAGTCAGTCTGATCGGAGCGGCGGAGACGATCATTCAGGGAACAAAGAATGCAGCGGAAGAAAATAAACTGGAAGACGGCGAATTTGGAGTGTTTGTTCCTCTGACCGAAAAAGAAGAACAAAAGCTGACCGAAAAAGGAATTTTGCTGGAAAGAATGTTTTATCTGGATTTTGAAATTTCAGACCAGAACATTCTGCGCGTGTATCAAAACAGAGACAGGATAAATTTGCTAAAACTCGATGAGGGGCGGCAGGCAGAAAAAGAAAATGAGTCAGTGATAGAAAAACGTTACTGTGAAGAAAATGGGATCCATATTGGGGATGTTATAGAAATTGGTGAAGAAAAAATAAAGGTAACAGGGATCGGTTCAGCACCGGATTATGATCTGCCATTGCAAAAGATTTCAGACAGTTCTGCGGACAGCAGCCAGTTTGGAATCATGTTTGTTGACAAAGAGCAGTACGAAAAATTGAAAAATTCAAAAAAAAGCACAAAGGCAGAAGAATGTGTCTATGCATACCGCCTGAATGATAAGATGACGCAGGAGGAATTGAAAAAAGAGTTAAAGAAACTCAAACTTTCAAAGGATGAAGTGCCAGATCCGTTTTTTAAAGAATACTGGGATGAAACGGCAGGAAAGAGGGATGATTTAGAGGAGGGCATTCAAAAATTATCCGATGGAGCGGATGAACTGACGGATGGATTAGATGAACTTGATTCATACGGAGATCAGTTTGATGAAGCATCCGAAGATATTTTTGAATCCTATTTGAAACAGGCATCCGATGGCTTAAACGGCGTTGGACTTTCCGGGGAACTTACGGCAGATAATTATAAACAGAAAATAGATGAGTTAAGAGCAAAAAATGATGGAAACGGACTTTTGAAATTAAAACTGTTTTCCATAGAAAAACAGTTGATGAAGTTAGATGCATACCGGAGTGGAATGAAAGAATATACGGATGGTGTCACAGAGGCGGCAGACGGTTCGAGAAAGCTTTCGGATGGAATCGGAGAATTAAAAGATGCTTCGGATGAAATTTTAGATGCATGGAAGATTGATCTTATGAATCTGACACAATTTCTTCCGGCAGAGGATAATCCACGCATCGGGGCGGCAGCGGATGATCAGATTGTAAATAAAATGGCGGGACTTGCAGCAGGTGTGATCGTTCTTGTTTTATTTACCTATGTGATCTCAGTGTTTGTGGTGCATGGGATTGAAAGGGAGAATAGTGTGATCGGTGCACTTTATGCCCTTGGAGTGAAAAAGGGAGATCTTTTGTATCATTATCTGACACTCCCGGTCATTGTGACGACACTCAGCGCAGTGCTTGGCACAATGCTTGGACTCAGCAGATTCGGAATTGATGTACAGATGGGAGACTGCTATGCGTATTA